>JAEEGF010345327.1_pt1 | contig 21771 bp, 19 predicted proteins | sample 9134171 | NCBI WGS metagenome assembly JAEEGF01 (sample SAMN16246542, study PRJNA631951) | gut metagenome | biome: gut microbiome; feature: rumen; material: AP-attached | host: Bos | place: Iran: Karaj | collected 2018-10 | reverse complement strand
TCACCGAGTAGAGAATGTTGGACACACAGAAGAGGATACATGTCAGCGAGAGGTGGTCACCGATGCCCCAGATATTTTTGCCCCACTCCATGATGGGGTCATAGGTAGACAGATCCTTGATCCAGAGGAAACTCTCGCCGCGGAGTTGGATAGCGTTGGGGACGAAGTTGAACATGGCAATCCAGATAGGCATCTGGATGAGCATGGGCAGACAGCCTCCCATCGGGCTCACGCCATATTGCGAATAGAGTTTCATCATCTCCTGGCTCTTGAGCATCTGGTCCTCAGGCTTGTCATATTTCTTGGTGGCTTCCTCCAGTTTGGGTTTGAGCACACGCATCTTGGCAGAGTTGAGGTAGGTCTTCTTCACCAAAGGATAGGTGATGGCCTTGAGCAGCAAAGTGATGAGAATCAGGACAATGCCCATGTTGATGCCCAACTTGGTGAGCCAGTCAAAGACATAGAGAGTGAACCATCTGTTGATGTATCTGATGAGTGGCCATCCCAGATAGACGAGACGCTGCATGTCAAGGTCCTTGCCGAAACGGCTCTCCTTTTCCATGGCTTTCAGCAACTGGAAATCGTTGGGACCGTAGAAGAATTCCAATTCAGTGGCAGTCTCACCCTTCGGGTCGAAGAACGTCTCCACATCGGCATTGTATTTCTTCAGATAACCTGTCTGCTTCTCCTGGGGGATGCTGGTGAGCGACGCATTGGCGTTGAACTGCGTCTTGGCAATCATCATCGTGCTGAAGAATTGCGACTTGAATGCCACCCAGTCGAGAGGCTCCTCTATCTTTTCGTCTATCTTCTCCGATGTCTCGCTCAGGTGCTTGGTGCCGCTGTCCTTTTTCTTATAGGTAAGGGTGGCATATCTGCTCTCGAAGGCATGACCTTTCTCTTGCTGCTTGCAGTTTTCCTTCCAGTTGATGCCCATGGAGTGGGTCTTGGTGGAGAAAAGTCCTTCCATTCCTGTGGCGCGGAAATTGAAGTGCAGCATGTAGTTCTTGCCCAACAGATAACTCATGACGATTTTGCGCCCGTTGCCGGCATCAGCCGTCATGACCACGGTGCTGTCGGACATCTCGGAAGGCGAGAAGAAGAGGTCGGCCGTGTTGATGTTGGTGTCCTTGCCCTCCAACTGATAGGTGAGTTGCTGGTCCTTCCCCTCGAAGATGGTGACGTCGGGCTGGCCGTCAATGCTCTTGAAGCCACGCACCACAGCCTTTGTCACCGTGCCTCCCTTCGTGCTGAGGGTGAGTTCGATTTTGTCGTTCTTCAGCACCACGTCGCTGGCAGTGCCTTTCAGGGCATTGTGGAAGAGGGCCGTACTGTCCTCAAGGGCCTTGGCCACCTCTGCTTCTTTTTTCGCAGCCTCTGCTTTCTTTTGTGCTGCGGCTTTCTGAGCCTCTTCCTTTGCTTTCTCTACTTGTTCTTGCTGAGCCTTGATTTCCTCCTCACTGGGGCGGGTGTACCAACTGAAACCGATAAGCACCAAGGCGATGAGAATAAAACCTACAACGGTATTTCTGTCCATGTCATTCTTGATTTTTCTAATTGTTGCGTCTAAAAATCATAGAAAATGAGTATTTCAACGCTATCAAAGTGCAAAATTACAATTTTTTTTCCCCTTTTCTGCGTTTTATTCAAAATTTTGTTTAAATTTGCACAAAATTCTAATATTGGAAATGTATATGAGAAATTTGCTTATTGTCTTAGCCATATTTTTGGCTGGTACGGCGTATGCTCAAAAGCCAAGCAAGCAAAGCCGTTACATCGAATATCAGGAATATCAGGTGAACAAGAACTACACCGATTCGCTGGTGGCATGCAGGGAACGATTGGACTCCCTTCAGGCTGCAGAGGAGGCTTTGGCTGAAGCAGGTCTGTCGGATGGAAGATTCTACAAACTGTTTGCCCCGCTCACCTTCTATCACTCACCTGCCAGGAAGGCATTGCGCCTGAGTGAGCAGGGCGGAACCGATGAGGTGGGGGATGAGATTGACAATACCCTTCTGGGCGTCTATCTCGAGCGTCCCGACCTTGTGGTCAACAGTGAGGACAGGCTCAGCAAAGTAGGCGGTGTAGTCAACGATATCATTGCTCCTATCCAGCAGGATGTGGAACTGACTGAGCAGGTTGCACCGGAAGTGGAGCCGGCAGATGATACACCAGAGGTGGATGTTGTCGTCACCAAGCCCAATTTCTGGACCATAAAGGGTGATTACTTCCTGCAAGGTCTGCAGTCGTATATTTCAGGCAACTGGTACAAAGGCGGTGAGAGCAACTACTCCGTATTGGGAAGCATCACCATGGAGGCCAATTACAATAACAAGCAGAAAGTGAAGTGGGACAACAAGTTGGAGATGAAGTTGGGCTTCCTCACCTCGAAGACCGATAGCATCCACAGGCTCAAGACTTCCGATGACCTGCTCCGCCTTACCAGCAAGTTGGGCTTGCAGGCAACTAAAAAATGGTACTATACCCTTCAGTTGCTGGCTTACACGCAGTTCTGGAGAGGATACAAGAGCAATGACTACCATGTCTACTCCGATATCATGTCGCCGTTCAACCTCAACATCTCACTCGGTATGGATTACAATGTAGAGGCTTGGAACAAGAAACTGACGGGTACCATTCACCTGGCTCCTTTCGCGTACAACTTTAAATATGTTGACCGCAACTGGTTCGGCGATGTAGAGAACTTCACCACACGCTATGGTCTTGACTTGCACAAGCACACGCTTCATGACTTCGGTTCGCAGTTCACCGTCGAACTGAAATGGGCGATTGCAGACAATCTGACCTACCAGACCCGCATGTATGGGTTCACTACTTTCAAGCGTGTGGAGTGGGAGTGGGAAAACACATTCACGTTCAACTTCAACAAATACATCTCTACCAAGTTGTTCGTTTATCCGAGGTTTGACGACAGCACCGTGCGCGACGGTCACCACGGATATTTCCAGTTCAAAGAATTTATGTCGATAGGATTTTCCTATTCGTTTTAAAAAGGTTGAGAGGAATTTGGACACAAAGACCATCGGTCAATGTTCTGAAGGACTCAGAGACAGGATAACTTAAAAAAAAGGTCACTCTAGTTAAAACCGGCTGGCACTTGATGCCAACCGGTTTTTTCAGATAGAGGCTTTCCATTACCTGATTTTATTGTTTTTTTGTTTTTTTTATGGGTTTTGCGACAGTTTTTGCTGCCTTCTCCGCTTTTTGTCGCATCAGGTGGGGGTGTGTCGCTTAATAGTTTAGAAAAAATCAAATAATTTGTTTTTTGACACAGAGAAAAGCCATACCTTTGCAACGTCGAAAGGAAAAAAACAAAATCCAGACGATAAAAAAGCAGAAAATATAACAATTAACAAGAATAACAACAACAAAAATTAAAAAGCATTATGAAAGCAATGAAAATGATGTTCGCCGCCATCCTTCTCTGCGGTACAAGTGTTAGTGTTCAGGCACAGAACGATTATTATGAGACCAAAGACGAAGTGGCAGTAAGTATCGGTACGGTGACCAACACACAGTTTATGAATGTCTTCTCCGACTTGTTCGGGGTGCTGGGTGAGGCATTGATCACAGGTGTTATGACAGGTGGGCATTATGTAGGTACAACCTCTTATGCAGATGAAAAATATGTTCCGGCTTTGTCAGCAGAGTATTTCCATCACGTCAGCAAGGTGGTCAGTGTCGGTGGTATCGCAGCATTCAACGGCTATTCCAGGGATATGTACTGCAATTGGCAGAGTTCAGACGGCTCAACAAGAAAGGAAAAGGTTGGTAAAGGAGAGAAGTATTTCGCCACATTGATGCCGGCAGTGAAATTTGACTGGCTCCGCAAGAAGAACTTCGGCTTGTACTCCAAAGCAGCAGTTGGTGTGACATATATGTTCGAGAAAGAAGTTCAGGATAACCATGGTGAGTCAAAGAAAGTAAACGATGACAGCAAATTCATGGTCAACTTCCACGCTACTCTTCTCGGTGTTGAGGCAGGTTCACAGAAACTGAGAGGATTCATAGAACTTGGTGTCGGTGAGCAGGGTATGATGCAAGCAGGTGTTAGGTATAAGTTCTAAAAGGACATCAGAATATTCCATAAAAAATCCTCCCCCAGAACCTCACATGAGGATTCTGGGGGAGGATTTTTCATGTAGTTTTTTTATTCTGTCATTTCTCCTTCTACATATAGGCGGGTCATCTCGATGGTGCCATTGGTACGCACCGTGATGCTTTTCTTGAAATGTCCGGGGTCTTTGCCAGCACCATTGTAGGTTACCTCGATGGTCCCCTTCTCACCGGGGTTGATGGGAGTCTTGGTGTACTGTGGCACGGTGCATCCGCAACTGGCCACAGCCTGATTGATGACCAGTGGAGCATCACCTACGTTGGTAAACGTGAAACTGCATTTCTGCACCGCGTCGCTGGATGCAAACCTGCCGAAGTTGTGAGTTTTGGTGTCAAACTTGATTTCGGCTTGTTTCTGGGCTGCCGCATAACTGAACGAGCAGAGCAGCAGCAAGGTCATCATGATTACTTTACGCATGTTTTATCTCCTTTTTAATGGTTTTTCTCAACAGGGAGGACCTGAGGTCCATCATCCTGTGAACGTTGTTTCTTGCTTATAATGATGTGCAAAAATACGATTTTTTGTTATACTAGGCTGTTAAAACCTCATATTATTGCAATTATTTAACAAACTATATCAACTTTTTGAATTGTTTGGGTACTTTGTCAGAATGCAACACAGAATGAGGCACCTAAGGTCCACTGATACATCTTTTTCGTGATTGTTTGCTGGGGTGCGTCGTTGTCATCCCCAAGGATTCTGACAAAATCTCTCATGTTGGGGATAGCATGGTATATGTAGGCATCATCGTCAAGCGTCAGGGTAAAGTCTTTCTTCGTGTAGTCGAAGTCGGCAAATACCTTCCAGTGGAAATTGTGCTTATAGGCATAGGTCAGTGAGAGGCCTGTTCCCCATTTGGTCGAGTTGGATGCATGTACCGTGGCATAGTCCCACTCATAGTCATATTGGTCGCCAGTCCTTTTGAAATCGGTGATTTCAAAATTGTTGAAAACCCCATCTTTGATCTCTGCGTCATACAGCATGTTGATCACCTCACCCGAGAAATGGGCATTCAGGTCGAGTTCCTGCATCATGCTTCGTCCGCACAGAAGTTTGGATCCCATGGATAAGCGTTGGGAGATAGGCATGTTGAAATAGAAGCCCAAATCTGCGGCAAACTCCGTGAGGTGATCGCTTTCGATGGAAAACTGAGCATCACTGATCATATTGTCGAACACGGTGTTGTCGGGTAATGCCGTGGCTATATCTTTCAGATCAGCAGAAGCCTCGCTCAGTGCGTTCTCTGCTTCGTTGAGCAAATTGTTCCATCCTTTGATAGGGGTACTTTTGATGCGCAGACGGCCTCCCAGACCCACATACTTGTTTAGGAAATAGGCAGACTCTATACCCACCGCAGTTGATGCTTGGAATTTCATCTTGTTTTCATCTCCCAAACCAAAGTCCAGTGTAGGGTTGTTGATACCCACACCCATCGACACATTGAAAAAAGAGGGATGATTCTCGTTGATGAGACCCTCTGAGTCATTGCGGCGCAGTCCTTTCTTTTTGAAAATCAGGTCGCCCAAAGCATAGCCCAGTTCACCGGATATGATGCCGATGCCGGCTCCTGAAAGCACGTCGCTTACCCAGTGGCGGTTGTTGAGCACGCGCATGATACCGGTGGCAGTGGCAACGGTGTATCCGGCCACGGAGAACCATGGTGAGTGTGTCAGACCATATTCCTTGTGCAGGATGGTGGCACCAACGAATGAGGTGGCAGTGTGTCCTGAGGGCCATGAGTTGGCGGTAGAGCCATCTGGTCGCATTTCCTTGGCGGTGTACTTGACACCATTTACAATGGCAGCCATGGTGGCATAGCCCAACAGGCTGGATGCCAGATAACGTCCCCAGTCACTGCGCCCTTCCACGCCTCCCAGTTTCAGGCCGGTGGCCATGACGGGGCCGAAATACTGCGTATAGTTATCTATCTCGCTTTTGAAATGGGTTAGCAGTCGGGTGTTGGCGTGGACGTTGTTATAGTCTTGGCGGAAACTTTTTTTCTCTTTCTTGGCAATAATTCCTGCGACGAAGAGCGGTACACCCACCCAGGTCATGTCCTGCATGAAGGTGTATGGCTTGACATCTTTGCGCAGCCGATTCCAAGCCCATCTTTCGTCATTGCTTGTGTCGCTTAGGTCGAGCAGCGAACTTTTGGCGGGCATGATGGAAAATCTGGGAATTGACGAGATGTCCGTTGTTAATGCAGTTTCCCCCGTTTCGTCTGTTTCTCCGGTTACATTGGTTTCCTCGGATAATACAGTCTCTTCTTCGGTTACATTGGTTTCCTCGGATAATACGGTCTCTTCTTCGGTTGCAGTTGTAATGGTGTCATCTGCCAGGGTTGGCATGGCCGCGCAGAGCAGGCCCATCATCATGATCAAAACTCTCATTTTCTCTGTCGTTGTTTAGTTGCAATGGAAAATACATCTCACTATTTTGATTGCAAAAATAAGAAAAAATCGAAAATCATGCAAACCATCAGGGTTCTTTTTGCCATAAGTCCTGACAGATGAACCTCTGCTTACAGTATGGGAAGCAGGTATTCCCAGATGATGTCCATGTAGGGCTGATAGAGCGACGATGAGGTGGTGAGCACCAGCACGGCGTCGCGGTCGGGGAACACCATGATGTATTGTCCTGCAAATCCGTCGGCCCGGAAGGCGTTGTGCCGGCATATCCACATCTGATAGCCGTAGCCCTGCACCCACTCGTTGTTGTCTTTGTTAAGTCCTGCTTTCTCGAGGTCTTCAAAACGTGTTCCCGATGGTGCTGATGGCACTTGGTAACTCGACATTTCCTTCAGCCATTCAGCGGGAACAATCTGTTTGCCGTTCCACATGCCTTTTTGCAGGAACAGTTGTCCCATCTTGGCCATATCCTCGGTTTTGAGCGAGAGGCCCCATCCTCCGCAGTTGATTCCCTGTGGACTCTCCTCCCATTCGGGACGGTCGATGTGCAGGGGTTGGAAAAGCCTGGTGTCGAGATAATCGATGAGTTTCTCTCCGGTCACTTGCTGTACGATGGCAGAGAGCATGTAGGTACCGATGGAATTGTACAGGTAATACTCGCCGGGTTTGTGCACCACTGGCCATGAGAGGAATCCCTCCACCCAGTCGATGGAGTCTTTTCTGTGGCTGTTGGGCTCTGTGTCATGTCCGCAGGTCATGGTGAGCAGGTCACGGACAGTCATCGCCTTCAGGTTGTCGCTTGGTTCAGCAGGCAACTTGTCTGGGAAGAATTTCACAACTGGGTCATTGAGTTGCAGTTTCCCTTCGTTGATGGCCAGTCCCACGGCAGTGGCGGTGAATGTTTTGCTTACCGAGAACATGGGGTGTGGCGTTGTTGCATCCTGGCCGTTCAGCCATTTCTCGTATACCACCTGTCCGTGCTTCAGGATCATGATGCTGTGGAGGGTGATGGAATCTGGAGCGACAGGGCGTGTTTGTGTGGCATTGATGAAGGAGTCCACCGCAGCCACGACTTCGGGTGATGCGTTTGTTCTTGGAAGGTCGATCACTTCTGTTTTTTCCTGTTTGCAGCCCAATAGCAAGGCTGTTGAAAGTGTGAAGAGTGCAATGAGTTTTTTCATAAGTATTCTTTTTTTGATGTGTATGAATGTTGATGCTAAGGGAAGAGGAGTGGTCACCTGAGACCCCATGAAACCGGGTAGACAATCTTCTCGGTCGCTTCCTCAACGTCATCAGCGAGATTGCAGAAAAAGTCGATGTCGGTGAGTCGTTCCAGTTCGTCGATGCTGACGACATAGTTGATGATGTTGTCGTTGGAATGGTCCTCATTGAGGTGTTCCACCCAGAAACCGAGCGCTTTGTATCCCTGTGAGTTCTTGCAGAGGATAGCCATGAAGAAATAGCGGGGCACGATCAGTCCGTTGCTGATCCGGGTGAGGATCTGCTCTTCTTTGTCGATGGTGCCGCCTTTGCAGACGTAGAGGGTGTCGCGGAATTGGTTGGTGTTCCATGTCCTACTGACTATCTGCTCCATCTTTGCCCATAGTCCGGCGTTGAAAACATTCCGCTGAGGTTGCATGTTGCTCAGGTAGAATGTCTGTTTGTTCTCCTCGATACTGTTGAGCCTGTCGTATGACGGGCAGATGTGTCCGTGGTCGTATCCGGTGCGCCAGTAGGGGTCAGAATCAAAGGTATATGCGGAAGGGATGTCTGGGTCTTTGGGGTATTGCTCCTCGCTGCTGCCAGCATACCACCTGCTCACGTTCTTGGGTGAGTTGCTGCGGTCGAGAGTGTAGCAACTCCATCGCTGCGACTTTTTCATGCCGTCCCATTCCACGATGTAGTTGACGCCATTTTTCGCTGTGGAGTGCACGACGACAAGGTTGGTGCTGCCGCCTTTGATGTGAGGCATTTCCAGACGGCTGTATTCAGGCCGAAGCGTGGGGTTGGCATTGATGTTTTTGCTGGCTTTTGGCGTGGTGCCGGTGCCGGTGTTGTCGGAGTCATCATCACCGCAGGCTGCCAGCAAGGAGATGCCGATGAGGAGGAAAAACAGTTTTTTCATGATTAGGGGTGTGAGGTTTTGAGGTTGATTCTTCTTGGCAAATGCTAAAAAAGGTGCCACTGAGCGCATATGCAACTACGCTTTAGTGGCACCTTATTTTATTTATTGAAAGGATTTAGGATGAATAAAGACCTTCATCTTTCATCCTTCACGATTTATCCCAATATGTTACTTCTTGATTTTGCCGTAGCGGCTCATGAAGCGGTCGACACGACCGGCAGTGTCCACAAGTTTGTTTTTACCTGTGTAGAACGGGTGTGAGGTGTTCGAGATCTCGATCTTCACCAATGGATAAGTCTCACCTTCAAATTCCACTGTCTCTGATGTCTTGCATGTGGACTTTGTAAGGAACATATCGCCGTTGGACATATCCTTGAATACGACGGGGCGATAGTTTTCTGGATGGATACCTTTTTTCATTTTAAAATATTGTTGTTACGTTAAATAGAATCTTTTCTCACGTTTGGGGTGCAAAATTACTATTTTTTTCTCAACCCACCAAATTCTTTTTATATTATTTGCAAAAAAAGGCAGGTCGAGCCTGCCTTTTTTGATATAGAGGGTGGGTTGTTATCTTTTGCGGATGGCTTTGCGACGCACGTTGGACTTGGTGCCGATGGTCTTGCCGTCGATTTCCGCATAGGTGACCGACTTCACGCCCGGTACCCTGAAATAAGCCTCGATGTTGCCATAGAGCAGCACTTCCTTGCCCAGGTTGCTGGGATTGTCAACCAGGTTAAGTCCTTTCCTGACATCTCCTGAGGGCAACTGCACCGGCATACACTTGCTCGGGTCATTCTCTGTGGAAGATTCGGCGATGAGCAGGTTGGTCACCACATCGGGCAGTGCGTTGAAGGTGGCTCCTGAGTCATAAGCCTGGCCGCTCACGCATCCCACGATGTAGCCCTTGACATAGACCCCGCTGCCAGAACCGGCTGCGATGGCTGCCGATACGGAGTAGGGATCGCTGTAGGAACCTTTGCCTGTGGGATTCGGGTCATCGCCGCCACCGCCACCTTGTCCGTCGACACTGACTAAGTAGGCGTTCAGCACTTCAATCTTGCCATTGTAGTCACCGCGGTTGCCGATGATGGTAATCTTGGTGCCGTTTTTGATGCCCTTGGCGGCAGCCAGTTCCTGGAATTTCTTCTTTTCACCACCCTTCTCGGAGAGCAGGCCATAGACATAGACGGAGCCTGTGGCATCCTCAAGGTCGAAATTGCCATATTCATCGCCATCCTTCAGATTCTTCACTGTGCCGGAGAGTTTGTACCATACGTCGTTGCTCACTGCAGCGGCATTGAAATCCGCGATGGTCACGGCTTTCACCTCACCGGTTTCACCGCCGCCACCGCCACCGCCGCCGTCGGTCTTGCCGTTGAGCGAGTAGAGATATGCCTTGCCGGCTACTGTCTCAGGTGTGTTACCGCGATAATTCATCAGTTGTCCGCAGATGATGACTTCATCGCCGACCTTGATGTCAGTCTTGCCAGACTCAAACTTTTTATTACCCAGATACAGGATGCGGAAGCAGTAGAATTCACCATTCTGTGTTCCGTCTTCAGAGATATAGAAGGATGCGTTGCCATAGGTGCCACCCTCAGTGAAGGTGCCTTTGTCTGCGATGCGGGAAATCTTTCCTTTTACATAAACATCGCCCGTGGTTTCGTAGTCGTCGTTGCTCGTCCATTTGAGGTTTTTCACTGCGTCAGCAGCGCCTGCTGGATTATACGGATCATCGACCGTACCGCTTCCCTTGGCTTCACCAGTAGAAGAACCGCCTCCGCTAGAAGTGACGCCGTTTAACGCATAGAGGTATGCCTTGTTTTGTGCTGTTTCTGGTGTTTGTCCTTGATAATTGGTAACAATACCGCAGATGATGACGGTGTCGCCCACCTCAATCTGTTTGTCATTAGAAGTATACTTCTTGTTGTTAAGATAGAGTGCACGATAAATATAGAATTGATTTTTGTTAGAACCATCATCAGAAATCCAGAATGTACCGTTGCCATAGTTGTCCAAGGTATAACCATCATCCTTGATGGAAGAAATGATACCTTTGATGTAGATGTTGGACGGACTCTCTGCGCCTGGCTCCAGTGATTGTGTGTACTTGATGGCTGCAGCCACATTGTAGGGGTCTGCCACAGTTCCGCTTCCGGCGGGCTCAACAGTTGCGCCGGGAACTTCTCCTCCCTTTGAAGGGAAGTCGAATGGTGCTGGCACGTCCTCGCAACTGGTGAAGGCGAAGACCGCCAATGCCATGGTCAGTAATGAATAAATTGTCTTTTTCATAACTATATGTTGTTTTTTGTTCTTACTTCGTTAATGGTTTTTGGCGGCTATTGTGCCGGTTGAATATCGCTTTCGCTGCGCATGAGGATTTGCCACGTGTCTCGGAACCGGGTGAAGATGCCCGTCACATCAACTTTTCCTGTCGGCATCACATTGCCTGCGAAGTCGGCGAAGGTACTGGTGCGCAATACCAACTGACTGCTGCTGATGCCTTTGAACTGACGGTTGGCGCAGTTGGCGGTCAGTGCAACACTTCCGTCAGTGGGTGCGAAGACCGCCTTGCCGTCAGCACCTTGGATTTCCACGCCCTTAATGGTCATCAGTTTACCACAGTGTGACTCCAGATAGGCAGCATTCTTGATGAGTGACCGGTCAAACTCCTCAGGCACCACGCTCTGTGGGTTGGCTGTTCCGATGGGGCGGAAGTGCTGGTTCCAGAGGAAGCGGCTCATGCGGCTGACGTATGTTGATCCGCTCTTGCTGGTGTAGGGGGTTCCCACTTCGCCTTGTTGGCCATAGGCACCGACATATAGTCCCTTGAGGTCGACGAGGATTTCTTGTCCTACGGGGAGAATTCCGAAGAGTCCGCCCTGTGCGATGCAGATGATGAAGGCTCCTGTGCCGTCGTCGATGACTACCTCATTGTATATGTTGCCCTCGATATCGTTACCGGTCACGGTGCCTTTTATCTTGATGTCATCGGTGACCTCTTTCATCCCACTGTTTTTGATGGTGCTGCTAAACATAGTCTTCAGGTCAGCGATGGTGATGACGTTGGTCTCAGTGATTGCCTTGTTGCCAAAGACGTCCTCGGCCGGTGTGTTCGGGTCGTCGAAACTGTCTGCCATGCATGCGGTGAGCAGGGTGCAGACCAGTGTGATGAGGATATAACTAATGTGTTTCATATCTTTGGTGATTTTAGAATCTTAAAGTCAGGTTGAGCATGCCGTTGATGCCGTAAGCGTAGTACTTCTTGGGATTGAGCGAGAATTTGTAAGCCCTCACGTTGTTCACTGTGGTCTGTCCATTCTCATCCTTGACGGTGTAGTCACTTCGGCTCTGTTCGTAACCGCCGGTGCAGATTTTGATGTTGTTGAGGATGTTGGTGAGAGACAGGTTGATGGAGAGTTGCTTTCCTTTCTTCAGGCGCAGCGTCTTGCCCAATGAGCCGTCGAGCATGAAACCGCCCTTGCCCTTAGATTGCTCGGGCACGTTGAAGGTGCCGTCGTTGTTGACGATGTTCGGGTCGCCGGTAGCCATGGTGGTAAGTGTTCCCACATAGCGGTAACTCGGTGAGTAACTCAGGTAGATGCGGTCGTAGTAGTTGCCCTTCAGGTCGATAAACCATCCGTTGGCGTGGTAGTCGAGGATGATGCTTCCTGCGGTGAGTGGTGTGCTTGCCTCATGCATGCCTTTGTTCATCACGATGTCATCGGTGTAGATGGCTTTGGTTGAGTTCATGTACCTCACCTTGGCGTTGTTGATGTTCTCAGCCTCGCTGATGGTACCGATGGCTTGGATGTTGAAGGAAGAGGAAACCTTGACGGTGACACCGGCCTCTACGCCGTAATAACGCTTCTTGATGTCGGTCATGGAGACGTAGGAGAACGAGTTGATGTCGTCAAAGTAGAAGTTCTGCCACTCTGTCACATGGCTCAGGTAGTTGTAGTAGGCGTTGATGTTGACGTGCAGGAGCGAGTTCATGAACTGATAGCCAATCTCGCTGCTGAAGATGCGCTCGTTGTGGAGGTTGGTCACGAAGTCGTTGTTCATCTCGGGCGAGACGAAAGCGGTGGTGATCTGCGGTGCGCGGTGCTCATATCCGATACCCAGCAAGATGGTGTTGCCACCGCCGAGGTTGAGGTTGGAGTTGAATTTGCCGCCTCCGCTGACGAAATGAGCGGTCTTGCTCTTGCCGTAGGAATACTCGGCGAACATACCGTTCTTCATCTTTCCGTCGCGCTGCATGCCGTCGTAGTTGATCTTGCCGGAAACGCTGTAGTGGAGTGGTCCGAAATTCTCGGAGTAGTTAGCCCACAGCACGCCTCGGCGGGCGAGCAGGTTGTAGTCATATCCGAAGCGGTCGCCTTCCTTGACCACACCATTGGGATTGTTGAGGTCATACATCACCTCGTTCGACCCCTCGGCGTAGTTACCCAACGCGTAGGTGTTGACGTTGTGGAAAACGTTGGCACCCAGCAGGTCGTCCATGGTCTGGTAGTGCTTGCCGGTGTTGGACCCCAGCATTACGCCGATGTTGGCGTGCGACTTGGTAGTAAGTTGCTTGTGCAGGGTGGAGGAGAGGGTGAGGTAAAGGTTGTCGTTGTGCCTGGCCTGCACATAATACATGGCATCTGCACCTTGTGCCGCCGCGTTGCGGTTGGCGGCGTAGAGGCGGTCCCAGTTGATCTGCCTGGCTTCCTTCGACCCCGTCAGGTACTCATAGGCGGCATTGAAGTCTGCCAGTCCTTGTTCTGTGCGGTTGTTTAGGTCGTCCTCGTCCCAAACATCATAGTAACTGCTGGGGAGGTTTTTCCAGTAGTCGGGCTGGGGGTTGTCAGCGTTGTTGTAGTTGAGTTTGGTACTCTTGTACTTGCTGTATTTGCCGTGGAGCGAGGTGATGAGGCGTGTCTTGGAATCGATGTTCCAGTCCCATGTCAGCACGGCACTTGGTGCGAAGTCGTTGATGATGCGTGAGTTGCGCACCTTGCCGTTCTGATAGCCCCAGTAAGGGTTGTATTGGTAGTTGTTGGCCAGCCAGTAACTCTCGTCGGTGCCGGCGCCCTGCGATGCCCGCTCAGTGGGATTGCCCCATGTGGAGAGCGAGAAGGAGTGGTCGCCTGAAATTTTCTGCACACCGAGGTAGTAGGAGAGCGAGTTGTAGAAGGTGCCTTCCACATATCCTCTGCTCGCCCACCGGTAGCCGAGGCTGGCTGCGAAAGCCCATCCGTCCTTGCTGATGCCGCTGCCGTAGGTGTACATAGCCCTGGCTACGTAGTTGCGGTTGGCTCCGCTCAGTGAGAGTTTGTGGCCTTGTGCCACCTGAGAAGCCCTGAAATTGTAGTTGTTGCTGCCACCGAGTCCGGTCATCGAGAAACTGTTGTCCTCAAAAGGCAGCGTGGTATCCACATTGCGGGTGAGGTTGTTGATGCCGCCCACGTTGGAGTACCTGAACTGTCCCGACTCCAGGTCGTTCATCAGTGCGCCGTTCACGTAGATGTCGTTGTACTTCTGGTTGAGTGCCCTGAATCGGAAACGCACTGGCGAGAAGGTGAAACCCACCTCATTGGCGTATACGTTGGTGTTGCTGCTGAGGATGGTGACATTTTGCGACATGTCGTCGTCCTCGCCCAACTGGGCCTCCGTGAAAGTGAAGACCGCATCGTCCAACGCACCGGTCTGCTCCAATGAGTCAATCTCCTGCGCAAAGGCGAGAGGGGAGTAGCAGAGAGCAAACGCTGCTATTTTCAGCATTTTTTGCATAAGACAATAGGTTTGATAGTTGTGTTTGGATGCAAAGTAACAAAAAAACTTTGAAAAAAAAAAGCAATATTTAAAAATTTTTTGAACAAAAATTTATTTTTGTCGATAAAAATTCCGATATTTGCAGAATCAAACTATTAACGGGTTTCATGCTTCAAGGAGCGTACCCATTAGGCTAACCAAATATCTATATAATATGAATATGAGAAGACAATTATTTCTATTGGTCATTTTGCTTGCCGTAGCGGTATCAGTATCGGCACAGAAGAAATACAACGTCTATGCCGTGGGTTTCTACAATGTGGAGAACCTCTTCGACACTTGTCACGATGAGGGCAAGAACGACTACGACTTCCTTCCCAATGGTTCGTACAAGTGGAACGCACTGAAGTACAACCGCAAACTCCACAACATGGCGCGTACACTGGCAGACATGGGCACTGATACGGGCAGTGGCAAACTCCCGCTCGGATGTGCCATTATAGGTATCTCCGAGGTAGAGAATGCCCGTGCCCTCTCCGACCTCGTGGCACAACCTGAATTGGCCGAGAGAGGCTATAAGTTTGCGCACATCGAGGGCCCCGACCGCCGCGGTGTGGATTGTGCCATGCTCTACAACCCGAAACTCTTCACGCTGCGTGATGTGGAACTCATACCCTATGTGCCGGAACTGGAGGCCGACAGTGCCTTCAAGACCCGTGGCTTCCTCACGGTGAGCGGCATGCTGGCCGATGAGGCGGTGAGTGTCATCGTTTGCCACTGGCCGAGCCGTTTCTCCACATCATTCTACCGTGAGTGCGCAGGCCGTCAGGTGCGTGCGGTGAAAGACTCGCTGTTGCGTGCCGACCCCAACCGCAAGATCATTGTGATGGGCGATATGAACGACGACCCGCAGAACAAAAGTATGGCGGTGGAGTTGGGCGCCAAGTCGGATATCAAGGATGTGGGAGACAACGACATGTTCAACCCATGGTGGAAAGTGCTTGACAGCGGTACCGGCACGCTGAGTTATGAGGGCAGTTGGAACCTGTTCGATCAGATAGTGGTGTCGCCCAACCTGCTCGACCGTACTGGCACACGCGACTACTCCAAACTCACCTATTGGAGATGCAAGATTCAGAATTTCAGTTACCTGCTCCAAAGCGAGGGCCGTTACAAGGGCTCTCCCAAGCGCACCACAGCAGGCGGTGTATGGCTTGACGGTTATTCTGACCACCTTCCTACAGCCATCTTCCTCATCAAGGAGAAGAATTGAGCGCCGATATCATCCGCCATCCATGGGCTCCCTTCCTGCCCGAGTATACACGGTTGCTGATGCTGGGAAGTTTCCCTCCCGACCCACACCGGTGGGCGATGGATTTCTTCTATCCCAACTACATCAACGACATGTGGCGCATCTTTGGCATCTGTCTTCACGGCGACAAAGACAGGTATGTGGATGAGCAGCACCGCACCTTCAGGCTCGATGACATTATCTCCATGTTGCGCGAGAGAAGGGTGGGGCTTTATGACACTGCTGTCGCCGTGAGGCGCACCAAGGGAACGGCCTCCGACAAAGACCTGGAGGTGGTGGAGCCTACCGACCTCACCGCCTTGCTGCAGGAGATACCTGAATGTGAGGTGGTGGTGACGACAGGACAGAAGGCCACCGACCTCTTTACGGACCATTTCGGTATTCCTCAGCCCAAAGTGGGAGAAAGTGTCGTGTTCTCCTTCGGACGACGTGAGATCAGACTATTCAGGATGCCGAGCAGCAGCCGTGCCTATCCCATGCGTCTGGAGCGCAAGGCCGCGAGTTACCAACCTCTTTTCGACCGCTATCTGAGGGCAGAAGGGGAGAAGTCAATCCCGTAAGCATCATCAAAACCAACAACCATACAACTATGACAATTATCGGAATCGCAGGAGGAACAGGGTCGGGAAAGACCACTGTGGTGAGAAAAATCGTACAGGCTTTGCCGCCGCATTACGTGGCGGTCGTGCCCCTTGACTCTTACTACAACGACACGTCGCACATGACAGAGGAGGAGCGTCATGCCATCAATTTCGACCATCCCGATGCTTTCGACTGGAAACTGCTCAATAAACAACTCAACATGTTGCGCAAAGGGCAGGCCATCGAACAGCCCACCTATTCCTATATACTCTGCAACCGCCTGCCGGAGACCATACATGTGGAGCCCAAACCCGTCATCATCATAGAGGGTATCATGACGCTTTTTGACAAAAAACTCCGCGACCTGATGGATCTCAAGATTTTTGTCGACACTGACAGCGACGAGCGACTTATCCGCAACATCACACGTGATGTGGTGGAACGCGGGCGCACTGTCGATATGGTGCTCGAACGTTACCTGAACGTGCTCAAGCCCATGCACGAGCAGTTCATCGAACCCACCAAGAAATATGCCGACCTCATCATCCCGCAAGGCGGCGAGAATCTCAAGGGCATCGGCATCCTCTGCAAATATATCGAGGGACTGGTGCCTCCTGTGGAGGAGATTGGAGAAGATTGAAAATTGAAGATTGAAGATTGAAAATTGTTCTCTGTAAGAACGCGGTTCCCGCGTTCCCACATAAGAATATTGTAAAACTATAAACTCCCAAACTACTATGGCAAAGACACCAACACCCCATATCGGGGCACAGTACGGCGAAATCGCCGAGACCGTCATCATGGCGGGCGACCCGTTGCGCGCCAAGTTGATGGCAGAGAAATTTTTGGATAATCCCGTGCAGTTCAACAATGTCCGCAGCATGCTCGGTTTCACTGGCACCCACGAAGGCAAGCGAGTGAGTGTCATGGGGCACGGCATGGGCATGCCTTCGCTGGGCATCTATACCTATGAACTGTTCAACTTCTACGGAGTGAAGAACATCATCCGAGTCGGTTCGGCTGGCTCGATCAACATGGACCTGAAAGTGGGCGACCTCGTCATCGCTATGGGTGCATGCACCGACTCCAACTATGCCGCACAGTATGAGTTGCCGGGCACTTTTGCTCCCATCGCCTCCTTCGAATTGTTGCGCGCCGCTGCCGATACCTGCGACCGGTTGGGCTACCGTTACAAGGTGGGCAACGTGATGTCGTCAGATGTGTTCTATGGTGAGAATCCCCATACCGACAAGTGGATCAACATGGGTGTGCTGGCGGTGGAGATGGAGGTGGCTGCCCTCTATATGAATGCTGCCCGTTCTGGCAATCGCGCTCTCGCCATCTGCACGGTCTCTGACCATATCCTCACGGGTGAGGCCACCACGGCCGAGGAACGGCAGAATACTTTCACCAAGATGATGGACGTGGCATTCTCGCTGATCTGATATCCTGTACAGATGGTCCATGACAAATACTGGAGCATGGCTTTCACGGCCATGCTTCTGTCATGTAATATGCTGTGAAATATGATGGAAGGGAGAAATGGTGAGACGGGAGGAGTGGTTTGACACCCCCAAGAACGGTTCAACGCCCCCCAACCCCCTCTAATCTTAGAGGGGGAGCCTGATTACCCTTGCTTCAGATGGCTGATTGCTCTGGCTTCAGGAGACTACGTTTGCTCTTCGCTGAATTGTTTGCATATTTATTCATTATGGACTCGGAAAAAATAGATAGAGTGGTCGAAGTAACTAACTCCCCCTCTTCCCGTGGTGCAGCAGGAGTAACAAACTCCCCCTCATCCCGTGGTGCAGCAGGGGTAACTAACTCCCCCTCTAAGACTAGAGGGGGTAGGGGGCGTTGATTGCTCCAACCACTCTGGCCACTCCGACCACTTATATGTTCAAAATAAAAGATTATAATTAAAAATGAGAAGATTTTTGTTTCTTGTGCTGTTGCTGCCTTTTCTGCCCTTTACTCATGCTGATGGTCAGGGCATGGCCGGACCATGGAAGGGAAAACTGAAAACTGGGCCTCAGGAACTGACGATGGTGCTGCATATTGATGACGGGAAGAAGTCCGTCGCGATGGACATCATCGAGCAGGGAGCGGCTGGCATGGAGATGGAGGTGAAATGCCTCACTGATGATTCCCTCAAGGTGAGCATCCCCAAACTGATGCTGACGTTCTCAGGAAAGCGAACGGGCGATAAGATCAACGGGACCTTTGTACAGGGCTTGCAGGCTCTGAAGGTTGAGATGGAGCGTGGCGATGTGTCTTTCAACCGTCCCCAGGAACCCATCCCGCCTTATCCATATCAGACAGAAGAGGTCTTTTTTGACAATCCCTCAGCCAACGTCACGTTGGCGGGAACGCTGACCTACCCCGTAGGGTATAAGAAAAAGAAGCGTCCTCCTGTGGTGCTCATGGTGACGGGCAGTGGCGCAGAAAACCGCGATGAGGAGATTTTCCACCACAAACCATTTCTCGTGATTGCCGACTGGTTGGCACGCCATGGCATCGCCAGCCTGAGGTATGACGACCGTGGCTTTGCCAAGTCGACGGGTATCTACGAAGGGGCGACCACGCAGGATTTCGCCGATGATGCGGAGGCTGGCATCCGATACCTCAAAAACTTGGGGAAATTCTCTAGTGTAGGACTGCTCGGCCACAGTGAGGGCGGAGCCATCGGGTATATGCTCGCTGCAAAAGATGCTATCGATTTCTTAGTGAGCATGGCTGGGCCGGCATGCCGCATCGACACCATGATGATGGTGCAACTCAATCTCATCAGCCGTTCGCAGGGAGCGGCTCAGGATATGTTCAAAACGCCGGAGGATGCCTGTAAATATCTGATGGCGAGTGCTCCCGGAAGCAAATGGATGGAATATTTCCTAAAAATGGACCTGCGCCCGTATGTGGCGAAGACCCACTGCCCTGTTCTTGCATTGGGTGCGCAGAACGACCTCAATGTGCCTCCTTCAGTCAACCATGTGGCTTTGGAACAGTATTTGCCCGAAAATAAGAGGAATATCATCAGGGCATATCCCGGACTGAGCCATCTGTTTCATCACAATCCGACGGGAAATCCCGTTTTGGCATCCCAAATCGAGGAGACCATCTCCCCTGAGGTATTGCAGGATATCTCCGACTGGATTCTTAAAGATTGAAAATTGAAGATTGAAGATTTATTTGTTCTGTATGTTGCTTTGCCAAAGCAACATACGCAACATACGCAACATACGCAACATACGCAACACACGCAACATACGCAACAAACTCAACATACGCCACATACGCGACAAGACAATCGTCAAAACTACTCGAAAAAATGACAAAACTATATTTAGTGCGCCACGGCGAAACAGTGGACAATGTGAGGCAGGTGATGCAGGGACAGACACAGGGCGCTCTCAATGAGCACGGCATCGCACAGGCAGAGGAGGTGGCAGAGCGGATGGCTGCCGTCGCCATCGATGCCTTTGTGTCGTCAGACCTCAAAAGGGCGTATGATACCTGTGCCATCATCGCCGCCCGGCATGGGGCAGAGGTGGTGACGACCCCGCTTCTCCGTGAGCGCGACTGGGGTGACTTCACCGGCATGTACATCCCCGGTCTGAAGGACAAACCCTGGCCACCCAATGTGGAGCCGTTGGGAGTGATGAAAGACCGTGCAAGCCGTTTTTTGCGATGGGTGTCGGAGCAGTATCCCCATCAGACGGTGCTTGCCGTGGGCCACGGCATCATCAACAAGGCGATACAGTCGGTCTATTACGACAAGCCCATGCACGAGGTGCAGAAGATGGTGAATGCGGAAGTGCGTGTTCTGGAACTACCATGAGATGTTGCCTTTTTGCATCTTTTTTCTCCTTTTTATTTGGAGGGTATTGTAAAATGATGTAAGTTTGTATCGCAAAATCAAAAAGGAAACAAACTTGACAGCCATGTCGTACAGGACCATCCACTTCCTCAGCCTGATGGCCATCGTATGGGTCTTCCTGTCCTGCAAAGATGGGCAGGAGAATTCCGTTGAGATGCGCTCTGTCTATTACTGGAGTACGACATGGGAGTTGGACTCTGCTCAGCGTGCCTTTTTGAAAGACAACAAGGTGAGCCGCATCTACCTGCGCTATTTCGATGTCGTCATCAATCCGCGCGGAGAGGTGATGCCCAATGCCACCCTTCGCTTCGCCGACAGCATACCGCAGGGGGTGGAGATCGTGCCTGTTGTGTTCATCGTCAACGATTGTATGGCTAAGGGTGTGGACTCCCTGGGACAGTTGATTCTCAGCAGAGTGCTGCAGATGTCGGAAACTCACGACGTGATGAATGTCAAGGAAATCCAGATAGATTGCGACTGGTCGAAGCGCACACATGATGCTTATTTCGCCATGCTCAGGCAGATGCGTGACGCTGCCCATGCCAAGGGCCTCCGGCTTTCAGCCACCATCCGTCTGCATCAACTATCCCAGGATGTGCCTCCTGTCGACCGAGGTGTGCTGATGATGTACAACACCGGTGATGTGCGCCGTTTGGAGCGCAACCCCATCCTCGACATGGACGACGCCGCCCCCTACATGCGCCATATCAAGAAATACGGTCTGCCGCTGAGCACCGCCTATCCCATCTTTTCCTGGCAAGTGCTGGTGCGTGCCAATCGATATGCAGGCATCATCCATGGTGATGATGACCTGGCTATACTCCCAGGAGACACCATCCTGACCCATAAGGTGAGTCTTGATACCGTCTTGGCGGTCAGGGAATCCATCGACCGTCTGCGGCCGGATGCCAACAGGGAGATCATCCTCTTTGATATCAGCAAGAACAATATTCAACACATAAAACAAACCCACTATGAGAAGATTTATCATCCTTAGTTTGTTTACACTTGCCATCAGCGCTCCTATCAGGGCATGTGGTGGGGAGGGAGTCAACCACAACTACTATCTCTTCAGTGTATTCCGTCATGAACTGATGTCGATGTCTTTGTTTGAAGACAGAATCAACGCTTTTTGGGACAGTTATACCAATGGAAAAACTGATGCGTATCGTTGGAATGAGAAGTTAATCATGGATGTAGCCAAGAAAAAAGGCGACCAGGAGATGATCAGTTACCTCAACCAGTTGAATACCTACATCGCCATCAGCGACCAGTTGCAGGAAACTTGGAAATATCCCACCAAACAGGAACTGCAGCAGCGTCGTCAGAACCTCAACCGCATGATTGCTTTGGCAAAAGCCTACAAAGGCACCAAACTCAAGGCGCAGTGGAAGTTGCTCAACATGAGGGCCAACATGGTACTTGGACAGCATGCAGCCAACATCGCTTTCTGGGACACACAAGCCTCCAAACTCCCGGCAAGTGTCTACCGCGACATGATGCGCAACATCTATGCCGGTGCTTTGCTGCATGAAGGAAGGCGCACGGAGGCTTGCGACATCTATGCCG
>JAEEGF011645744.1_pt1 | contig 21775 bp, 20 predicted proteins | sample 9134171 | NCBI WGS metagenome assembly JAEEGF01 (sample SAMN16246542, study PRJNA631951) | gut metagenome | biome: gut microbiome; feature: rumen; material: AP-attached | host: Bos | place: Iran: Karaj | collected 2018-10 | reverse complement strand
GGAAATGATACTTGATGACTAGTGAAACTCATGAAGCTGGGTACAGATTTGTATAAATTTTGACAATTTTTGTCACAAATGAGCAAAACAATCGTAGTCTCAACTGTAAGGGTCGTTTTCGGCTTAGATTTGTTAAACGGTGCTTGCAGATGCCAGAAATCATTTCTCTGAGAAATGATGAAAGGGAGATCATCGACATGCGAGAGACTCGCGAATCTTAGATGATCTAGACCAGAGTGTGTCAGCATTTTATCTCTTATTTCCCTTTAAGTAGGGGTTCAAGGTTAATTAGATGTCCACTTTAGTCAAAATCTCTTGCATTTGTGTCTAATATTTCTAAACTGAAGATTAGTTTACTGTGTGGAGACACAGAAACCCCACCCTGTTTGGTAATTTATTTTGTGACTTTTTATTTTTATTCAACAAAAGAACATGAACATTAAAAAATTGTTCGCAGTATTGGCTGGAGTGTCAATGCTAGCAGTTCAGTTGATCCCTACTGGAGCTTTGGCAGCTACTTACAGCCAAGAGCTTCAAGACGCTTACAACTGGGCTTATTCAAAGGGAGTTACTACAATGTCTCCTATCGATAACGCCAACATGTATGGTGCTATCACTAGAGCCGAAATGGCTAAAATGTTATCTGTATACGCTACTGAAGTATTAGGAATGACTCCTGACACAACAGCTGCTTGTACATTCTCTGACATTGCTTCAGTAAAAGGTGATCTTCACGATTACATTATTGAATCTTGTCAATTAGGTATCATGGGTCAAGGAATCTCTGCATTCAGACCTTACGATACTATATCTAGAGCTGAATTCGGTACAGCTTTATCAAGAGTTTTATGGGGAAGCCAATACGAAGGAGGAACTCCTTACTATGCTAAACACCTAGACGCTCTTAAAGCTGCTGGAATTATGACTCAAATCTCTAATGCTGAATCTACAAAAGAAATTAGAGGATATGTAATGTTAATGCTTATGAGATCAGAAGGAAACGATGCAGTAGTAGACTGTGACGATCCAATGACAGTAATAGCATGTACAACTAACACATCTGCATGTCCTGCTGCTTGTAGAGAAGCTGATGACAAACCTGTAGTAGTTAAAGCTGGTGACTTATATGTTACTGCTAAAGCTGCTGAAGGAAGAAGAGCTATTATGCCAGGTGTATCTGATTTAGATACTCTTACTTTCAGAACTTCTGAAGATGTAACAATCAATAAAGTAGTTCTTGAAAGATATGGATATTCTTCACAAGATGATGTTGACGCTGTTTGGTTAGAAGACCAAGATGGAAACATCATAGCTGATGAAAAATCTCTTTCTAAAGATAAAGTTACTTTGTCTATAAAGAAAGACTACAGAAATGTAGACGGAACTTACGTTGCAACAGTTGTAGCTAGATTAACTGGAAACAACTTAGGAGGAACTATCGGATTCAAAGTTGTAGATGCAGATTCAACTGCTAAGAACTTAAATCTTGATGACTACACTCCATACACTTACGAAATGGTTAGTTATACAGGAGCTAAATTAACAGTAAATGTTAAAGGTACAGATAAAAATTATAACTACGAAGAAGGTGAGTCTTACGAAGTAGCAAGATTCCAAGCTAAAGCTGGACCTGCTGTAATGTACATCAAAGGATTCACATTAACAAATCATGCTACTAAGGCTCTTGATATGGGAGAATTCTTAGACAAATTAACTGTTAAAGTTGAAGGAGAAAATGTTAGTGGATTAAAATATAGCGTAAATAAAGATGATCAATTAGTTGTTTCATTCGATGAAGTAACTGTTGAAATGAATAAGAGCGCTCTATTCGTAATCTCTGCTTCTCTTGCAGACTTCGACGATTATGGAGATGAAATAGCTTACTATTTAGGAGAAACAACAGATCTTAATGCTGTTGAAAAGAAAACTGGAGCAAGAGTTGAAGTTGCTGGAACTGCTCTAAGTGGAGGTCAAGCTAAAGTTCACGCATTCAACGGAGGAAAGATCAAGTTGGCTAACAAGAAACTTGGTAATATTGATGCTGCTCAAGGATCTGAAGGTGTAGTAGTAGCTGAAGGTACTGTTACAGTTAGCGAACCAATTAGCAAATTAGCATTTAATGTTGTATCAAGCAATACTTGAGTATCAGCATTAAGAATGTTTGTTAACGGAGAAGAGTACGAAGCTAAGAAAGATGGAACTACATTCAAGTTCTCTAATGTAGAAATCGCTGAATCTGGAAAAATCCAATTCAAGATTGATATAGAGGATGCTGATAGTGTAACTGGAACAGTTAAACTTACAGACAACTTCAATAGAGACGACTTTAAGGGAGCTAAATACGATAACACAAGAGAATATGTAAAGACTGGAGATGTTTCAGGATCAATAAGCTTCTCTCAAGTAACTATTCAAGGTGCTAGATCTGCTCTTAAGAATAATATGTCTAAAGATTATGTAGACTTCCTTACAGAAACAACTGATACAAAAGTTGTATTTGATGGAACTTATACAGCTAAGAAAGCTCTTATTAATCTTAACAAGTTCTACATGAGTGGAACTAAATCTGATAAAGTTGATAGCGTTGCATATCACTTGTATATAGATGATGATGAAGTAGCATATACTGATGCTTATGGAGAAAATGCTTACGAAATGTTTGATGATGTAACAGTTAAGGCTGGAGCATCTGTTAAAGTTAGAGTTGAAGCTGAAGTTGAAGCTAACACTCATACATGATCAATTGACAATGTATACGTAGTTCTTGGTGGAACAGATGAATTTGATAAAGATGTTCAGGATAGAGCTGCTAAGGTTGTTAAGATGAACATTAAAGAAGCTGGATCTGTTACTATTGATGCTGGTAATGCTAGAAATACAGTTCTTCGTACTTCATCAACAGCTAATCTTGCAACATTTACAGTTAAATCATCTGATGGAGATAGTTCAACTAAACTTGATGAACTTAAGATTGTTCTTACAGAGTCAGGAGCAAACTTATCAGAAAATGAAGTTGAATTGTTATTTGATGGATCAGAAGAAGATGGTTGTAGATATTCTGCAGGAACTTTCACTTGTACAAGTCTTCAATTAGACTTACCAGTTAAGGTTGAAGTTAATCTTACAGTTAAGAAGTCATGAACATATGAAACAACTCTTAAATCTCTTAACAATAAATGACAAACAAGAAAATTCTCAAAGAAATTTGAGACAGTTCTAGTTAAGATTGCTAGTCAAAGTAAGGTAGGAGATGAAACTGTATTCACTCTAGAGATTGATGACGGAGATACTAACGCTACAGTTACTAAAGTTCAACTTTACACAGCTAGTGGTGCTGTTGCTAGTTTGTATGCAGCAGGTCCAGTTAACGATGGAGAAGAACTTAGAACAACAAATGAAGATAAAGCTCAATACATAACAAAGATTACTTATACATATGAAACTGATGAGGATGGTACAGGAGATGTTGTTATAATGAAGAATCCATACAGCGATTACTTCAAAGTATGAAACGACGTTGCTAAGATCTCAGCTAACGACTAGTATATCTTCTTAGATATAGAAAAGACTCTATCCCTCGGGATGGAGTTTTTTCTATATATTTTTCTCTTGAGAATGAAGTGATTATATCTATGCTATCCTTGTGAAATATGGTTTTATTTATATCTAGATTTATGACTATATCTTCAGCACTACTAAAACTCTTTCTGAGAGTACGTTATCGTGTAGATATTAAGGGACTAGAATTGATGGATAGTGATTGAGCTAAATTAGTGCTTCCATCTCATGTAGCATTAGTAGATCCTGTAATTATTTCTGCATTTTTGTGAAAAAAGAAATGATTGAGCCCTGTAGTTACAGAAGATTATTACAAAGTGCCAGTGCTTAAATGGATATTCAAATCTATTTGAGCGATTTCTATTCCAGATCTAACATGAGATAAAGCCAAGACTCTAGATACAGATGCTATCATGTGAAATATAACTAATGCGTTGGCTAATTGACGTAATATATTACTTTATCCGCAGTGAGCTCTTGCGCGTCAGTGATTTCAATCGATAGTGGGTAAGAAAACAGCTTTTTATGCTGCTAAGCAGCTTCCAAAAGATACAAAAATTCTGACAGTAAATATCCGTTGACTTCGATGATCACGTTCATCTCGAGCCTGGACATGAAAATCGCCTAGTCTAACACTATTTGCATTGAAAGGATTACTATTCACGATATTCAATCTAATTTTCTTTGTACCAAAAAGAAAAGTAGAAGTTGAAATTCATGATTCTACTGCGTTATTGCAGAAAGTAAGTAAAAAATGAGTAGATGCATTCAATCAAGAACTAGAAAAAATATATAACGTAAAAGGAGAAGAAAAGCTGAATTATTTGACTGGTTTGTTTTGGTACAATACAACCAAAAATAAAAAGGAACCAGACGTTATTCAGTGATCTATCAAAGATCTAAAAAGGACAGCATTCAGTTGAAATGCAGATATTCCTGAAGATGTTTTGAAGAAAATTACTGCTGTCGTGAAGAAAATCAAGCCTGAATACTCATGAAAGATATCGCTTGATACTAATCTAGTACTTGATTGTTTTTTCGATTCACTAGATATGGCAGAACTGAAATCTTCAGTTCAGTCTATGTTTGCTGATTCATCAAATCCACCTTTATTAGATCTAAAAACCTTGTGAGATGTGGCTATGATGGCCATCTGAAAATCAGCAACGAACGAAGAACTTAAACCTTGTAACTGGATTGCTACCAAAGATAGTAAAATAGTTTATGCTCATTTGAAACATTTAATCGCAGAAGATTCAACGGTTCTATCGTTGATGAAAGAATCATTGAAGAACAATAGAAATTATAGTTTCTGCTATGATTCAATATTCTGAGTTCAGTCTAGAAATGATTTTCTCATAAAAGCGTATTTAATCGCAGATTTGCTCAAAACCATTCCAGGAAAGAGAATCGCTATAATGCTTCCATCATTGAGTGCTACTTCATTATTAGTAGTTGGATGCTATTTGGCTAATAAAATTCCAGTTATGCTAAACTGGACACAATCAGAAGAAGCCTTCCGCCATTGTATCAAATCACAAGACGTGAGAGCTATTCTGACTGCTAAATCTTTCTTCCAAAAGATTCAGACTCCTTGGCTAAAGAAATACGAAATGACATTCTTTGAAGATATGCTCAAGACAATATCTCTTAGACAAAAACTTACAGCTGTAATTAAGGCCAAAAGATTTAAACTTCCTAAGAAAATATCAAATATCGCTGTTGTATTATTCACTTCATGAAGTGAAGCTTTACCAAAAACTGTAGAATTGACTCATGAAAATGTTTTGCATGACATTCTATGAACGGCAGGATTAGTCTGACTAAAGATGAACGATGTAGATATCTGTTTCTTGCCTCCATTCCATTCATTTGGATTTATATTATGAATCGCTATTCCATTGATAACAGGAGTTAGAGTTGTATTTACTCCAGATCCAAATGATTCCAAAACTATCGCTAATTTAGTAGAGCATACAAAAGCTACGCTTCTCGCATCTACTCCAACATTCCTTAATTGAGTAGTTCAAATCGCAAAAGAAAATCAGCTTAATTCTTTACGTATAGCTGTGGTATGAGCAGAGAGATGCCCTAAAGATTTGTTTACAAAATTCTCCAAAAAATCTCCTAATGCTACAATAATAGAATGATATTGAATCACAGAATGTAGCCCAATTATCGCAGTAAATCCATTAAAACGTAATGCAAAAATCAAAAGATGAACAGTCTGATTGCCCATCTTGTGAGAAAGCGTTAAAATTCTAGACATAGATACTAACGAAGAACTTCCAGCAAAGAAAGAATGAATGATATATGTTAGATGATTAAATATGTTTGGATGATATATCGATAAAAATTTGGAATCTCCATTTGTAGAAATAGACTGAAAACAATGGTATAAAACGTGAGATTTATGATTCTTGGATAATGATGGATACTTAACTATATCTGGAAGACTAAAAAGATTTGTAAAAATTGCGTGAGAAATGATTTCTCTTCCAGCTATTGAAACAGTTCTTTCTCGTAAATGGAAACATCCTGACTGAACAGAATGTCTAGCTATTGAGTCAGAGGAAGATGACTGAAAGGTTACTTTGACGTTATTTACTACAGAAAATCTTGATTTAAAAGAGATAAATTCATACTTACATGAGCAATGAGTGACAAATCTGGTTTCTATCGATGAGATAATTAAATTAAAAGAGATTCCAATGCTCTGAACATGAAAGGTCGATCATGTACAATTAAAGAAGCTTTTGGCTGAATGAACTACGGAACAACCTAAGAAAACTCCAGCAAAAAAAGCAACAAAAAGCAAAAAGAAATAATTTATCCATTATTCCTTTCAAAATTATGTATTTCTCTATCTCAATAACAGATAATGCACTATATGAACAAGCTAAATGATTTTTTCTATCACAGTGAAGAAGTGATTTATTGGTAAGGGCTCCTAGTTCTCTAATCTGAGCATACTTAGTTACACAGTATATGTGGAAAAAATGAAAGACCCAGTTTTCTTTCATGGAATGAGTATATTCATGTGAAGAATTCTTTTTCAGTCTTTCTCATAGTGAAGATATGATATGATTTGTGGTAGATACCAAAAAAGTAGCAATCGATCTAGAATACATTCGTGAAAGAGATGAATCATTATTACATAATGTACATGTTCCAGATTCACCATATAGCCAACGAGAAAACTTTTATCTACAGCGATGTGCAAAGGAGTGTGTAGTAAAATTTCTGAATATAACTAGTACGGAGATGCAAGAAATGTCTGTTTGAGCTTTTATAAGAAACCATCATTATGTTATTAATGACTGGACTTTGGATTCTCTTATGCTGATAAATTATAGATGAAGGGAATATCCTGTACACATAACTATAAAAGATGGTAAAGTACTTGCTATGCTACATGAAACCAAAAAATATTGAAGTTTATAATTAATTCTTATTTTCTCATTCAAAATGATCTTCCTTCTTGTCGTCCTGTCAACAAGGAAGTTTTTTTATGAGGAAAAGATACACATTTACACCGAAGAATAATAATGCCATTATCAAGAAAATAATAATTTTATTCATTCTGTTTGTTCATTGCATTAGCATCAATATCATCATTATGATAGACCATATCCATACAAATGCACGCACTTCTCATCTAGTTCGTCAGAGGCGTAGCAAACGATGATGCATGTGTTTGTAGTCTCATTGCATTGGAGATCTTTTCAAGATAAATATCCTATAAAATATAATCCATACAGCATCAAAAATTACGAGCGATAAGGCAACGATTAATGTTCATATCTTCGTTCATCAGAGAACTGAGAGATATGCTAAACCAAACGCAAGGAACATTGTTCAGATATCTCTGATTAATGCGCTAGGTTTAAATTCTATAACGGTATAAACTAGGGAAATTATTGCTAAAACGAGAGATAAATTCTGAACGAGAACCAAAGTATCATAATTTGTATATTCAGTATATGATGGGAAAACGACTCGCTGTATTAATCCAAAAATAGTAAAAAATCAGATTGTTAAGATTCCGTTTCACTGTGCATTAATTCAGTCAATCCAATTCACAGCGTTAGTTACAAATGCAGACCAAATCGCAAAAGCAACATACAAAAGCCATTGAGGTAAAATAATAGCATTTCATCATAGCACAATTTCAAAATCGTGAATTCCGCTAATATACAAAGCTAAGCATGCAGCAACTAAATGAACCAAAAATCTAGCCCATGCTGGAATTTTGAACTTAATTTTCCCTATATATTCGAGCTCAGTGATTATTTCTACAATCACTATCAAAGTTCCTCACGCCAAGAATCAGAGTAATAATCTATTTGTTCGCATTTCAGGGAAAAATAGAGCGATTATGATAAGAAATATTAGATAAACTACGATTCATTGCATTGTTGGGACTGGTTTTCTAGTTCACTTCAGATCTTTTCATGGTTTATCCAAGATGTTTAATTTTCTAAAAATTTTGATTCCACATCGAGATAGAAATGTAGTTAATGCTAGGATACATAAACAGTTAATCCAAATATTCATATTTCAATCATAATGAATAAAAATCTGATTTTTTTATTCTTCTTTTGGTTTATATAATGAATCACTCAAGAATAATAAATATGTTAACAAGAAATATCCAGCAAACACCAACACAATATAAATCAATAAATTCATATGTTGAACCGATAGATTGTATCATCGATGAATCAAAACTCAAATCAGTATTGCTACCACAATCCTCCAGATCTTTTGCCAAATATTTAAATCCTTTAAATATTGCTGTTGATAAAGCTTATACAGTAGCAGCGCAATCAATCATGTCGCTATAAAATGTAGTAATGATGTGAAAATTCACCTTCAAAAAACTAGTCCCCAAATTCATTCTCAATCAGAGAATATCTCACTTCAGAGATAAAAAATATTTTCAATAATACTAAATCCTAGCGCTATAAATATGGAAAAGAATAACAAATCTGATGAATAAAAATCAGTTTTACTTACCTCATTTTCAGTAGCTCAAATTTTGAGAAATTCCTCTGAATAAGCCAATATGAAATAATAAATTACGCTGGCAGATATTCACACTTTAACTCAGAAAAATCCAACTACAGCAAATAATACCATCCAAATTAAAAATAAAAATCGAATCTGCTTTTTCTTCCAGTTTCAGTTCAAGAGTATCAGGAATAGAAATATCAGACCACAGTATAATAAGAACAATCACCATCGACTAAGAGACATTGCTCCGTTTTGTATGGCTTCTAGTCCGGGAAATATTTCTTTAATTATAAAATTAAATGCTAGCAAAGATCAAACCAACAAAAAGCTTGTTAGGAACAACTTCCATGAAATTTTTCTTTGTTGTTTGGCAAAAATATGCTGGATTAACCATATCCAAAAATATCATAATAATATACATACAAATATCGCTCAAAAAAATTTCATATAATATTGGATAATAATATACACAGTTCAAATCGTATATTTTTGTGTAAATTTTTCAAGAGAGGAAAAAGAAACTTGAAATTATCGAAGAAATATTTACTATGTCACTTGCATGTCTAGATGTCGACATGGCGGGCTTAGCTCAGCTGGTTAGAGCATCTGATTGTGGTCCAGAGGGTCATGGGTTCGAATCCCATAGCCCGCCCCATTTAGGAATCTAGAAGTGCAAAAATATAATGAGAATTGTAGAGCTGAAAGCTCTTTTTTTTATTTAATTTAAGAAGTGTATATACATATGTTATTGTGTAAAACATGAATAGAATATAAATATGAAGAATGGATGATTCCTTTAAATGAAAATATAACATAATATCTATCTCATTTTTGCATATGAAAAAGTACTTGAATGTACGATAATTAAGATTAATATAGATTTTCTCAAAAAACTTTTATTTAAATAAATATATAAACATGAAAAATTTACTTTTACTTATGTGATTAACCCTAATCTTTTGCTGAGTTTCTTATGCAGAGAATGATAACCCAGAAATAAATGATGCTGATGTTCAAGCTGTAAGTACTGAGGAAACAGAAGCTACAAATGAAGAAACCGCCCAATCAACAAACACAGAAGATACAACAGCAAATAATGAAGTTGTTCTAGCAACAACCGGAGATAACACACAAACTTTAAGTGAAGAAAATGACCAAACTGTTGATAATGAGGCCAGTCCATCTGTAAGTGATGAAAATATACAAGAATCAAATGATGCAGAGCCTCAACCAACAAGCAACAATAATGAACAAGTAACGGATGGAGAAATTTCTCAGACTGTAGTGCAGGAGGATACACCTAACGAAGAAGATGAACAAGTGGTAGATGATGAGGGGAAAGTGGGTTTAATCTCGAAGATAAAAGAAGATATACATGAAAAAATTTATTCACAAGAATTTAAAGATGCTTATGAATTTGCATCAAAAAATAAGATCACAACCATGGATTCTATTGATTTAGCTAATATGGAATGATGATTGAATAGGATTTCTATGGCAAAAATGTTATCAAATTATGCTACAAATGTTCTAGGTAAAGAACCAGCAGATGTTATAGTTCCAGAGTTTTCAGATGTATCTGAAAAATTAAATGAAGAATATGGAAATGCTGTAGACTTGGCTTACCAATTATGAATTATGTGAATTTGAGTTGATAAATTTAGGCCATATGATCCAGTTACAAGAGCAGAATTTGCGACAGCTTTATCTAGAATGTTGTATGGCTTAGCTGATTGATTAGATAAATATTATACAACCCATATGGAAAAATTAAAAGATGAATGAATTATTTCAAACACGGATCCTAGCCTAAAGGAATTAAGATGATATGTAATGATTATGCTTATGAGAAGCGCAAAAACAAAAATAGGAACACTAAAGGAAAAGCTTGAAAATAAATTAATCGAAGATTATCAAAACCTGGTTGAAGATACACAATCTTTAGATAGTGATTTATAGTATTGTCTTTGTTATGAAAAATATATTTAAAATTTTCTTTTCAGACTGTAAAAAAATATTCGGCAACCGAGTTGCTGTTCTTATAATAATTGCAATTTGCATTCTTCCATCGTTATATGCACGATTTTATTTAAAATCTTCTCGGGATCCTTATGGAAATACAAGATGATTAAAAGTTGCGATAGTAAATAACGATCAATGAACATTATTTGAAGGGTCTTATTTAAATATATGAAATGAAATTGTAGAAGAATTAAAACAGGATGATAATATTTGATGGGTCTTTGTTGATGAAGAAGTTGCTGCAGAATGAACAAGATTATGAAATTATTATGCTAATATTGTAATAGAAACATGATTTTCTGAACATTTTGTAACATTTCTGGATGAGATTCCTCAAAAACCACAACTAATATATACAGTTAATGAAAAGGTTAATGCAATAGCACCAAAAATTACAGATGCTTGAACTTCTACAATTAAAGAAAATATTGAAAGAAAGTTTATACGCACTGTAAACGAGATTGTTATGTCTAAAATGAATGAAATTTGATTAATAGTAAAAAATGACGAAGGAAACATTTATCATTTTATTGATGTAGTTCATGATATAAAATCAGATGTTTCAAATTTCGATAAAAGACTAGATAATATAATTAGTTATGCTAATACATTAAAGAGCAAGTTACAGACAATAAATTCAAAATTACCAAATAGCTATGATGTCATAAATGATGGTCTGTCGCTTCTTAATAACACAATGAGATTAACAGATAATACTTTGGACTTATTAAATACAATGCCTAAAACCTTAAAAAAAGATATAACATCAACAAGATCTGACTTCGATTCGATTGAAAGACAAGTATCTAAAATATTAGATATTCCACAGACTCATAGAAAAGAAATAACAAATGACATAAATGCGATTTCTTGAGATGTTGTAAAACTAAAATGAAAAGTTGAGGATAATCTTTCATTTTTAACAGGAGTAAAAGCTATATTACAAAATCTTAGTTCATGAAATATTACTTCTTGAGATACTATAGAATGAAAAGTTGAAGTTATAGAAAACAAAATGATAGAAAAAGCTCTTGTGCCTGTTGATAAATTGATATCTAAATATACATCTATCGATAATAGATTAAAGCTTGTTTACGATGCATTATCTTATTCTCAAGAATTATTAGATAGTACTGATAGGATAAATAGTTTAAAATCCGATATCTGAGATATTAGAGATGATTTTGATGATATTTCCGATACCATAGATGATGAAATCATACCAGAATTTGAAAACGTATTAAATCAACTATCTGATATATCAGAAAAATGAAAAAACAAACTAGATGAGTTTGAATGAAAGATACCAGATATTCAAAGTGATATAAATTCGGGCATTGATATATTAAATAATACACTCGAAAAGCTAGATGCTTTAAAGAAAGAAATGCCGAATATTGAGTCAGGTGTTTCTAATATAGATAGTAGCTTACAGGGGATAAAAAATGATAATGTTATGAATAACTTTCTAAGTGTTGCTTTATTAAATCCAGATCGTATCGCAGATTTCTTTAGCGCACCTATTGAGCTTGTGGAACACAAGCTTTTTTCTATTCCGAATTATTGATCTTCTATGTCTCCATTTTTTACAGTTTTAGCAATTCGAGTATGAAGTCTATTAATGATAGCCATGTTTACTACGAGAGTTAAGGAGGCTGAGTTTGCTAACTGTAAAGAAATTGAAAAGTTTTTTGGGAAATGGTTATTTTTCTTAAACATTTCTATTGTACAATGACTAATAGTTTCATTGTGAGAAGTGATGTTTTTATGAGTATATGTTAATAATATTTGAGCATTTATTCTAACATCATTAGTTTGCTCTATGGTTTTTTCCATGATAGCATTTTCTTGTGTATATACATTCTGAAATTCATGAAAAGCGATTATGATAATATTGCTTGTTTTACAATTGTCGTGATCATGAGGAACATTTCCTGTAGAAATGTCAGATCCATTTTTTCAAACAATAAATCCTTATTTGCCTTTCACTTATGCTATTAAGGCGATGAGGGAGTCCATTTGATGAGTTATTCCGGAAATATTCTACATGAATTTATTGATATTACTTTGATTCTTCTGAATATTTGCTATTGTTTGAATAATTGTAAAGCCATTAATTGCAAAGCCTGTATCATTGTTTGATAATAAATTTGCAGAATCTGAGCTTTGAGAACAGCATTAATAATAGAGAAATTAGGTGATTTTTGATTGTTTATAAAATTACATTCTATGGTATAAAAAAGTCTGATTTTTTTTGACTTTTTTTGATTTTTCGAATATAATTAAGTATGGATTTTAAATTATATTACTCACTATGACAAATAAAGAGTATATCCTAAAAGTAATAGATGCTTTGCCTGATTGGGAAATGTGACGATGACTTAAAGCCATGGTTCAAAATGACCAGTTAGATGAAGACTCACTTAATACGCTTGTTATAATTTTAAACAAAGCATTGAATAGAATTAAAACAGCCATCAAAGAACACAGAATGCTTGAAACAATCCATGCTGTGCAAAATTTTGATAGACAAAAACAAGAAATGGCAGCACAAGATGCTGAAAGCTTGAACAAATTAGATTCTATGCTTAATGATCTTTAATTCCTAACCTCTTGTAAAAATGACAAACAAAGAAGACAAAAATGAGGTACAAGGAGTTAATGTATCTCAAGAATCAATCTTATCATGATTAGAAGCAGATCTAGCATGATTAATTGCTGATGAAAAAAGTTGATTATCTGATTTAGCTTCTTTCTCTAAAAATCTTACACACAAGAAAGCAGAAAAAGAACTTACAAAACATAATCTTCGTCTTATTAAAGAAGATTTACAAGATGGATGACTTGTCGATTTTGAATCTTGAAGCAGAAATTGAAAACAGTTTTGATTTGAAGTTATATGAAATGATATTGAACCAACTCTTACTCCTAATTGAGATTGTTTAATACCTATTAATTTTTGGTATGATTCTCAAAGAAGAACAAAATTACTAGTACTTCATATTGAAGATAAAGATGGTGAAAATGTATATAGTATACCTGATTGAGAGAATAAATATTCTATAGAAATTTGAAAAGAATCTTGGGTATATACATTACATAAGGATAAAAATGGATTTCATCTAGTTATAAAATAATTTTTATTTGTTAATGTCATAACAATGTCAGGATTATCAAGAATGCCAGAAACTCCAAAAACAGAAGATGTTCTAAATCAATGAGAGTTTTCTGAAGGATGAAAAAAACTTGTTAAAAAAGAAGATGCTAATTATATAAGTGAATGAACTGCTGAAGAAGTAGCATGAGAAATTGCTAGCATGCCAAAGACTCCAGAATGAAGAAGAGAAGCTGCAGATAAAGTTCTAAGTAGTAGTGAAACTAAAAGTGTGACAGATATGTTTGAAGAATTAGTGGGCGTTTTTAAAAATGATAAAGAGTGAAGATTTAGTGATTTAAGAGGTAAATATAAGGAAATAACTTGAAATGTTATGAATCTTTACCATTCCTCCATAGAAGAACAAACTAATAAAGATAATAAGAAAGTTGAGAATAAAGAAGATGATGGTAAAAATGTTCAATATATGCCTGATAGTCCTGAAGCAAGAACTGCATTAGCAGAAGGTATTTTGAGCCATGAACCAGCAAATTCTGATGAAGTAATTAGTGAAATGGAGGATGTGTTCGGAAATTGACCAGTAGAACATAAACAAATAATCTACTGAATTATAAATAGCCCAGAATTCAGTGAACCAGTTAAAGAATTATATAATAAATATAATACAGCAAACTCAAAAGAACAATAAAAAGATGCTATAATTATAGATTTTTAAAAAGCTGACTAAATGTCAGCTCTTTTTTTTATGTAAATATATCCACCAAAGATTACAAATGTTGCTATTATGATTCATATTATGTTTCCATTAGGTCCAGTTTTGGGAACCGCCGGAATAACTGTTCTAGTCGCTGTCGGACTAATTGTGGTTTCCGAAGTCTCTCACTCAATAGTAAATGTAACTTCATCTCACCCATCACTAGGAATCATCCAGATTTTTTGATCTCATTTTCGCTGTTTTGGATACACAAACATTTGATCACTCATTTTCGCAGTACCAAAATGTAATCGGTCTTGAGTTGCAGGATCTTGAACATTTATATCAATAGTTCATCAGTTTGAAATATCCGTCCAATATATTTTGATATCATCTCAAGCTATTTCATATGAATAGTTTACTATGCTAGGATTTGCAGCGAATGAAAATCAAAGTGAAACACTAAAGATCGCCGAAAGAAATATCAATAATTTCTTCATGTAATCAAAGTAAATAAAAAATCTCACCGACACCTTATAAATTTATTGCTAGAAAAATCAAATTTAAAATATAATTTCATATTTTCATTGCCAATATATATAATAAAAATAGCTTGACAGTTTTAAAAATTACAATCAACACGCATTAAAATTTTCTTACAATGATTATATCGACTGAATCTATAATGTACTTTGTTGCTTTGATAAATTATTACATAATATATATATAAGTAAATATTTATATACAATATTAACACAAAAGACAATTTATTATTAAGAAAAAGCAGACACTTTCGTTTGCATTTTTTAAATATAATAATATATCTCTTATTGTATTGAATAATTTTTTTATCTACATTTATATTTTACCATGAAAAAACCACTATTATGATTAGTAGGTCTTGCAGCACTATCTGCTATGTTTATTGGTATAGCGAATGCTGAAGTGTTTGTATCTGACGTATTCTCTAATTGAGCTCCTAAAGTAGATAATGCATACATTCAAGTATTAAATAATTATGATAATACTTGGTGATATACTGAAAATGATTTAATATGAGGAGATTTTGTAAATTGAGATTTGCATGTAACATCACCAGTAATGGAAGATATTGGATTTGATAATGCTACAGTTTATTATTTATTTGTTAGTCCATATCGTGTAGATCAAATTAAATCATGAGATCCTTCGGTGGATATCTCTAATATAATAATGAAGCAAGTTGAAATCGCTAGTAACGCTGTGAATGTTGAATTTACAGTATGAGCTTACGAAATAGATTCAGAATCACCATACTATGGATTTATTTCACCTGTAGATATGTATGATGGATTCGGAATCCCTTCAAATGAGATTTGTTTCAAGTTGTCTACTAACACATATAATCAATGAGAATGATGTGATGCCTTTGAGTTGGTTATGGATCCAAGTGAACCGGTAGACGAACCAGACAACGTACAGCAACAACAACTAGGAGCAGCTTGTGTGTGAATGAATATGGCAAATATTACACATGTTATAAATGGTGATACAATTACTCTTAAATGGACTGCTGTAGATGGAGATGTAGTTCAAATCGCCGTATTTGATCCTGAAGAAGCATACTGGAAAAGTCTCGGAGCAGTGAATATGCGTGATGAGAAATTCTCATATAAGATGCAATGGAATGGAGAACAAAATTTCATGCTTACAAATGGATGTGGAGAAGTTAGATATAAGGCTGATGCTGCTATTAAACCAGCAGAACCTGAAAAAGTAGTTCCACAGCGTGTTGGTCCAGCCGATAATTTGTTATATATAGCTATTGCAGCTATCGTTCTTTATGGAGCATACGTATTATTCTTCAGAAAATCTGAAAATTAATAGAACTTAATTACTAAAATAAAAGCTGATCTTTATGGTCAGCTTTTTCTTATTCGTCATTCTGAGCGAAGCGAAGAATCTAGAAGTTACCAATTTATACTGGATTCTTCATTTCGCTATCGCTCCATTCAGAATGACAGACTAACATATTGAAAATAAATTATGAATCTCTCTCTTTAGCTCTTGATAATCTTTGCAATTCAAGATTTGTTGCTTCCACTCTTTAGATCATGGAATTCATTTTACATATTGAAAGAGAAATTTTCTAAATTCAACTATTGTGTGAGGATTTAGATCTGATTTATTTTGATTTTCTTTCATTCTATCTTCAATCCAATCGAGAGAGATATTTAAATCTTGATTTGTAATTTCTCATGATTTATTAGCAATCTTTTCATCAAATCGCTGGTCGCAGGCGATGCTATAATCTAAATGTTTCAGCACAGTTTCACATTTTTCTTCAAAGCTCGGTTCATGAGGAGTAAATATTCGTGGATTTCAAATCGCTGCTTGACCCACCATGATTCCATCCAGATTGAATTCTGAAAGTTTATTCTCTGCATCAATATAAGAATTTATTCATCAATTCCCGATAATTTTACAGTCAGGATTTCAGATTTTTTCTTTTATTTCACGGATAAAATTCCAATCAGAATCTCAAGCATATAATTGCCTCAAAGTTCTTCCATGAATTGAAATTTTTGTGCAGAATTCGCTAGTTTTTATCAAAAATTCCATTTGCTCAGCTTTATCGTTTTCATTTAATCAGGCTCTAGTTTTGAGAGAAAAGGGAAGCGGTCCTTGGATTCAAGCTAATTTCTTAATAATATTCAGAGTTTTTTCTTTATCTTTTAGCATATCACTTCATCCTCAAACTTTCATCACAGTATTGCTTGGACATCAAGTATTTAACTCGATTCCGCTAAATAAATCTGAATATTCATTCTGAATTTTTTCCGTAGCTTTTATCAGAGTCTCTTCTTTTCATCAGTAAATCTGTAAAATTGGCTTTTGTCATTCAGTAGTTAAAGCGTGCTTAATCACTTGATGCGGATTAATCAAAAATCCATCAACATTCATAAATTCTGTTCGCAAATTTATCGAATCTTCTTTATTTCAATATTTTTCAAAAATATTTTTGGTAATCAACCTTGTCGCACAATTTGTGATTCAATCCATGGGCGCAAAACATAGGTACATTCGTTGCAGAAATTACATAAACTGAAATTATTTTTCTGAATCTTGTCAGAGTTTAATCTTTAATGCTTTCAATGCTCTAGAGCATCTTTGTCTCACTAAATCCTGAGAAATTCATAGTATCCCAGAAATCTCTCCATAACTCTTGTCTTCAATATATTTTAATGATATGATTTCCTTGCTTGTTTCATCCAATTCGTACATGGCTTGCTGTATTTGTTCGTATGTATATTCATTGTCTAAAATCTGAGTGAAATCTTCTTCGTCTTCTAGAGAATCTTCAAAAGCGATTTCATTTTCTGGATCGATTTCACTGAATGCTGTTTCTCATTTTCTCTTCCAGAAATCTTTGAGAGTATTTTTGAAAATCGACCAAACCCAACCAGAAAAATTTTGATTTATATCAAAAGTTGGGAATCCGTTTCGGCATTTAATATAAAAATCTGCGATAATATCTTGCATATCATCTTCATCCATAAAATAATTTGCTTTCAAATAACGGAAAAAAATATCAACAGTTTCCATATAGAATTTATTGAAAGCTTCTTCATCCTGCTGGACTAAAAGCTCCTTAAATGCAAGAATAAAATCAATTACCATATATCCATTTTTAATAATCCAAAAGCACGAAATTTCTACAGAATTTAATTAATCTTTTTATTCAATATTTTCTGCATCTATTTATATTAAACGAATCTATTTTTATTTTGTGAATATTTTCACTTGCGTTTTGTCTAATATGTTCTTTGTAATATAACTGTATGATCTTGTCCATCATTTAATTTTTCAGGATTGAAACCAGCTATACAAGTCAAAACTTCTTCAGGATTTCAATTTTCATCAGATTTAAGTGGCATTAATGGTGTATTGAAAGCATCAGCTTTTACTACATCCTTTCACTCTATTACTTTACATAGACATACTCCACAAACTCCTCCTCCACAACTTACAGGAATCATTACTCCATGCATTGCAGCAAGTTCAGCGATGTTTTTCCCATCTTCTGCTGTAAATTGTCATACATCATTTCATTGAGGATCTCTAATTATTACTGTAATTACTCATTTTTTAGCTTCATCTGAAGCATTATCATTTTGAACTGAAACTTCTTGTATAGTTTCTGGTGTAGTATTATCATTTTGAGCTATAGCTCAATTTCATTGAGTATTTTGAATTGCGTTGTCTTCCATTTTATAAAGGCAATAAAGAATAAAAAATCTGATTTAATTCATCTATTCAATTATATTATAATACACACAAAAATCAAACAAAAAAGATTTTCATTTTAAACAAAAAAACAAGAGTTCTAATTTGGGGTAGCTGGGGATCGAACCCAGGACCACCAGCTTAAAAGGCTGTTGCTCTACCGACTGAGCTACTACCCCTTATCACTCTTGTTTTATATGTTAGTATTTTTCTGCACGGTGAATTATATATACATTTTTCCTGCCAAAATTCTAGAGAAATCCTTTAAATTTCTTGTATAATTTTGAATTGATTTTTACCTTTACAGAAGAACCATCTTCCAATCTAACCCATTTATTAATCAAATTTGGTCTGAAAGATCTTTTTGTGGCTCTCATTGAATGAGATCTAGAATTTCCGGATGTTGTCTTTTTCCCGGTAAAATAACACACTCTCGCCATTATATTTTAATTAAAAGATAACTAAAAGAATTTTTGATGATTATTCAGCTTTTGGAGCTTCATCAGCAACAGGAGCAGCAGCTTCTGTTGTAGTAGCCTCTTGTGTTTGTTCTTCTTCAGTTTCATCAGATAGAACAGAAACAGTTAAGATAGGCAACTCAGGATCATCCAATATAGTAACTTTATCTGAAACTTTCAAATCTTTGATGAAGAATACATCGTTCACAGTTTGTAATACAGAAATATCGATTTCGAATTTGTTTGGTAAGTCTTGTGGAAATGCCTCAACTTCAACCTCATCTCTAATCTGCATTATTTTACCTTCATTAAGTTTCTCAAGTTGAGATTCTCAGAATGTAACAACAGGAATCTTAGCTGATACTTTTTCTGTTCTACTAACAGCCAAGAAGTCTGCTGAAATTATTTCATCAGATACTGGATCTAATTGTAATGAGTTGATAAGAACTAAGTGATCTACATCTCCTGTTAATTCTACAGGTGTTGAATATCAAGCAGCTCTATAAACCTTTAGAAGATCGTTTTTTACACAAGAGATAGATTCAGCTTCTACATGCTTTCCATATATAACAGCTGGTACTAATCCCTGAGCTCTTAGATTCTTAACTTTCTTCCCAAAGATATCACGCTTTTTAACTGAAAGTTTCATTTACACAATCTATTCAATAGATAAAATGTTTATAATTATTCAGCAGCTTCAGTTGCTGGAGCTTCTTCAGCTGGAGCATCAGCTTCAACCTCAGGAGTTTCTACTACAGGAGCTTCTGGCTCAACAGGAGTTTCTACAACTGGTGCTTCTACTTTTTCTTCTTTAACTTCTTCTACAGCTTCTTTTTCTTCAGCTTTTGGAGCTTCAGAAACTTTAATCTTCTTTAATAAATCTGAATCTCTATTTTCAGATGAAATGATACTCTTGAGTCTAGCATCCTTTCAGATTTTATCTCTCATATAATAGAGTTTAGATTTTCTTACCTTGTACTCATCTAATAGAAGAACTTTTTCGAATTTATTGAAAGAGAAAGGATAGATCTTTTCTACAGTCACACCTGAACAAGTTCATCTCATAGTGAATGTTCCATCAGGATGGTTTTCTTTCCTAGTTTTAATAACCAATCCTCTAAATTTCCAAATTCTCTCAGTAGAACCTTCTCAAACTTTTTCATGTACTTCAATAAACATACCAGTTCTAACAGGAAGAATTGGATACCCATTCTTGCTATATACGCTTTGTAATCTTTGATAATTCATTTGAACAAAAGCATCAATTAATAAAATTTATTTAGGCTGCAACTTTACTGTTTGCTACAGTAGGTTTGCTATTTACAACCTTAGCTTTCCATTTTTTCTGTTGATCAAGTCCTTTACGAACATCCATAATAACAGTTTTTTCAACTCTGACCAAAGCCTTGTTTAGCTTTCTTTTTGCATTAGTTCTAAGTCTCATAGTTTTAATTAAATTTAGATGATAAAGACTTTAATCCCCTAGTCTCGAGAGCTTCTTTAACTTGAGCATTTGTAACTCATAACTTCTTTAATCTAAGCTCTGCCTTTCTCTTTTCGTTTCTTACCCATTTATCTTCAGGTCCAAACTTCTCTTCCTTGTTTAGGATTAAAATATATCGTTCTATAGCACTATTTACCCTAGTTCATGACTTTTTTCTATGCCAAGTCAATCTCTTAAGGAAATGCTTTATTTTTCTTCCGTTAGTATCACCACAACACATCATTGTTGTTGAAAATAAGATATAAATATTTGATATTACTCTTTAAATTAGTTAACATATTTTGCCATATAAGCGAATGCTTTATTAGCTTCAGCCATTCTATGAGCTTCTTCCTTCTTTTTTACAGCAGCTCACTGATTTCCATATGCAGCGATTAACTCTTCAGCTAATTTCTCAGACATTGGTTTTCAGGTCTTAGCACGAGCAGCATCAAGAATCCATTTAGTTGCGAAGAAAAATCTTTTTGCTGGTTTTACTTCTACAGGAACCTGATATACAGCTCAACCAATTCTTTTTGATTTGATCATAATATTAGGTGATGCATTCTCGATAGCAGCCTGAACAACAACTGAAGGATTCATATGTCCAGCCTTCTTAATCTCTTTAAGAGCATCAGCATAAATTTTTCTAGCTACGCTTTTCTTTCAATTTTTCATCAAATGATTGATAAACTTTTCTTCATTTGATTTTTGCATAACAGCACTTGTTGGTTTACTCATGAATGCAACACAATAACACTAAATAAATAATATAATATTTTAAATTAATCACTTAATCCTATTTCTTTGGTCTCTTAGCTCCGTATAATGAACGAGACTTTTTACGATCTGCTACAGGATTAGCATCATATTTTCATCTAACGATATGATATTTTACTCATGGAAGATCCTTAACACGTCATCCACGTACTAGCACTACTGAGTGCTCCTGTAATGAGTGAGATTCTCCAGGAATATAAGCCAAAACTTCTGATCAGTTAGATAATCTAACTTTAGCAAATTTTCTTTGAGCAGAATTAGGTTTTTTAGGTCCCATTACGGAAACTTTTAAACATACTCATCTTTTGAATGGAGCTGGTCTTTCAACCTTTTTGTCTCACTTTAATTTGTTTAATCCATACTGAAGCACTGGAGCCTTTGAT
>JAEEGF010827191.1_pt1 | contig 21780 bp, 19 predicted proteins | sample 9134171 | NCBI WGS metagenome assembly JAEEGF01 (sample SAMN16246542, study PRJNA631951) | gut metagenome | biome: gut microbiome; feature: rumen; material: AP-attached | host: Bos | place: Iran: Karaj | collected 2018-10 | reverse complement strand
GTTTATGAGGACTCAGGTGTGAATGTGGAGCCTGAAGTCATCATGATTGGAGATTTCACATGAGATTCGTAATTGTAACCGGAATGAGCGGTGGAGGCAAGGCCACAGCGATACATATGCTTGAGGATGCGGGCTACTACTGCGTGGACAACCTTCCGGTCTCTCTGATAGGCAAGTTCACTGAGCTCATAACAATGCCGGACAGCGAGATAAACAAGGTAGTACTTGGGGTTGATGCCAGAGCAGGACAGAGCTTTGAGGATGTGGCCGGCATCATCGATTCCCTCAAGGAGAAGGGCATTCCGGTGGAAGTTCTTTTCATGGATGCCAGCGATCAGTCTCTTATAAAGAGATACAAGGAGACCAGGAGAATCCATCCCATGAACCAGCCTGGGGACCCGTTGGAAGACGGGATCGCCAGGGAGAGGGAGATGTTAAAAGAGGTCAAGAAGAAGGCAGATTATATATTTGATACCTCAACACTTCTCACCAGGGAGCTGAAGGAAGAGCTGGACAGGATATTTGTTAAGAATGAGAGCTACAACTCTCGCATGGTCAGCATTATGTCTTTTGGCTTTAAATATGGCATTCCTTCGGATGCTGATCTGGTATTTGACGTGAGATTCTTGCCCAATCCATACTATATTGACGAACTTAAGCGCCAGACCGGAAATGACAAGCCGGTACAGGACTATGTAAAGAGCTTCCCGGCCTGTACGGAATTTCTGGATAAGCTGGAAGACATGCTGAAGTTCCTGATTCCGGGCTATGTGCAGGAGGGCAAGTATCAGCTGGTGGTGGCTATTGGCTGCACCGGTGGGCAGCACAGAAGCGTTACCATTGCCAATGAGCTGTATGAGCGGCTCAAGAACTCCGGCGGCAACTATGGCCTGAAACTGAATCACAAAGACATTAAAAGAGCAAGGTGAGATATGTCTTTTTCATCAGAAGTAAAAGAAGAGCTTTCGAAACACACGGCCCAGTCAAGGCATTGTCAGCTGGCGGAGCTCTCTGCCATCATCATGAGCCTTGGGTATGTGAGATGGGAGGAAAGCGGCTGCAAGTGTCTGTATATGCAGGCTGACAACGCCCTGGCCCTTAGAAAGTTCTTTACATTATTAAAAAAAGCATTTAATATAGTTACTAGCTTTTTAGAGGACGAAGCGGACGTGCGCCTCGGAGGCCGCACCTACAGGCCTGTTCTGAAGGATGAGAAGCTTCTTAAGGCTCTTTTGGGGGCCCTTAAGATGACAGGCGACGACGGCAGCGTCAGGGGATTTGAGAATGGCGTCAATCAGATGGTTACCAGGAATTCCTGTTGCAAGAGGGCATTCCTGCGCAGCTTATTTTTATGTAACGGCTCCATCAGCGACCCCAACAAGGGCTACCATCTTGAGTTTGTCTGTGACTATCAGGGACAGGCACAGCAGCTCAGAGAGCTGATAGAGAGCTTTGACATCGAGTCGAGGATCGTCAGCAGGAAGAAGTACTATGTCCTCTATGTAAAAGAGGGAGCGGGTATCGTAGATATACTGAACATAATGGAAGCCCCCGTGAGTCTGATGAATCTTGAGAACATGAGGATCGTCAGGGAGATGAGGAATTCCATCAACAGGAGAGTAAACTGCGAGGTTGCCAATATCACCAAGACTGTAAATGCGGCCACCAAGCAGATAGAGGATATAACTTTTATCCGTGACAACTACGGCTTTAACAGGCTTTCGGACAGTCTGTCTCAGATGGCACAGGTAAGACTTGAGAACCCTGATGCCACCCTGGCCGAACTGGGGAAGCTTCTTGATCCGCCGGTGGGCAAATCGGGGGTCAACCACAGACTTCGTAAACTGAGCGAACTTGCGGATAAACTACGCAATTAGGAGCCAGATACCGTTCGAGGCGTATTTTGACGAGTTACGGGATCGGGTCCGAGCGGACTTAGACAGATAATAAACCGGGTTTATCAGAGGAGGATATTATGATAACAAAATCTATCGAAATCAAACTGCCCAGAGGTCTTGAGGCAAGGCCTGTAGCCGAACTGGTACAGCTGGCCAGCAAGTATGAGAGCACCGTTCATATCGAGGCTCAGTCCAAGAAGGTGAACGCCAAGAGCATCATGGGAATGATGACATTAAACCTCACTTCAGGCGAGGCTGTGACTGTTATCGCTGACGGAAGCGACGAGGAGTCTGCAGTTGCGGATCTGGAGCAGTTTCTTCAGGGAGAATCTAAGGAGTGATCGGGATCTTCCGAAAAAGTGCAAAAAAAAAGACCCCATAAAAAGGGAGGATGCCAGGTAGGCTTCCCTACCTGGCATATTATGAAAAAGTTTTTTGTTTGGTATTGTCTTAACTCATCTGACAATATTATATTAACAAGTCTATATGTCTAAAAGATGATTTCAAGTGACGATTCTTTTAATTAATTGTTAATAAACTGTGAACGATATAGGGTCACAATAAATAAGCGGTTGGGATGCTTGCATACCAAACCGCTTATTTATTTGTGACCCGAACGAACATGAGGAAAAAGTGGGGAAGGGGCCCCGCGGTTTCCGAATGATCGTAGGATTGCGAGAGCCGCTTTTTGGCGGAGCAATCCGTATATCGTTCACCTATGTAGATAATTCAAAACCGTGCAACAATATCAACTTAGTGCTAAACTTATAAAAGGATTAAATTTTGGCCATGCACTGATTTGGAAGGAACCGGGTAGACGGAATGCTGAAAAAGATAGTTTTCCTAATAAATGACAGATCATTCAATGATAAGAATATAAAAAATGCAGTCTGCGAAACAAAAGCTTACATAGAGGAATCCGGATACACCTCCGAGATAGTCGCCTTTAACGGTATGGACAGATACGAAGGCGCAGATGAAAAGGAAACGCTCTTTATAACAGACAGTGGAAAAATCTGTGAACAGCTCTCATCTGCCGGAGGGTACGTCGTGGGGATGAGCCATGACCTGAATAAGGGAGAAGAGTTTCCCTCTGCCAGGTACATATTCAGCGATATTCAGGAGGTTGACATCGATTCTTTTGTTAAGGCCTATCAGAGGTATTCCGGAGAGCCCTGGAACATACTGGAGACAGAAAGACTGAAGATCAGGGAGACCACTGTGGAGGATGTGGATGTCTTTTACCGGCTGTACAGTGATCCGGAGATGACAAGATACATGGAGGGCCTGTTTGAGAACCCTGAGGATGAAAAGCGCTATCAGAGGGATTATATAAAGAAGGTATACGGCCTGATGGGATTTGGCGTCTGGACTCTGGTGAGGAAGGAAGACGGAGCCATAATAGGAAGAGCCGGCTATTCGGTAAGGAGCGGTTTTGACGAGGTGGAGCTGGGATTCCTGGTGGGCATGGATTATCAGAGGCAGGGATATGCCACGGAGGCCTGCAGGGCGATACTGGAATACGGCAGGGATGTGCTGCAGTTTGATAAGGTGCAGACCCTGGTAAAGGCTGAGAATACAGTTTCCATCCACATGTGCGAGCGGCTGGGCTTTGTAAAGACCAACGAAGTCGACGTGGATGAGAATATCTACGGAGACAGCTACAAGGAGGGGCAGAAGGCCTCACCGAGCAATGAGCGCAGGGGAAGGTATATCCGCATGGTGAGGAAATTCAAGGCTTAAAGGTTACAATTCAGTTGTTATCCGGGCCTGTCAGGACAGATATAAACCCATCTGCTCACTCCGACTGTGTCGTGATTTATCAGGATTCAAAAAAGAATGACCTCCTCATCTCATGTTATTCGGGGCAATCGGAGGTCATTCTTTTTTGAATCCGATAAATCATCTCCTCGTCGACATGATTCGCATCTGGGTTTATATCTGTCCTGACAGGCCCGGATAACAACTGAATTGTGATACTTAAAGTGGTAAAAATTGACTGAACGCAAGAAATCTATTATGATATAAGATAAGTTGCCCGATACATGCGTGATCAGCTGATTTAAGGCTATATCCGTTTGAGGGGCGATGATCAGTTGCGTTTAACAACTTATATCGGAGGAAAAATGAGTACTTTAGAAGTGTTCAGTCTTATTGCCGGGCTCATAGGCGGTCTGGCGATGTTCCTGTACGGAATGAATGTAATGAGCGGCGGCCTCACAAAGGCGGCCGGAGGCAAACTGGAAAGTGTCCTGGCCAAGGTTACGGGGAAGCCCATCATAGCCTATATCTTCGGAGTGGGAGTTACTGCTCTCGTCCAATCGTCATCGGCATCTACGGTCATGGTGGTGGGTCTTGTTAACTCAGGCATCATGTCTCTTAAGCAGGCGGTCAATATTATTCTCGGTGCCAACCTGGGAACTACATTTACAGCCTGGCTTCTTTCATTAAATGCCATAAGCAGTGATAATTTCTTTATAAATCTGTTAAAGCCAAAGTCCTTTACGCCGTTTCTGGCGCTGGTGGGCATTGGTCTCTACATGTTCTCCAAGAATGATAAAAAGAAAAATGTCGGAACCATTCTTCTTGGCTTCTCAGTCCTTATGTTCGGAATGAGCACTATGTCGGATGCTGTTTCGCCCCTCAAGGATGTGGAAGGCTTTAAGGCGGTCCTCACCACCTTCAGCAATCCTCTGATCGGTTTCCTTGTAGGCATACTCTTTACCATGATGATCCAGAGCTCTGCCGGAACCATCGGTGTGCTGCAGGCTCTTTCCCTGACAGTGGGAGTTAAATACAGTGTTGCGATCCCTGTGGTAGTGGGAGCAGAGGTTGGTACATGTATCACCGCTATCCTCTCATCCTTCGGAGCCAACAAGAACGGTAAGAGAACAGCTCTTATGCATCTCTACTTCAATGTGATCAAGGCAACAACATTCATGATACTGTTCTATACCATAAATGCCTTTGTTCATTTCAGCTTTATGGATAATAAGATAGGAATGGTCGGTATCGCCGGTATCCACACACTGATCAACCTGGTGGCTACACCTCTGATGCTTCCGTTCTCAGGAATTCTTGTGAGTCTTGCCCTTAAGACAATACCTATCGATGATAAGGAGAGGAAGGAGCAGGAGGATCAGCAGGGCATCCGCACACTGGATCCCAGATTCCTTGCCAATCCGCCCTTTGCTCTTGAACAGGCCAGACAGGCAGCCCTTGATATGGCGAACATGTCAAAAGATGCCCTGGAAAAAGCCATTGGGCTTCTTGACGAATTCAGCGATGAGAATGCCCAGGAAGTTGATTATCTGGAGAGAAAGGTGGACAGCTACGAGGATCAGCTGGGAACTTACCTTATGCAGATCAATGCCCACCACCTTGGTGTAAAAGACAGCCACACTCTGTCAGTTCTTTTGCACTGCATCACAGACTATGAGAGAATAAGCGATCATGCCCTGAACATCATGCAGAAGGCCAGGGGCATGAGCGATGGCAAGAGGGAGTTCTCTCCCAAGGCCAAGTCTGAGATGGATATATTTGCTCAGGCAGTGAGGGAGATCATGGATCTTTCCATAAAGGCCTTTGAGTCTCAGGATGCCAATCTTGCCAAGATGATCGAGCCCCTGGAAGAGACCATCGATGAGATCCACATGGAGGTAAAGCGCCGCCATGTCAGGAGGCTTCGTAAAGGAAAGTGCACCATTGAGCAGGGCTTTGACCTCTCCGATATCGGCACTGATTATGAGCGTATCGCCGATCACTGCAGCAATATCGCAGTGGGTATCATCGAAGTTGACGAGGATGCCTATGACGCCCACGGATACATCGAGCATCTTAAGGCAGAGAAAGGCGACGACTTCGAGAAGGCAGTTGAATTCTACCAGAACAAATATATGCTGCCTGCAGTTAAGTTTTAGTTAATATACCACTAAAACGCGGAAGGAATTAAGTAATATGAAGTTTAAATATATAGAGAAGAAGGAACCCGGGAAGTTCATCAACAGATACGACGTCCACTACGAGATGGAGGACGGCCAGGAGAAGATCTACGAGATGATAAGCAGGGACCGGGACCTTAAGGATGAGGAGCAGCTCCACAATCCCAGGGAGGACGCAGTTGCCATCATCATGCACGATGAGACCGGGGAAAAGATACTTCTTAACCGGGAGTTCCGCATGGCCACCGGAAGGTGGGTATACAACTTTCCGGCAGGACTCATCGACGAAGGTGAGACGGCAGAAACTGCGGCACGGCGTGAGCTTCGGGAAGAGACAGGACTTGAGATACTGCGGATAGACCAGTGGTGGGGAACCTGCTACAGCGCCATTGGATTTTCCAACGAGAGAAATGCCTGCTGTGTCGGAGTGGCCGGAGGTACATTTTCAAAGAGCTCTTCCATACAGGAGGAGATAGAGCCCGGATGGTTTACCAAACAGGAGGTTTTGGAGCTTTTAGGAAGGGAACCCTTTGCGGTGAGGACCCAGGCATATTGCTATATGTGGGCAGGCAGGTGACAGAGGAAAGATATATTGAAGACCTTAGACAAGATTCTGATGGAGTATTCCATACTTGACACCTTAAAAAAGAACAGCTGTCTCTTCAGAGAGGGAGAGCCGGTGGATTCCATATATATTATAAGGAAGGGCAGGGTGAAGCTTTGCCGGTATGATTCCCTGGGCAGGGAACAGATAGTCACTATCCTGGCTGATCACGATATCATCTGGGAAGGAATGTTTCTGGACGGCAGTATTTATCCCTATTCCGCAGTGTGTCTCACCAATGCCACCATCTGCAAGATCCACAGGGACGATTTTACCAAGATCGTAAATGATCCGGTGGCGTCCATGAATACCATCATCCTCCTTAGCAAGAAGCTTCATGACGCCAACGAGAGGAACATGCTTCTTTCCACCAAGGATCCGATGGCGAGGTTGGCCGGCTTTCTGATGTACAGGGTTGACAGAAGCGTAGACGAGGACGTGGTACTAAAGCTTGACGACATCGCTGCCAGTGTGAACCTTAGGACAGAGACGGTATCACGAAAGCTCAGGGAACTGGAGAAGATGAAGTACATCGAAAGGCTGGGACACGCAAGGATAAGGGTTCTTGACAGAGATGCGCTTAGGGACATTTATGTATCACAGTAACGGGTGAGTGCCAATGACATATTTTACCTGCTTTTTCCTGGATAATGAAAAAGATATTATCGTAAGCCTGTACAAAGATTTGGACAGGCTTATGTTTGTTTTATCAACACCTAATCACGGCAGCGGAAACCTTATAAGGAATCTGGCCAAGACCTGCGCTCTTCCCCTTTCAAAGGATGAGAACGACATGCTGGTAATAAAGGGCGAGGTTCCCTGCTTTGTGGATGCGGATAACAGGGAGAGCTATATCTTCCGGCTCGGAAACACAGAGGTTGCAGCCATCTATCCGGACGGACGGGTAGAAGTGAAGGCCAGTATTCCAGCCATTGCCAAGACTCTCATGAGTCAGACCAAGGACTCTGAGCTGGATCTTGAGGATACCGTGTTCAAGACCCAGATAAGGAAGGACCTGAAGTTTAATGCGGATTTTCATACTCACATGAACGGCAATCTTCCCGGTGATATACTGATAGCCCTTGGGATCTGCCACCAGATAAGGTATCCGCTTTACTATGTCAAAAAGCTGGGACTTAAGATGACGCAGGCCCAGTGGGATAAAGCATCTGCCCAGAGGGAAAAAGTGGCCAGGCAGTTTGTCTCATCAGGACTTCAGGGCAAGTACCTGGACAGAAAAATAGATGATAATACTTTTGTCAATTTTGCGGATCTTATACTCAGGAACCTGGATAATGCTGCGGGCAACATCGTAAAGATCAGGGGATCTCTTGCGATAATCAAGGACGGCCAGGCGGTCTTTACCAATCTTGAAAAGGTGTATCTATACAGATATGTCTTTACAAAGGGAATAGAGAGTGAGGAAAAGATCAATATAGGAAACATCGGTCAGATACCTGACGAGGATGTGAAAAATGCTCTTAAACAGATGCTAAGGGACCGGGAAAATCCGGATTACTGCAGCAACACCATTTTTCAGGATAAACTCCTGTGGATCGCCAGGAATTATAAAAAGCAGGGCGTGGTGTACGCAGAGATAAGCGACACAACACTGGTGAAGAAATATGAGTCCCTGGAAATGCTGAGTCAGGTTCACGAGGTCATGCCCGCCATTTACCGGGAGACAGGAGTCATGATCCGCTTCCTCGCTGCCATAAGAAGGATCCCGCTGACCATTGTTAAGGATGCGGTTACTCCGGAGAACTACCTCGAGCAGAACCTTGAAGTTTTGAGGGCGACAGCTCTTGATCCTTACGTTGCGGGGTGCGATTTTGTAGGGGAGGAGATCAATGACATCATTACCCTAAAGCCCGCATTTAAGGAGATCGTAGGCATAGCAGCTGCAGATCCGGGCTTTGTTATCAGGGTTCATGCAGGAGAGAACGACAGTCAGAAGGACAACATCGCCCACAGTATCATCTGTGTGAAGGAGAGCCTTGCTCCAGGACAGCCCATGCCAAAGATGAGGCTGGGACACGGCCTTTACACATACAGCCCCAGATCTTTTAAGGGAAAAGAGGTGCTGAAACAGCTCAAGGAAAACAAAGTGGTGCTTGAGTTCCAGATAACCAGCAATGTAAGGCTGAACAACCTGAACTCACTAAAGAACCATCCCCTGAAGCATTACCTGAGGCAGGGTATCTGGTGTGTACAGGGTACTGACGGTGCAGCGCTCTACGGCACCAGCTCCATAGACGAGGAGCTGTCCCTGAAGACCATGCTTGGGCTCTCAGACAGGGAACTTGAGTTTATGAAGAGTGCTGAGACGACAATTATCGAGGACAGCAGGAGGGAGTATTCGGAAAAGAAAAGGTCTTTTGAAAAACTCATCGGCGACAGGGATATGGAAGAAGTCCTGCTGGAGAAGATGCATAAGGTCAGTATAAGAAGTAACTCAGCTTCCGGAGTCATGCTTGATGCCAATCAGGAGCTCAAGGATATGATCAGCGAGATAACCTGGGACAGGCTTCCGGTGGTGATACTGGGCGGAAGCTTTAACACTGAAAGCAGAGGAACCCGGATCACGGAGCAGGGCAGGGAACAGATGGATGCACTGCTGAAGCTCTTAAGTCCCGAGGAAGTTTGTTTCGTCATAGGACATAAGCTGTCGGGGTATGAGAAATATCTTTTGGATAATAATAAGAAGGGATTCAAGGTCTATGCAGTGGTTCCTTCAGTCATCTCTGAGGCGGAAAAGAAAAAGCTCCTGTCCCATGGGCTCAAGATAAGGGTTTCTACGGAATCCCAGGGCATGGGTATCTACAAGAGTTTCAACTATGAGATCTTCGAAAGGCGCCCCTCAATGGTTATCGCCTTTGACGGAAACAGCGCAGCGGCCAATATGATCCAGGAGGCCAGGAACGGCAAGGGCAAAGCCGATATCTATGTATGGGGACGGTCTAAGACCCTAAGGCAGAAGGCGTCTTCACTGCAGGGATATGTAAGGATTTTTGATGAAGATAACCCTATAGATAAAATAATACAAAAAAACAGCTTGCGAAATTAATATGGCTGTATTATTATAAATATTATCTTAAAAAACTGAATATTTATGCAGGTATACAGAAGTATTATGCATTACAAAGGAGGATCATTATGAAGAAAAAAGTATTTTCAGTAATTCTTGCAGGGGTAATGGCTCTGAGTCTTATGGCCTGCGGCTCATCAAGCGGTTCAGGCAGCACTGCCGGAAAGTCGTCGGACATCTCAACCGTAACAGCAGGCAAGCTCACGGTTGCAACATCACCGGATTTTGCACCCTATGAGTTCTATGCAATTGATGACAGCGGCACACCGCAGCTGGCCGGATTTGACATTGCTCTTGCCGGCTACATAGCAGATTATCTGGGACTTGAGCTGGAAGTTGTTCCCGTTGACTTTGACGGAGTTTTGATGGAGCTTCAGACCAAGGCAGTTGATCTTGGTGTTGCAGGTCTTTCACCTGACCCTAAGCGTGAGTCCATCATGGATTTCTCGGATATTTATTATGAAGGCGGACAGTCTTTTGTATGCCTCAATTCCAACAAGGATATGTATGCCAGCCTTGCAGATACCAACAACCCTGATTACGAGATCGGTGCCCAGACAGGTTCTATCCAGGTTGATCTGGCAGAGACCAACAGCCCTGATTCTCAGATCATCCAGCTCACAAAGGTAACGGATATCATCGCTGAGCTCCTGGCAGGAAAGCTTGACGGAGCTTACATCGAGACAGCTGTTGCTGAGAGCTATGCCAAGAATTATCCTGATCTGTGCGTAGCCCTTGATGTTCCTTACGAGGGAGCAGAGGGTTCAGCCATTGGCGTCAGCAAGGGCAACGAAGCCCTCAGGAAAGCCGTAAACGAAGCCATTGCCAAGGCAAAGTCCGAGGGTAAGATGGATGAGTTTGTTGCAACAGCCAATGAGCAGGCTAGCGGAGAGATCATTGAGGGTCTTCTGGATAACTGATTGTGCGGAGATAACGGATAATAATGGATAGTTTTATCAAGATTGACAATTTTCCAAAGATTGCACCATATGCCAAGCTGTTCTGGCAGGGTATGGCCGTAACGGTCCTGCTCTCTATGTTCACTGTGGCGATAGGTTTTGTACTGGCGCTGATACTTTCCTCCATGAGGATGTCGAAGTTTTACCCTCTGGCCTTTCTGGGCCTTGATAAGGAGGGGCATCAGAGGGAGCGGGGCTTTGGTGTAACGCTGGGAAAGTTTAACCCAATAGCTTTCCTGGCGACGGCATACGTGGAGATACTCAGGTCCACCCCTGTCATTGTTCAGGTTGCCATCATCTATTACGGTGTGTTTGGAGCTCTCATCCAGCTGCCCAGTTTTACATTCCTGGGATTTATCAAGTTCGAGAGATTTTTCCCCGGCGTTGTGGCCCTGGGAATGAACTCCGGAGCTTATCTGTGCGAGATCATGAGGTCGGGTATACAGTCGATAGACGGTGGGCAGACAGAGGCAGCAAGATCCCTGGGAATGAGCCAGGGGCTTACCATGCGCTATATCATCCTGCCCCAGGCCATCAAGAATATCCTGCCGGCCATAGCCAATGAATTTGTAGTCATCATCAAGGAGTCTGCCATAACATATACCATCGGCGTGCAGGACATCATGTCCGCCGTCAATGCTGTAAGAGGCGCAACCTTCATCATCATTGAGCCTTTGCTGGTGGCTACAGCCATCTACTTCTGCCTGTGCTTCCCTACCAGCAAGGTGATCGCATACTTTGAAAGGAGGATGAGCCGTGGAGACAAGAGATAAGCTGATACAGGTCACGGACCTGGAGAAGCACTACAACTTTGGCAGGATCAAGGCCATTGACGGCATCTCTGTAGATATCTTCAGAGGGGACGTCATGGTTGTCATAGGTCCATCCGGCAGTGGCAAGTCCACCTTCTTAAGGTCGCTGAATCTCATGGAGGAGCCCACAGGCGGCGCTATCCTCTTTGACAATGTGGATATTACTAAAAAGAAATACCGGGACAGCCAGGGCAAATGGGTAAAGATAGACATGGACCTGCACCGTCAGAAGATGGGTATGGTTTTCCAACACTTCAACCTCTTTCCCCATATGACCATCATGGAGAACATGACCCTGGCACCTGTAAAGGTGAAGAAGATCCCGGAGGAAGAGGCCCAAAAGAAGGCCATTGAGCTGCTGAAGAGAGTTGGCCTTGAGGACAGGAAAGACGCCTATCCCATTCAGCTCTCAGGCGGACAGAAACAGCGAATCGCAATTGTTAGAGCCCTTATGATGGAGCCGGAGGTGATGCTCTTTGATGAGCCCACTTCAGCCCTTGACCCCGAGATGGTGGGAGAGGTTCTGGAAGTTATGAAACAGCTGGCCCGGGAGGGGATGACCATGGTGGTGGTTACCCATGAGATGGGCTTTGCAAGAGAAGTCGGAAACAGGATGCTGTTCCTGGCAGACGGAAAACTGCTGGAGAGCGGAACGCCGCAGGAGTTGTTTGACAATCCTCGGCATCCAAGGCTTAAGGAGTTCCTCAGCAAGGTGCTGTGAAGAAAGAGCTAATGGGGACGTTACAGTTTGAGTCAGTGGGCGTTACAGTTTGAGTCAGTGGGCGTTACAGTTTGAGTCAGTGGGGACGTTACAGTTTGAGTCAGTGGGGACGTTACAGTTTGACTCATTTAATAGATTAAATGAGTCAAACTGTAACGTCCCCACTGACTCAAACTGTAACGTCCCCACAGACTCAAACTGTAATGCCCCCACTGACTCAAACTGTAACGCCCACTGACTCAAACTGACTCTTTAGGAGCTGAATATGGATAAAAAACAGAATGCTTTAAAGCAAATTGATGAAAAAAGAGATTTAATCTGCCAGGTGGCGGATAAGATCTGGGAATATGCCGAGTTGTCGCTGAGGGAATACAGATCCTGCGACCTCTACTGCGAAGTTCTCACAGAAGAAGGCTTTTTGGTTGAAAAGGGAATCTGTAATATACCCACAGCCTTTTGCGCAAGTTTTGGCAGCGGAAAGCCGGTGATCGGCGTGCTTGCGGAGTATGATGCACTTTCGGGGCTGTCACAGGAGAGGGCAGTGGCCAAAGAGTCACCGATAGAGCAGGGAGGCAGCGGCCACGGCTGCGGACACAATCTTCTTGGGGCAGGTGCTCTGGCAGCGGCTATTGGAATTAAGAAGTATATCGAAGAAGGCGGCAAGGGAACTGTCATTCTCTATGGCTGTCCCGGCGAGGAGGGCTGTGCTTCCAAGGCCTTTATGGCCAGGGACGGAGTATGGAATAAGCTGGATGCGGCACTGACATGGCATCCTCATGACTGCAATGAGGTAGTTACAGGCTCATCCAATTCCTGTCTGCAGATTATGTATACATTCCACGGAAAAGCCTCTCACGCATCAAATGCACCTGAGATGGGGAGAAGCGCCCTTGATGCGGTTGAGCTCATGAACATTGGCGTGCAGTTTTTGCGGGAGCATATGAGTGATCGTGCGAGGATTCACTATGCCATAACCGATGCCGGCGGTGTAAGTCCCAATGTGGTGCAACCAAGGGCTCAGGTCCTGTACATGATCCGCTCGAACTATGTCAGGGAGGCCAAGGAGCTTTTGAAGCGGGTGGACAAGATAGCCGAGGGTGCAGCACTTATGACAGAGACCAGATGCGAAAAGAAGTTTGTTGATGGCCTGTCAGATACAGTGACCAACAGGACCCTTGAAGAGGTAGCCTATAAGAACTTATCAGAAGTGGAGCTTCCTTCTTATACTCAGGATGAGATCATATTTGCCAGGGAGCTGGCGGAAACCTATGAAGGAAATGACGCTCTTCCCGGAATAGGCTCTGAGTATGACAATGCATATGCAGAGATTGCGCGGGAGATGATAAAAGAGGAGAACCCATTAAATCCTTTTATTTTGCCTCTTTTTAAGGGCGATGCCTTCAACCCCGGCTCAACTGATGTTGGGGATGTGAGCTGGAATTGCCCCACAGTCCAGATACATGTGACTGCCTGGCCAAACGGTTGCCCAGGACACAGCTGGCAGAATGTTTCATCTGCAGGATCTTCAATAGGCCATAAAGCAGCTCTTTTTGCAGGAAAGGCTCTGTGTGCCACAGCCATTGAACTGATGGAAACACCTGAGTTGCTTAAGAAGGCAAGGGAGGAATTTGATAAACGGACCGCACCCGGGTATGACTGCCCCATACCTGCAGATGCTGTTGCTGAGATATAAACAACAAAAAGGAGGGAACCGAGCGGTTCCCTCCCTCTGTTTTTATCTGATATGATCTGATAAAGCGTTATGCGATTCTTACGTTTTTAGGACATTTTCCCTTGAGCAGTTTTTGGTACTTGTTTACAACTTTGGATGGAACCTTTATTACACCTTTAGAATTCATTCCTGAAAAGGCGCTCTTCCCAACTGACTTTAACACTTTGGTCTTTATATCCACTGTCTTCAGACGACTGCACCCTTTGAATGCCTTGTCATTGATTTTGGTGATGTTAGCACCGATTGTAACTTCCTTAAGTGTCTTGTTGTTCTTGAAAGCACCTGCTCCGATACTTGTGATCTTAAAAACAAAGCCCTGGATCTTTACAGTCTTACCGATTGTCATCTTTGTACTTTCACCTGCTGAAGGGTCCAGACCTGTCAGCTGTACTTCACCTGTTCCGTCAATTTTTGCTTTTGTGACCTTGTATTTTTTTCCGGATACAGTGTAAGTGCTGCCTTTTTTAAGGGTTTTGGAGTAAATGGGACTGTTTTTGTAAAACGTCTGCGTTCTCGTAGCAAGTTCATTGAAATAGGAATGGTATGTCTGTGCACATCCGAGCTTAAAGCTGACTTTTTTGGTTGGATATCCTGCTGATGTGAGCTTGGCATTGTTTTTGTCCAGGACATATGAGGTGGTTCCGCCGTTACCCATGTTAATAGCACTTCCGTCTCCTATCTTAAGATAGAAATTATCATAGGAAGCCAGGGGGTTATATGTATTATACGGCTGTTTATTGTTCCATTTAAAAACCAGGTTTCCTGATTTGTTATAGCTTAATCTGAAATTATCGGCGGTCTTGAAAGGAACAAACTGAACATAGATCCTGTCCTTTCTGGAATATGTTAAGCCGTTAGCTCCATCATTGGCACGAACTTTAACATAGTAATCCGTGTTGCCTTTGAGGCCATATATAGGCAGCAGCGCGTCTACATGATCAAGGTTACCAAGATTGCCGGGACGTGTGGCGACCCCTGAACTTGAGGCAATAAAAGTGCCGTACTGGTCTTCAACAGATACTGTTGCATTGGCCTGCTTTGTGAGAAAGCCATCCAAATCAAAGCTGATCAGGTAGACACCCTCCTGCGAGCCTGTCTTTATCTTGTACCAGTGATCAATATTGTCTTCTTTATACTCACTACTGTAGTATTCTTCCGCCATCTGCAGCTGCGGAGCATTTGCTTTTAAAAAACAAAGATCGAGCCGGTCTGCTGCACTTGACTTAACAGGCGTTAAGATAAACAAAGACAGTGCTGTAAGAAATGTAATCAATAGTGTACTTTTTTTCATTTTGTTTTTTCTCCTTGTAGTTAGGATTTGTAGAGATTAAAACCGTTTTAAGTGTAGTATAATTCATTTTGGTAGTCAAATAATACGTGAATCTGTGTTAAAATATAAAAGTGGCGTCCGGCCGCAAATCTCCTTAAAGAAAGGTGGTGGTTTTTATGAAGTCTGATCCTCATTTGTGCAGCAGCGATTCTGCTCCTTATCGAAGTACCATAAAAACCATACAAAGGAGATTATCATGGAAATCACAGAAGAGAAGAGCCTGGTAGAGCAGCTTCAGGAGCTGCTGTCATCCAGGCAGTACACACAGCTTCGTCAGACCATATCCGATATGAACACTTCTGATGTGGCGGCTGCCATGAGTGAGATGGAGCAGGAGGATTCCCTGAAGATGTTCAGGATCCTTCCCAAGGATATGGCTGCTGACGTCTTTGCAGACCTGGAGATCGATGTACAGCAGTACATCATCAGGTCAATGTCTGACCGAGAGGCCTCCAACATAATTGAAAATCTGATGGCGGATGACGCTACCGACATTCTGGAAGAGATGCCGGCCAACGTTGTTAAGCGTATCCTTGCCAACGCCAGCCCTGAGACCAGAGCAGATATCAATCATCTGCTGCAGTATCCGGAAGATTCCGCCGGATCGATCATGACGGTGGAGTATGTGGACCTCAGGGAAGACATGACAGTGGCGGATGCCATTGAACGCATAAGGAAAAAGGGCGTTGACTCCGAGACCATCAACATCTGCTACGTTGTAACCAAGCAGAAGGTCCTGGTGGGCACAGTGGCCCTGAGATACCTGCTGATCATGAAGCCGGATGAGATCATCGGTGATATCATGAACACCAATGTCATCAGCATCGGCACCATGACCGACCAGGAAGAAGCGGCCAGAATGTTCCAGAAATACGGATTCACCGCCATGCCTGTTGTGGACAACGAGAGCCGTATGGTGGGAATCATCACCATCGATGACGTTGTGGACATCATGGAAGAAGAGGCCACCGAGGATATCGAGAAGATGGCAGCTATCGTGCCGTCAGACAAGCCCTATCCCAAGGTTGGAATATTTGAGACCTACAAAAACAGGATCCCCTGGCTTTTGTTCCTGATGATAAGTGCCACCTTTACTGGCGCCATAATCACGGGCTTTGAGGATGCCCTGTCGGCTTATGTGATCCTCACAGCCTATATTCCGATGCTGATGGACACGGGCGGTAATGCCGGCTCCCAGGCCAGCGTATCCATCATCCGTGGTCTGTCACTTAAGGAAATCGAATTCGAGGATCTGTTCAAGATCATCTGGAAAGAGATAAGGGTTGCGGTGCTTTGCGGCCTGACCCTGGGAGTTGCCAATTTCATCAAGCTCCTGATCCTGGACAAGCTTGCGATCCCGGTGGCAGCAGTTATCTGCCTGACTCTGGTGATCGTGGTCCTCATTGCCAAGCTGGTGGGGTGCTGCCTGCCCATGCTGGCCTCCCGCGTCGGTTTCGATCCCGCCGTAATGGCCAGCCCCTTCATTACCACCATAGTAGACGCGCTGTCTCTGCTGGTATATTTTAATATTGCAACCAGAATGCTGCATCTTGTGGCTTGAAACATGCGGCCTATTGGGCTACAATATGGAGTCGTATTAAACTAAAGAATAGAAATGGAGTCGAAATATATCATGATTCAATCGCGTACACATAATTGCGGAGAGCTCCGCATGGAGAATGTTGGCGAGAGCGTAACCCTCGTTGGCTGGCTTGAGAATATGCGTGAAGTAGGAAGCGGCCTCGGCTTTGTAGTGCTCAGGGACTTCTACGGCACAACCCAGATCGTCCTTGAGACAGAGGAGATGGTAAAAGAGGTAAAGGCCATCAACAAGGAGTCCACCATATCCGTCAAGGGTGTTGTAAGGGAGAGGAGCAGCAAGAATCCCAAGCAGGCGACCGGAGATATCGAGGTGGTTCCTGATTCAGTTGAGGTTCTTGGAAGATGCCGCTACAACGAGCTGCCCTTTGAGATCAACCACTCCAGGGAGGCCGATGAGACCGCAAGACTTAAATACAGATACCTGGATCTTCGAAATCCCGAGGTCAAAAAGAATATTATCCTGAGATGCAATGTTGTGGCTGCACTTCGTCAGTCCATGACAGAACACGGATTTTTGGAGATCACTACACCTATACTGACAGCTTCTTCACCGGAGGGAGCAAGGGACTATCTTGTACCTGCAAGAAAGCACCCGGGCAAGTTCTATGCTCTGCCCCAGGCTCCGCAGCAGTTCAAGCAGCTGCTTATGACTGCAGGATTTGACCGTTACTTCCAGATTGCACCCTGCTTCAGGGATGAGGATGCAAGAGGCGACAGAAGCCCGGGAGAATTCTACCAGTTGGATATGGAGATGTCTTTTGCCACTCAGGAAGATGTCTTTGTAGTAATTGAGGATGTGCTTCCTCCGATATTTGCAAAGTATGGAACCTATAACAGGGCTTCGCAGTCTCCTTTCATGAGGATACCTTATCTTGAGGCCATGGAGAAATACGGCACCGATAAGCCGGATCTGCGTATCGACCTTACTGTACAGGATGTGACGGAGCAGCTTAAGGACTGCGGATTTGGTCCTTTCGCATCAAAGGCAGAGGATGGCACCGATACAGATGTAAGGATCAAGGCAGTTGTTGTTTCAGATTTCAAGGAGAGCCGTAAGTTTATAGATAAGACTATTGGAGACGTTGAAGTTCAGGCCGGCAACAAGGCTTACTGGTTCAGAGTGGATGATAACGGTGAACTGGTGGGAGGAATCTCCAAGTTCGTTGCCCCAATCAAGGATAGTGTTGTATCAGCTATTTCTTTAAAAGCAGGCGACCTGGTTGTGCTCTCAGCAGGCAAGCTCGCTGCAGCCCAGAAGACATCCGGCGTCATCGTCAAGACCTTTGGCGCAGCAGTACCCGGACATATGGACAAGGAGCAGTACACTTTCTGCTGGATCGTTGACTTCCCGATGTACGAGATCGGTGAGGAGTCCGGTGAGCTGGAGTTCTGTCACAATCCGTTCTCAATGCCTTCAGGCGGTCTTGAGACACTGCTTAAGGCTGAGAGAGGAGAGATAGATCCCCTGTCCATCACTGCAGATCAGTACGATCTTGTATGTAACGGTGTTGAGCTCTCATCGGGAGCTGTCAGAAACCATGATCCTGAGATCATGATCAAGGCTTTCGAGATGGTGAGACTTGGCGAAGAGGACGTCAAGGCCAAGTTCCCCGCCATGTACAACGCCTTCTGCTACGGCGCACCGCCCCATGCAGGAATTGCACCCGGAGTTGACCGTATGGTCATGCTTCTGGCCGGAGAGGACTCAATCCGTGAGATCATTCCTTTCCCTATGAACAAGAATGCCCAGGACGTTATGATGGACGCGCCGGGATATGTAACAGACAGACAGCTCGAAGAGCTTCATATACAGACTGTACTTCCAAAAGAAAACGAAGAATAAATTTAAAGCGGCACCCGAAGACCATTACGGGTGCCGCTCTTTTTTTGATTAAGTTACTGATCATAATCCGGCCAGGCATATTTAAGGACATATCCCGCTAAGCTCAGCCATCCTGCAGAAGTAAGTCAGATCGGAAAAATCTGTCTCAGAGAATCTGGAGGTACTCCCGGTCGCGCTTGTGAACAGGATATATCCACCGGCACTTCTGATAGTCATGCGATATACCAGCATTACTCTGTAATCATGCTTTATCATGAAATCTGCGAATTTGTGATAGTCATCCTTTTGCAGGTCAAAAATGTTTAAGATCTTGAGCGGACAGCCGTTGAAAAGCGAATGATAATCTTCAGGGGCGATTTCCGAAAGATCTATTGAAACATCTTCTGTATGCCAGGACGATTCATCTAAAACTCCTCTCAGTCCCATAACGGATACCGGATCTGACTGTCCCAGCACGAAGGCTTCATTCACACCATAAACCTTAAGTACCCTTTCCAGTGCATCACGGAACGTGACGGACTTTTTGATAAGAAGCTCGTCCATGAGTATCATAATGAGATCGTTCTTGGCTTTATCCATCTGAAGCTGCTGAGAGATTGTCATGACCTTGCCGTCAAAGTGGATCTGACCGTGGACATCAGGAGTATATATGATATATCTGTCACGCCCCTTGGTCTTCGCAAGATAGAGCATCTTGTCTGCCAGCATGAACATTTTTTCATAGTTATCGGCATAGTTTGGGAAAAGAGCTCCGCCCATAGACACAGTTATGGTATAGTTGCCCTGCTCGTCGCTGTATTTGTCACGGACTGTATAACGAATATCCCTCAGGATCTCCCGAAGCTCAGGCTCGGTGCTGACACCATCCAGTACCAGCATGAACTCGTCGCCGCCAAACCTTCCGACGACGCCATGGTCTCCGACATAATCCCTTGTGATCTGAGCGACTGAGATTATCGCTTCATCGCCTTTTAAATGTCCGTATGAGTCGTTGATGGACTTGAAGTTGTCTATATCCATCAGAAAGAAATAAAACGGTCTTGCAGGGGAGTTGCCCATGACCTCTTTGGCATACTCAATGATGGCTGCTTTGCTGTAGAGACCTGTCATCTTGTCGAAGTGACTGTCAACGCCACCTGATTTCATGGACTGGATATCGCTCAGATCCATTTTGATGTCACCGCTGTCATGCTCCGGTTTCTCAATTGTAGCTGCTATCCAGGAAAGCTCTCCGCGGCGGGTTCTTATACGAAAACAGACGAGGGAGGATTCCCCCGGTTCTGTGGCAAAGAGAACATTCCTCAAATTGGTCATGTCATGGTCAGGAACGACCTTGCAGAGGTTTGACAAATACTCTTTTCCCGTATATTCAAGGAAATCCCTGCTGGCGTGTATTATATTGAAGTCGTCGTCGATCGTAAGATAATATCTGGTAAATTTTTCCATGAGTGTCTTTTGCTCTCCTTTATATTGAATTTATCAAAGAATAGTGAATCTGTGCAATAATCTGGTGTCATTATTTTATGAAAATTATATAAAAAGGATTCAAATTGCCTGACTAAAGTTGAGAAACCGCATTAAATGCGATATGATAGACTATAGGTTTGTATCGGTATTTCGCATATTGTGGCTGATTTGTATAAATGTGCGAATATTTAGAAAATTCACGGGAGGAGCATTCGGGCAAAGATGGAAATTAGAAAGGCTTCCAGACTTATCGGTCAGTTCGCCATGGTAGGCCAGCTTGGTCTGTCGCTTCTTATGCCCCTTCTGATGTGTCTTTTTGGCTGCTACCTGCTGGTTTCGAAGCTTTCAGTCGGAGCCTGGATATACATACCGGGATTCATTCTTGGACTTGGATCGTCTGCGATGACTGCGTATAAAGTTTATCTTTCCGTGGTCAGCAAAGAGGAGAAGAAAAGGAAAAAGAGGGATCCTTCCGAGGTTTATTTTAATAAGCATATCTAGGGAGCGGTCATATCAAATATTTATCGGGGAGTCTTAAGTAAATAGTATGAAATTACAGGATGCTGTAAAAAGGGAAACGGGGATCATTGCGCTGGGCACGGGTGTCGGCGTACTGATAATGTTGGCGGTATTTTTTTGTTTGCACATGGCAGTCCCGAATTGGGCGCCATTTGATATAAAAGTGATCCTGGGAGGGATTGTCGGCTTTGTCGTGGCTGTTGGCAATTTCTTCTGGATGGCTGTCACAGTGCAAAAGGTTGCATCCATGGAGGATGAGAAACAGGCGCGCTCTGCCATGGGCGTCAGCTACAGATACAGGACTCTCATCCAGCTTCTGTGGGTAATACTGGCTATAGTTCTTCCAGTATTCAACTTTGTGGCGGGGATAATCCCGCTGTTCATTCCCAGTTTATTCATAAAACTACGCGGGATTATTTCTGCGGGGAAAGGAGGTTGAAGGTTATAGCATGAGTCAAAGCTTTGAAGTTGATTATGCGAAGATATACTGGACCATAAAGACCGGGATTCCCGTTCTGGGTGATCTGAAGATCACTGAAACGCTGATAGTCAGCTGGATAGTGATGCTGATAATCACCGGGCTGTGTATCTTTCTGACGAGAGATCTCAAGGTTGAGAATATCTCGAAACGACAGGCTTTTGCAGAGATGCTGGTGGAGACAGGCAACAACTTCGTTCGCAACAACACCGGAGGCACCAAGTTCGATAAACTGATACCTTTTGTGTCAGCTCTTTTTGCCACAAGTGTTGTGTCGAACCTGATAAGTCTTGTGGGCCTTAGGAGCCCCACGGCTGATCTCTCCACAGAAGCCGGCTGGGCGGTTGTGGTATTTATCATGATCACTGCCACCAAGATAAAGACCAATGGATTTGGCGGATACCTGAAGGGATTCACGACGCCTATTGCAGTCATGACACCGTTCAATATCCTGTCAGAATTGGCAACGCCCGTCAGTATGGCATGTCGTCACTTCGGTAATATTCTTTCCGGAGTAGTTATAGACGGACTTATCTACTGGGCTTTGGGGCTGGCATCGGCTGCCCTGTTTGGACTTATACCCGGTGCGGTAGGACAGTTCCTGTCCAAGATACCGATCCTGGGAATTGGATTGCCGGCTGTCACCGGCGTGTACTTTGACTGGTTCTCCGGATGCATGCAGGCATTTATCTTCTGTATGCTGACTGTCATGTACATAGCTAATGCGGCTGAGGAAGGGTGATAAAGGGATTGCGGAATAAAAATGGCAATCCGTTATCATATGAA
>JAEEGF010862094.1_pt1 | contig 21781 bp, 17 predicted proteins | sample 9134171 | NCBI WGS metagenome assembly JAEEGF01 (sample SAMN16246542, study PRJNA631951) | gut metagenome | biome: gut microbiome; feature: rumen; material: AP-attached | host: Bos | place: Iran: Karaj | collected 2018-10 | reverse complement strand
CTGTAAATCCTGCAAATGCGATATTTGCTGTGTACTTGGAAAGTGTCTCCTTGCCGATCTCGTTGTTGAGATAATCAACCTGTTTCTGAGTTCTTCCGTCATTCCAGAGAATTGCAGGACGGATAACTTCATCATTTTCATCAAGGATTACAAGACCATGCATCTGTCCACCAAAGCTGATACCTGCAACCTGTGTCTTATCTACGTCCTTAAGAAGTTCCTTAAGTCCCTCTACAGCCTCTCTGTACCAGTCCTCTGCGTGCTGCTCGGACCATCCGGGCTGAGGGAAGAATAAAGGATATTCCCTTGAAGTTGTTCCGTGAATCTTTCCGGTCTCATCCATAAGCACAAGCTTAACAGAAGATGTACCCAAATCTACACCAATATAAAGCATACCTACCTCCTATAGTTTGAAGGTTACTGCATTGTAACCTTTATTTTTTTATCACAATCCATTTTAATTGTATCTTCAATTCTTCGTGTATTCACTTCGTATGTTGCTATCTACTTACTAATTATTGTGAACTAAAGGTAGGACCCTCCGTTTAATCGTTAGCGTTTCCCTTAAAGATTACTATGCCCTTTTTCTTAAACTTCTTAACAGGCTCGCCATTTTCTGATGCAGCCTTTGGCTTGGCATCAGCTGATGTGGCAGGTCTTACTGCCTTTTTCTCTACAGGCTTTTCTGCTGTATCTGACGCACCCTTCTTCTCTACAGTCTTCTTGGGAGCCGCCGGTTTTTTGGTTGCTCCAACTGCCTCAGCTACCTGTTGGACAACGGAAGTTTTCTTAGGTGCAGATTTAGCTGCTGAGCCTTCGCTCTTTTTATCTGAACTTGGAGCAGGCTTCCTGGGTGCCTTAGCAGCTGCTTCTGCTGCTACCTTTGCAGGATCTTGAAGCTTCATGGTAAGAGCAATTCTCTTTTTATCCAGTTCAACATCAAGAACCTGAACATCCACGATATCACCTACACTTACAGCCTCAAGAGGATGCTTGATGAACTTATCTGTGATATGTGAAATGTGTACCAGACCATCCTGGTGAACACCTATATCTACAAAGCAACCGAAGTCAATTACGTTTCTTACTGTGCCCTTCAAGATCATTCCGGGCTTGAGGTCCTTCATATCAAGGACATCGCTTCTAAGGATAGGAGCAGGCATGTTTTCACGAGGGTCACGGGATGGCTTCTCAAGCTCTGAGAGGATATCCGTAAGTGTGATCTCACCAATGCCAAGCTCTTCTGCAAGTTTCTTCTTATCAGCGGCGGTAACCTTCTTGGAAAGGCTTCCGGCTCCGCTCTCTGTAGCAGCCTCTGCTGCCTTGTTATCTGCCTTTGCGCCATTGTCTTTCTTAGCTGCAGTTCCGTCATCCACTACTGCCAGATTACTTCCTGCAAGAGCAGCTGCCAAAGCTGCTCCCATGGCTGTGCTGGTATTTCTGATAACTACCTGCTTGGGCTTCTTAACCGGACGTGGCTTTTCTTCCTTCCTGGCTGCGGGCTTTTCAAGAACGGCCTTAGCAGCATTCTTCTGGGCAGCTCTTACATCATCAAAAGTGATGCCCAGCTTATCCATAAGCTTAAGGGTTGCCTCATAGGACTCAGGATGTACGCTGGTGGCATCAAGAGGGTTTTCTCCGTCTGCGATTCTGAGGAATCCTGCGCACTGCTCGTAGGCCTTGGGCCCTAACTTAGGAACGTTCAAAAGCTCGCTTCTACTCTTAAACTTACCGTTTTCTTCTCTGTAATCAACGATATTCTTGGCAATTACCTTGCTGATACCGGAAATGTACTGAAGGAGTGGAGCTGATGCAGTATTAAGATCTACACCAACCTTGTTAACGCAGGTCTCAACCACGCCTTCAAGAGTCTCGCCCAGTTTCTTCTGGTTCATATCGTGCTGATACTGACCGACACCAATGGACTTAGGATCAATCTTAACCAGCTCTGCCAGAGGATCCTGAAGTCTTCTTGCGATGGAAGCAGCACTTCTCTGTCCCACATCAAACTGAGGGAACTCCTCTGTTGCCAGCTTACTTGCTGAATAAACAGAAGCTCCGGCCTCATTTACGATAACGTACTGAAGAGGTCTGTCCAGCTCTTTTATCAGTTCAACGATTACCTGCTCGGATTCTCTTGAAGCAGTTCCGTTTCCAACAGAAATCAGGTCAACGTTGTATTTATCAATGAGTTTCTTAAGGTCAGCCTTGGCTTCCTCAACCTTGTTCTGAGGAGCTGTAGGATAAATAACCTTTGTATCAAGAACCTTACCTGTGGCATCAACGATGGCCAGCTTACATCCGGTTCTGAAAGCAGGGTCCCATCCAAGAACAGTCTTGCCGGCAATAGGAGGTGCCATAAGAAGCTGTGTCAGGTTCTTGCCAAATACTGTGATGGCGCCATCCTCAGCGGTCTCTGTAAGCTCGTTCCTGATATCGCGCTCGATGGCAGGAGCAATGAGTCTCTCATAGGCATCCTGATTGATTTCCTCGATAACAGGCTTTGTGATGGGGTTGTCATTTTTTAACATCTTCTTATTGAGGTACTGAAGGATAAGCTCCTCGGGAGCCTCAATCTTAACCACCAGGAACTTCTCAGCCTCGCCTCTGTTAAGAGCAAGAACTCTGTGACCAAGCACCTTTTTAACGGGCTCCTCGTACTCGTAGTACATCTCGTATACGCTCTGAGCCTTCTCATCCTTGGCCTTACTGGTGAGAATTCCCTGTTCCATGGTAACTTCTCTTATATATGCACGGTAATCAGCGTTGTCGGAAACATCCTCAGCGATGATGTCCATAGCTCCCTGAAGAGCCTGCGCTGCGTCATTAACCTCTTTCTCCGGATCCACGAAGGCTGCTGCCTCTTCAGCCAAAGGCTTTGTGGTCTCCTGCGCAAGAAGAATCTCTGCCAAAGGCTCAAGACCCTTTTCTCTGGCAACGCTGGCCCTGGTCTTTCTCTTTGGTCTGTAGGGAAGATAAAGATCCTCAATGGCTACCATGGTCTCAGCTGCAACGATCTTAGCTCTGAGTTCGTCGGTCATCTTGCCCTGCTCTTCGATAGAAGCAAGAACCTGCTCTCTTCTCTCTTCAAGACTTCTCAGGTATTTGAGCCTCTCATCAAGGTCACGGAGCTGCTCATCATTCAGAGATCCCGTAACTTCCTTTCTGTATCGGGAAATGAAGGGAATTGTGTTTCCCTCATCAATAAGCTTGATTGCAGCCTCTACCTGCCACTTCTCGACTTTGAGTTCTTCTTTGATTTTTAATACGATGTCCATAATTTCCTCACAATAAAACTTTTAAAAATGGTAAAAATTTAAATAAAACTTTCATAAACTACACACACTTCCTTATTATACCAAGCATTTTAACCTGTTTTCAAGACTTACAGAAACTGCGGAATCATTGTAAAAACGGCACTTTTATTGTAGAATCAAAGTAAGAACCTATGTTTTGAGGAGATTGTATTGATGGGTGAAAACGGGGACGACAAGTATTATTACAACAACTACAGCTACAACAAGGCCCACAATGAGCTTGATAAGCACGTCGGCCTGGCTAATGTAGCTCTTATCCTGGGACTTATTTCCGTTCCGTTCTGTTTCTTTTTATATACAGGAATAATCCTTGGCGGAGTTGCCATAGTTCTCGCTATTCTCTCAAAGGGAACCGCAGAAAAGCTTCTTCCTCAGGCCAAAAAAGGAATCATTTACGGGACCATCGGAATAGTACTGGGATACGGCATTATTATTTCCAATGTTCACAACGTAATGACTAATCCGGCCTATCATGATCAGCTGAACCGCGTATCGCAGCAATATTACGGCGAAAGCTTTGATGATATGCTGAAAGAAATAGGAATTACGCTAGATCCTTGAGGAATCGGTACTGATTCAGGAGGCGCCTATGGGTATTGGTGCAATCGGCGGATATGGCGGTTACGGTGCATATGCTCTTTCCGGCAGCGGTGCTGCGCAGGAAGCAAAGCCTATCCTTAACCCAAATGAATCAACTCAGAAAGCTCCCGGCAAGTTATCATCGCCGGCGGAATGTGAAACCTGCAAGAACCGTAAATATCAGGACGGTTCTGATGAGATGGTTTCTTTTAAGACTGCACAGCACATTAGTCCTGAGGCTGCAGGTGCCAGGGTAAGGGGTCACGAGGCCGAGCACGTCAGCAACGCCTACAAGGACGCAGCCCAGAATAACGGCAAAGTATTACAGGCCTCTGTTTCCATAAAGACAGCTATTTGTCCCGAATGTGGACGCACATATGTATGCGGCGGCGAGACCGCAACCAAAATCAAATACAGCAACGAAGACAATCCTTACCAGAAGGCGAGAAAATCCCTGGACAAACAGGGGCTTTTAGGTGCAAATATCAACCTTGCCGGGTGAGGCGGGGGAGATGCATTTAAATGACCAATTCAAGTTCAACTTCAGTTTTGAAATCCATTGCCAAAGAGAGATCTCTGGATAAGTATGGAACTCTCATTGCGGCAAATGTGCTTATCTTCGCGATTCAGTTCATCCTGACCAGCTTCGCTACGGTTTCTGCATCAGGCAGTCTGGTTATTTTCATAATCAATCAGCTCATTTCACTTATAATCAATATTCTTGTGGGTATCCTGGTTTCAGGCAAGGCATACCTTTATATGAATCTTGTTTATTCCCAGACCATTTCAGTATCTGATATTTTCTTTGGATTTAAGCAGCACCCTGAAAAGGCGGTAGCTATTCAGGCACTGTTTGTTATTGTTGATTTTCTGGTAAGTATCCCCGCAGCATTCCTCTTTTTCCTTTCAGGGCAGTATCCTTCACTTAATCTGGATTCCATAATGATCTTTGCTCTGGCTGTGGGCATCATAATCAACGTGTACATTTCTCTTACCTACTCACAGGCATTCTTTATACTGCACGATTTTCCTGACCGCTCAGCAAAAGAAATCCTGGAAACCAGCAAGAGACTTATGAAGGGAAACAGATTAAGACTCCTTTATCTTCACGTTTCCTATATCCCGCTTTATATTCTCGGTGTTCTCACACTCTTTATCCCTCTTCTGTGGATAAGCGTGTACAGATATGCAACAGTTACAGTTTTCTATCAGGATCTTATTTCAAGAGCAAACACTTCCGGTCAGTCCGTTCCCACTGACAGTGAACAGATATCTGACTGAGTAGCGATTATTTCCAACAAGGAAGGTATTTTATGGACTTAATTGATGCAATACGTGCAATCGATAAGCCACACGAGGACGATGTATTACACAGGCTCGTTACCCCCTGGGGCGAAAACCTGGACAAGGACAATGTGCTCAAGGAATATCCCCGTCCCCAGTTTCGCAGGGACCACTACACCAACTTAAATGGACTGTGGGAATACTGTATTGTTCCCCTAGAGAATGATCAGATGCCATCCAAAATGGATGGTGATATTCTTGTGCCCTTTTCACCGGAATCCATACTTTCAGGTGTAGAAAGGCGCTTAGAGCCTCACCAGCTTCTCTGGTACAAAAAAGAATTGCCAAAGCTTGTGCGAAACTTTCATAATTCCAGGTTCCTGCTTCACTTTGGCGCAGTGGACCAGTTCGCGGATATTTACATCAACTCTGCTTTAGTAGGCTCCCACGCAGGAGGCTATCTTCCTTTCACGTTGGATATCACCGATTATCTTGAATTTTCCGAGAACAGGCAGGAGCTTGCAGATAACCTGCTCTATGTCCGTGTTCGCGACACCAGTGACTCCTCCTATCACAGCAGAGGAAAGCAGACCCTTAAGCGCGGCGGCATGTATTACACCGCCCAGAGCGGAATCTGGCAGACTGTTTGGATTGAAGAGGTTCCCGAGACCTACATTCGCGAGATCAGAATCCGCCCTGAAAATGACTTGAAAACTGTTTCCATAGAGGTTTCCACCAATCTTCCCGCTAAGGTCAGCATCAAGGCCCCGGGACATGAGCTGGTGAAATCTCCCACTTCATCAGATTCCTACGAGACTGCTTTTACAGGAGATTTTTCTTTTTCCTCAGACACCTATCCAAGCATAGGCATTGATCACTCAGCACAGACACCTTCCTATTACCATTTCACGCTCACATTGGAAGATGCACGTCTTTGGACTCCTGAAGATCCGTACCTCTACCCTCTGGTTGTAAGCTCAGGGGAGGACAATGTACGCTCATATTTTGCAGTTAGATCTTTTACCATAGAAAAAGATTCCACCGGCACCAACAGATTCTGCCTCAACCACAAGCCCTATTTCCTCATGGGCGTTCTGGATCAGGGCTATTGGCCCGATGGACTATATACAGCGCCTTCAGATGAGGCTCTGATATACGATATTACCGAGATGAAGCGCCTTCACTTCAACATGCTGCGCAAGCACATCAAGGTGGAGTCCGCCAGATGGTACTACCACTGCGACAGACTAGGCATGATCGTGTGGCAGGACATGGTAAGCGGCGGTTCATCCTATGCAAAGCCCGTGGTCAGCTATCTTCCCACTCTTTTCCCAAAGATGTTTGGCAAGATGCACGACGGTCCTCGCTCATATAAGACCTTCTCCCGCAGCTCTTCCGACGGCCGCGGAGAATGGCTCAAGGAAATGAAGAACACCATAAGGTACCTCTACAACGTCCCAAGTATCGCTACCTGGGTTCTGTTCAACGAGGGCTGGGGACAGTTCAATGCCGCCAGCGCCACCATTATGGCAAAAGAAATTGATTCTTCAAGGCCCATTGACCAGGCCAGCGGCTGGTTTGATGAGGGAAGCGGAGATTTCCGCAGTGTCCACAACTATTTCAGACCTCTTACGGTGGAAAAAGAAGAAGACCGCGCCTTCGTTATCTCTGAATACGGCGGTCTTGCTCTGCACATAGACGGACACTCCAGCGTGGACAGAATATATGGGTATAAAAAATACAACACCCTGGATGAACTGGGTGTTGCATATTACAATCTTATAAACGGATCGCTGAAGCCCCTTATTTCAAAGGGTCTGGCCGGTGCTGTTTACACTCAGGTCAGCGACGTGGAAGAAGAAGTTAACGGCCTTATGACCTACGACAGGAGGATCACCAAGATAAATCCTACTCTGGATCCCAGTCTTAAGAGCAATCTGGAAAACGAGCTCAACCGTTAATACACTTCAACCTGACCGTTAAATATTTTCTGAAGTTTGTTCCTTACGTGAATAAATGCCGGTATAAGGAAAGCATCCGCAAGGATCCACGCGATGGGACTTGCAAGGCAGATAGCGGTAAAACCTATATAGCGAACCAGGATGGTGGCCGCAAGAGTTCTTCCTATCATCTCCATGACGCCTGCCAGAACCGCAAACATGGAATATCCCATTCCCTGGATAAGGAATCTAATGATATTAACCAGTGCCAGCGGAATGTAGAAAATACCATTCCATATCAGGAACAGATGCGCGTTATCAAGACATGCCACCTCGCTGGATGAAAGGAATATCATAGCAAAATTTCTTCCAAAGAAGTACAGCACCACAAAAGCAATCACAGAGTAAATGCTGCCGATCTTGATGGCCGCTCTAAGTCCCTGGCTGAGATGATCAAGCTTCTTGGCTCCAACGTTCTGTCCGCCATAGGTTGCCATGGTTGAACCCAGAGCATCAAATGGAATCTGGAAGAACATGTTGACCTTGCCGGCTGTAGTAACCGCTGTAACCGCATCCTCTCCGAGACTGTTGATGGCGGTCTGCAGAATAACACTTCCAATAGCAGTAATAGAATACTGAAGTCCCATAGGAACTCCCATGTTTATGAGAATAAAGAAGTGGGATCTGTCCAGTTCCCAATCCTCTTTACGGAGTCTTAAAATCTCAATCTTTCTGATAATATAAACCAGACAAAGAATTCCCGTAACAAGCTGTGAAACCACTGTCGCAAAAGCAGCTCCGCCTATTCCCCAATGGAAAGCCAGAATAAAGACAAGGTCCAAAGTAATATTCAAAACGGAACCGATTATAAGGAACTGTACCGGGTGCTTACTGTCTCCAAGCGCTCTTATTGTGGCTGAAAGTAGGTTATAAAGGTAAGTAACCGGGATGCCCAGGAAAATCACAAGAATATACCTGTAAGCAAACTCGATAAGGGAATCCGGTGTTCTCATGGCTGTGAGAATCTGTCTGCAGAACACGCTCACCAGAAATGTCATGGTAATAGCAAAGCCGGAACACAAAATGATGGCATGGGTAAAAAACTTTCTCATGCTCTTATAGTCTCTGGCTCCAAATCTCTGGGCAATGGGGATTGCAAAACCGTTGCAGACACCCATACAAAATCCCATTATCAGGAAGTTCACCGCACCTGTAGAGCCCATGCCGGAATAAGCTTCTTTTCCCAGGGTCCATGAAACAATGGCTGTATCAATAATGTTGTACAGCTGCTGGAAAAGCATGCCCCAGAACAGTGACAAGGCAAATCCCATAATAAGTGACATGGGATTTCCTACGGTAAGGTCCTTTATATTCGTATTTTTACTCATATTATTACCTATAAAAAAATATTCAATAATTCGTAACAGTTTCCTATACTACTACGCAAAATATTTATTGTAAAGCCCCCAATTATTAATGTAAAATAACTTTATCACAAAGCGCGTAATTATGCAGAAATGGGGAAATAAAATGGAAAATATAAGAGCTGTAGTTTCTCTTGGACATGATGCTCTTGGTGTAACCACCAACGAGCAGATGAACGCAACAAAAGTCACAGCCCGCGCCCTGGCAGACCTGGTAGAGGCCGGCTACCAGCTGACCATCACCCACAGTAACGGGCCACAGGTCAGCATGATACACAAGGCCATGACTGAACTTCACAGGATGTATATCGACTATACCGCTGCTCCTATGTGCGTTTGCAGCGCCATGAGCCAGGGATATGTCGGGTATGATATTCAGAATTCTCTTAAGGCTGAGCTTACCAGCCGCGGAATTTCCAAGCCTGTAAGCACAATTCTCACTCAGGTTACCGTGGATCCCTATGACGAGGCCTTCTACGCTCCCACCAAGGCAATCGGCCGCTATATGTCAAAAGAGGACGCTGACACCGAGATCAAAAAGGGCAATTTCGTAAAAGAGACTCCCGGCAAGGGATACATGCGTATAATCGCAGCTCCCAAGCCAATTGATATAGTTGAACTTGAGGCCATTAAGACATTGGTTGATGCCGGGCAGATCGTAATTGCCTGCGGAGGCGGCGGTATTCCTGTAATCCAGCAGGGCCACGTTCTCAAGGGTGCATCCGCCGTTATCGAGAAAGATGCCATCGCAGGAAAGCTTGCAGCTGAGCTCAAGTCCGACAGACTCATTATTCTGACCTCTGTTCCCTGCGTTTACAAGAACTTTGAAAAAGAGGATCAGGAGCCAATCCTCAAGATGACTGTGGCAGAAGCCAAGAACTACATAGAGGCCGGCGAATTCGGCGAAGTAAACATGCTTCCTAAGATTGAGGCCGCCATAGAGTTCCTGGAGGCAAACCACGACGGTTCAGTTCTCATTACATCCCTTGAAACAGTTAAGGATGCCCTTAAGGGAAAGGCCGGAACCTTCATAACATATTGATAAGCAAGCAGAAAAATAGAGAGGTCACCTCAAAATGACCTCTCTTTTATTATTTGTAATTTTATACGTTCTTAGCCTGTTCTGTATTAAACTGAGGGAGCTTTGGCTGAACAGCTTCTCCTCTTATCTCAATGATAGGTGATGCCTTACCCTCGATATAATCCCTGGTAATGGTCACTCTGCCAATGTTCTCATCCTTTGGAATCTCATACATGATATCCAGCATGAACTCCTCGATGATAGCCCTTAAGGCTCTTGCTCCTGTTTCTTTTTCCATGGCCTTTTCTGCTATGGCTTCCAGAGCTGTGTCATCGAACTGAAGATCTACCTCGTCAAGAGCAAGAAGCTTCTGATACTGCTTCAGAATAGCATTCTTGGGCTCCTTGAGAATCTGAACCAGCATGTCCTTGGTAAGAGCCTGAAGTGCGCAGATAATTGGAAGTCTTCCCAGGAACTCAGGGATCATTCCAAACTTCTTTAAATCTTCCACAGTGACATTGGTAAGAAGATTTGGATCATCCTCGTACTTGTCCTTTAAATCCGCATCAAATCCGATGGAAGTCTGCTTATTAAGTCTCTGGGTGATTATTTCCTCAAGATCCGGGAAAGCACCGCCGCAGATGAACAGAATATTTCTTGTATTTACTGTAGCCAGCGGAACCATGGCATTCTTGCTGCCTGCTCCCACAGGAACTTCTACGTTAGAGCCCTCAAGGAGCTTAAGCATTCCCTGCTGAACTGACTCTCCACTAACATCCCTCGATGTAGTATTCTTCTTTTTTGCAATCTTATCGATCTCGTCGATGAAGATAATACCGTGCTCTGTCTTCTCAACGTCATTGCCTGCAGCTGCCAGGAGCTTACTTACAACGCTCTCGATATCATCTCCGATATAGCCGGCCTCTGTAAGAGAAGTAGCATCAGCTATAGCAAGAGGCACATCAAGAAGTCTGGCCAGGGTCTTAACCAGATAAGTCTTACCACTACCTGTGGGACCCAAAAGCAGAATGTTGGACTTCTCAATCTCTATTTCATCCATGGTATCTGTGGCCACTCTCTTGTAGTGGTTGTAAACTGCCACAGACATAACCTTTTTGGCCTGATCCTGTCCGATAACATACTCATCCAGCTTTGCCTTGATCTTGTGAGGCGCCGGAATATTCTTTATATCAAAAGCAGGCTTTGCTGCATGCTCATCCTTCTTTTTGATCTTCTGGGAATTGGGGATTCCTCCATTGTTGAAGTTACCATTCTGGAAATCTCCCATGTTAAAAAAGCCAAGATTTGGAAATCCCCCGGTATTCTTGTTGAGCTCATTCATAAGCCCGGGGTTATTTAACATATTCTGATAATCAAACTGGCTCACTGCATCCATTGTCTTGTGCATACAGTCATCGCAGATGCAGATATTATTTGGAAGATGAAACAGCTTCCCGGCCTTGCTCTCCGGCCTTCTGCACACAAAACAAACATCCTCGTATTCTGGCTGTTTGCTTTCTTCCTGAGTATGATTCTTATCTTCTGCCTTGCCCTCTTTTGCCTCATCTGAAGGCTTGTCAGAACTATCTGAAGACAGACCATCTTTCAATGGTCTGTCTTCAATATCTACTCTCTCATCATCTGTTACTTCTCTGAAATCAAAGTCGTCTCTTCTGTTGTCTGTCATTTAAACTCCATTATAATTTATTTTCATCAGTGTCCTGAACCGCTGGAGCCACCATGGTTTCTATCCTCAGGCATAGCAGGATTTGTTCTGCCATCATACTGTCCTGAAGCACCATTTTCATCAGCTGCGTTGGAACCACTTCCGCCATTTCCGGAATTTGCTCCGCCTAGTGTCACATCCACTGTGTATTCTACATACTCAGAACCATTCTGTCTCATTACTTCAATAGTAACTGTAGCACCTGCAGCATAATACTGCAATCTATTTTGAAGATCATCCATTGATGTTATTTCGTAGCCCTCAAAGCCAACGATGACATCGCCCTTTGCAAGACCTGCTGCCTGAGCACCACCGCCATCTGTAACATCAGCTACATAAACACCCTGTGGCAGTCCGTAAACTGCTGAAACCTCTGAAGTTACGCTAACACCTGAAATACCGATGTAGCCTCTGTTCTCCTCAGCGACCTTGATCTTGGTCTCCTCGTTCATAAGCTGCTCGATGATTGGCTTTGCAGCTGAAATAGGGATAGCATAGCCCATACCTTCTACAGTCTCTCCGCCGATCTTATTGGAGTTGATACCAATAACCTCGCCCTGAAGATTTAAAAGAGCACCACCTGAGTTACCAGGGTTGATAGCTGCATCTGTCTGAATAAATTCCTTAGTTGTTCCGTCGTCAAGTTCAACAGAACGATTGAGAGCTGAGATAACACCGGTTGTTACTGACTGTCCATAGCCAAGAGCATTTCCGATGGCAATGGCAGGTTCGCCAAGAACAAGTTCTTCACTGTTTCCAAGAGTTGCAACCTTGATGCTGCTCAGTGTTTCAGAAGAAATATCATCCAGCATTACAGCGATAACAGCCAGATCCATGTCTGAATTTGTTCCCTTTACCACAGCCTGAAGTGTAGCTTCGTCATTGAAGATAACCTCAAGGGAATCTGCACCCTCGATAACGTGGTAGTTAGTGGCAACCAAAAGCTCCGTATCGTTCTGACCAACTATGATGCCGCTTCCTGAAGCTGTAGCTTCCTGTGTCTCCAGATATCCAAAATAATTCTGTGACTGAGTATAATTATTATGGATTATAACCATTGCAGGCATAACCTCTGCAACTACGCCGGTAACGTCTGTTACAACAGCCTGTGTCTGAGCGGTTGCTGTTGTTGCCTGAACCTTCTGCTCTGTTTTCTTTTCGGTTACTGTTGTGCTTTCCTGTGTCTGTGTCGGTGCAGTTTCCTGAACAGCCTCATTCTGTTCGGCAATCTGCGCCTGTGGAGTGAAATCAATTGATTTGTTGGCGAAATTGTAATATGCTGCGCCAACGCCTCCTACAAGAAGAGCAAAAATAGCAATTGCTGCCACTACTTTGCCTGCAGCGCTTCTCTTTTTGACAGGAACCTCGATGGATGAATTAGGTATTGTGGTATTGTACTGATATGTACCATAGGTCTGTGTCTGAGGATTACCGTTGTAGGTATATCCGTTATTGTTGTAGCCATAGGCATTATTCTGTGGATTCTGTGTGCTCTGCGCATTCTGCACATTCTGTGCATTCTGCAGATTCTGATTGTAAGAATAATTGCCATAGGAAATATTACTGCTGTTCGGAGAACTATTCCCACTGTTGTACCCACTAAAAGTTCCGCCGCCGTAATTTCCATTCCCCACTGTGTTTTCAGAAGAATTACCATTCATAACATTTGAATTGTTTACACCACCCAGATTATCATTTTCATACATGATAAATACCTTCTTCCTTTATTGATTTTATGGCTTTAGTATAATTACATTCTGTGTCGGAATTGTGTTTTAATTATTATAAAAATATAAACGTGGCTTAATTCACAGAATTTTCGCAATTTAGTAACTTAGTAAACCATATCTTCCTCAAGAACCTGTATTTCCATATAGTCAAAAGACACCTGTTCAATAAAGGCATCCCTGGTAAATCTGCACTTGGAATGAAGCTGAAAGTCTCTTATTGTAGAATCCAGCCATATAGGCTTGGAAAGATCCATTTCATAGCAGGCTTCCTCAATAGCATTCATTACCTTGTGTGTTCTTGTATCTGCCTTATCATTGCATATAACCGTATCCTTCAGCAGGTGATTATCTTTTATCAGTTTAACCCAGAGTCTGAACATAAATCCCCCTTTTTATTATAAGTATGAAAAAAGAGCCTGTCTCAATGATAAAACAGGCTCTTGTAACTAATCAATTATTTTTTTACTCATCATATCCGTTTGGATTCTGGCTCTGCCATCTCCAGGAGTCAGCGCACATCTCTTTGATGCCGTTTACAGCCTTCCAGCCGAGTTCTCTCTCTGCCTTATCCGCGTTGGAGTAGCAGGTAGCAATATCTCCGGGACGTCTGTCTCTTATAACATAAGGGATCTTAACTCCTGTAGCTTCCTCAAAGTTCTTTACAATATCGAGAACGCTGTATCCAACTCCGGTTCCAAGGTTGTAAATGTTAAGTCCTCTGCCGGGCTCAAGCTTCTTAAGCGCCTTTACATGTCCAAGGGCAAGGTCAACTACGTGAATGTAATCACGCACTCCGGTTCCATCGGGAGTATCGTAGTCGTTACCGAACACATTGAGTTCAGGAAGCTTACCCACCGCAACCTGTGTTATGTAAGGCATCAGATTGTTAGGGATTCCGTTTGGATTCTCACCTATTGTTCCGCTCTTGTGAGCACCGATTGGATTAAAGTATCTGAGAAGAACCACATTCCACTCAGGATCTGCCTTCTGAATATCTGAAAGCACCTGCTCCAACATGGACTTAGTCCAGCCATAAGGATTTGTGCAGGTTCCCTTAGGACATTCCTCTGTGATTGGAATAAATGCAGGGTTTCCGTAAACTGTAGCTGAAGATGAGAAGATAATATTTTTGCAGTTATGCTTTCTCATAACATCAACCAGTGTAAGGGTTCCGGCAATATTATTCTCATAGTATTCCCATGGCTTCTGAACAGATTCTCCAACAGCCTTAAGTCCGGCAAAATGGATTACACTGTCAATCTTTTCATTTGAAAAGATCTTCTCAAGCCCTTCTCTGTCTCTGATATCTGTCTCATAAAAAGGTACTTTCTTTCCTGTAAGAGCTTCTACACGACCAATTACCTTTTTGCTGGAGTTTGCCAGGTTATCCATTACTACCACATCGAAACCGGCGTTCTGAAGTTCAACTACTGTATGTGATCCTATATATCCTGCTCCACCTGTTACTAGAATAGCCATAATCAACCTCTTTCTGTTAATGCAATCATTAACGCATCAAGCAATTTGTTTTATTCTTAACTCATTGTAAATGCGCATTCACTAAATAACAACATTGTTTTGTTACAACAACCTGTCTTTTTGTTAAATGCATTTTGACTGATTACAGTTCGATGCCGTTTAACTTGCAGAGTTCTCTGGCTGATTCTACGGAGTCAATACCCTCTTTATTCTTGATTGGTGCAAACTCGTGCTCTCTTACAACCTCATAAGGAAGGCAGGTCTTAAGCTCATGGATCATATCAAGAACCAGCTGCTCAAACTTGCAGCCATTAGGGCTTTCAGGCTTAATGAGATTTGCATTCTCATCGATATAAGGAATCTTCTTCTCAACTACGTGAAGAGGAAGAGTGTTCTGGGCAATGGCAAAAAGAGCTTTTTCATTGAAAAGATAATTGAGTATAACACCAAAGTTATAAGCCGGATCACCGTTTTCATCCTTGGCATCCATCATTTCCTGTGAAAGCTCGTAGTACTCAACGATAGAAGGCTTACCATCCTCAAGGCACATAACGCCAACCTTCTCATCAGGTGCATTCTTTCTTACAACCTTGGCACCACAGTCAACATTTGCAATAACTGTAGCTCCAACAAAGCAAGGATCTGCGATTCTCTGAAGTACGTTGTCCACAGCAAAGATGTCGATCCACTCAATTCCCTCCTTGAGGATCAGGTCGCGAAGTCCTGCCTTTAAGAGAGAAGAATACCAGCCTGCATTTCCGTTAGGAGAAGTTGAGATTCTGGACTTGCTCTCCATATACACCTTGCCGTCATAGTCAGATGCAGGTGCCATATCCTGCTTAAAGAATGTGATCTTTTCCTCAGGATAGCCAAAGAAATTGTGCTCCTTAAGGAAATTTACGGTTGCGTCATTGTTCTTTTCACTGGTCATGATAAAGAGACGGATATATGTACCATCTGCCTGCTTAACTGTATCCAGAAGGTTTTCTATGATTCTCTGGAAGATATATACGTGCTTTGTAAGACCGATATCATACATACCCTTAGGGTTGTCAGAACCAAGTCTTGTTCCCATTCCTCCTGCAAGAAGTACTGCAGCTACCTTGCCGGCCTTGATAGCCTCAACTCCGGCCTTTGTGAACTCTTCTTTTCTCTTCTCGATCTCATCAACCTGCATGGCAGCAAGGGGTTCAAATACTCCTCTTTCTCCGCCTTTTCCAAGGTTCTTGCTGTTCTCAACTACTGCGAAATCTGTCTCATCGATCTGAGTTAAAAGTTCCTGTTTTTCAGCATCTGTAAGTTCATCGTAGTACTTAAGAACATGCTCCTGGCCGAACTTTGCCAATTTTTCTTTTGCTTCTTCGAAATTCATAATATCATCCTCATTTGTATATATTTTTTTATGTGTTCCGCTGGTTATAGCAAAACACCTGTGATAACAATATCACTGTGGCTTTGGTGCTGATGGCTGTGGCTGTGCTGCAGCACTGGCTTCTCCCGGTACTGCAGGAGCGGGAGTTCCGGGAACCCAGCCTGCAGGAGCCACAAGAATACCGTTCTTGTCAAAAGTACACTCCACATTATCAAGAACTGCTGTCATTCCTGCCAGCATCTTACCATTATTAGCATCAAAATATCTAAAGCCGTCAGGAAGCTGCACCCAGCCTACAACCATGTGTCCATCCTGAGGTTCAAGATAATAAACACCTTCCTTAAGTGGAACCAGACCGGTTAGCATCTTGCCGTCAGTTCCAAAGTAATAACCAAGTCCGTCTATGGCATTCCATCCCGTTACCATTTTACCATCAGCTCCGAAATAGAACTTGCCTGCAGCATCTCCGGACCAGCCGTGAACCATACAGCCGTTTCCGTCAAAGAGATAAACTGCTTTATCAATAGTCTGAAGGCCAACAACAGCCTTGCAGTCAGGTCCAAAATAATAGGTCTGTCCGGCTGCATCTGTAAACCAGCCCTTAACTGCTGCTCCATCTTCGCCAAACAGGAATTTACCGATTTCAAAAGCAAGCATTCCTGTCTGCATAACACCCTTTTCATTGAAGAAGAAAAGCTTATCTCCAATCTGTGTAAGGCCAACACTCATAAGATAATCGTCGTTAAAGAAGTGAAGTCCGTCATCAAGAGCAACCATACCCTTCTGACAAACGCCATCTTCAGTGGCATAGCAGAGAGCTCCGCCAACATCTATAAGGCCTGTCTTCCTGACGCCCATAGCATCAAAGAAATATCTTGCTCCATCTATGTCAGCAAATCCAACCTTAGCAAGGCCTCCCTGGGCAGGATCCAGATAGTAGATTCCGCCCTCATCCTGGAACCATCCTGCTGCAATCACGCCGTTGGCATCGGCAAAATATCTGCCGTTGGCGAGATTAAGCCATCCATGCATCTTTTTATAATTGTGATAGTAATAAATATTACCGCCCCAGCTGTTAAAACCTTCAGGGATAATACGTGAAAAATAGTCCACATACAAATGGTTGATATCAACCCTTCCTGCAATACCGGAAATGCTGCCCTTGCAGCTTGACTGCCACATAGCATATTCTCCCGGATAGTCGCAGGCTGTATCATACTGCGCAACCCACTTGGGAGATGAAACTACAGGCATTCTGTTAGTAAACCAGTTCTTGCTGGCATAAACCATTGTCTCATAGCCGTTAGCATGCATTATTCCGCAGAATGTATCAGCTATTGCCTGAAGCTGTGCCGGATTAAGTTTCTTTTGGCAGGAATCCTCAATATCGATAGCTATTGGAAATGTAACCGCATAAGGTGCGATCCATGCAAGGACCTGATTAGCCTCAGCTGCTGCCTGCTCCGGAGTCATAGCATAGGAATACAGATAAATTCCTGTTCTGATCCCTGCGGCATTTGCTCCATTTATATTGTTGACGAACTGTTCATCCAGTCCCTTTTTTAACGTTCCAACCCTTATCATGGCAAACTTGACGCCGGAATTCTTGACCTGCTGCCAGTTGATTCCCCCCTGATACTTGGAAACATCTATGCCAAGTGCAACTTCCGGGCCCCGAGCCTTCGCTTCCAGCTTCGCAGCCGGTGCCAATGACAAAAGCGCCACTGCCCCCACCAGCACACCTAAAGTCACAAGTGCCTTCTTAATCTTTTTTATCATACCTTCTCCCCTTATTTTTTACTTTTTTCTTAACATAAAGATTATATAGGAAAACTCCTCCGGTATCAAATAAAGAAACCTATTAAATGAATATGTTTCATCAAGGATTAACTATGTTCCGGGCCTCACCCTTAAAATAGGCCTGAACATTCTTTTTTACCTCCTCAAGGCATCTCTTTCTTGCCTCAGTGCTGGCCCAGGCAAGGTGCGGAGTCACCATGAGCTTTGTGCTGTCCTGTATCTGTAAAAGAGGTGAGTCCTTGGCCATAGGCTCAGGATATAATACATCAAGGCCTGCTGCAGCTATCTTGCCGCTTATAAGCGCATCCGCCAGATCTTTTTCACTAACAACTGCTCCTCTGGCCACATTGATGAGGATCGCAGTCTCTTTCATCTTGTCAAAAGCCTTCTCGTCAAAGAGATTTCTCGTCCTGTCGCTTAGAGGACAGTGAATTGAAATCACATCTGACCTTGTCAGAAGCTCATCAAATTCAACCCTCTCATAGTCTGTGCAGGTGCTTTTTCCTGAAGCAGAGTAAAAAATAACCTTTGCTCCGAAGGCTGTAGCGATCTGAGCCACCTTCCTTCCGATATTGCCCATTCCAACGATTCCATAGGTCATACCGTCGAGCTCATGGAAAGGAATGTCCAGACAGCAAAAATGCTGCTGATTGGCATAAGCACCGCTTTTAACGAATTCATCGTAATGCCTCATGCTCTCCATCAGATAAAAAAGCAGTGCAAAAGTGTGCTGTGCCACCGAGGACGTGGAATAATTAACCACATTTGCAACTTTGACCCCGTGCCTGTCGCAGGCAGGAATGTTGGCGTTGTCGTACCCTGTGGCAAACTCACAGATAAGCTTAAGGTCCGGAGCATCATCCAGAATCTTATCTGTGATAAAGCTCTTATTAATCATGAGAACTTCTGCTCCCGCCAGTCTCTCTTTTGCATTATCCTCGGTTATCTTGTCATCGTAATATGTGACTTCACCCAATTCGTCATAGATGGTGTAATCCATATCTGTTCCAACGCTGTCTTTGTCTGCAACTACAATCTTCATGTCATTTTCTCCTTCTGCCTTCCATAAATTCACGCACAGCCTTTGATTCTTCCAAATCTATCGGATAGTTCAGCTTACCAGCAACATAACAAGCCAGCTCCTCAAAATAGTCATACATGAGAAACAGCTTATTCCACATGTCCTCGTACTGACCATTGGGGAAAATCCCCATGAACCTCTCCATCTCTTCCTGAGATAAATAATTCTTCAGATACTTGGAATTAGCCCCGGTGGTAACCTTGAAATCATGTTCGATGCCCACTTTCCAGTTGATCATCTTCATAAACATATTCATCATATACTCTTCCATGCAGCGCTTTGCATAGTAGAACTCCTGACGACATAGCCCCTTGGTCACGTAATTGCTAATCCACCTGAATTCATTCACCGTGTTATAAAACTCAAACTCGCCGGGCTTTTGGATAAAAAATATCTCATTGGATTCAATGTCCACCAACTCTTTGAAGTTGTCTTTATTTATAAGTACTTTCCTAGGCTCATTAAACTCTGACTGTGCCCCAATCTTACTGACATCTATGAAGGTCAGATCAATCCTGTTCCCATCCTTATACTGTGTCAAAAAAGCATATCGCTCTCTTCCGTCGTAATCATAAGGCTCCATATACCAGTCATCGGGAGTCTGCATAATAAGAATCTCCCCAAAGCGTTTCATGTAGTCGCGGTCTTTTGTAAACTGCCTGATATCAGAGACAAAAAAGGTCACGTCAAAATCTGAGAATCCATCATGAACCGCCCCGGAAGTAACACCGGAGCCTTCCATGGTTACCGCTCTGATCCTTTCATCTTCCTGCCCTGTTCTCAGTATTTTTTTATACATCTCTTCATAGGTTGCCATACACTCAGCCTCTTTTTCCAATTATTTCTGATGTTTATATCAGCAGAGATTTAAGAAAAACCACTTTGGCAGCTCCTTTCGGAAAACGTCAAAGTGGTTTCATTTTCTGTACCTTAGTTAATTACAAGATTGCCCCATGTATCAGCAGGAAGAAGTCCAACATAAGTCTTTCCTTTGTTAACGCTGATTTCCTGACCTGCTGCATTGAAGTAATGTGTCATGCCTGTCTCGCCGGCCTTTGACCAGGTAATCGGTATTGCCTTGCCGTTAGTAATATAGTATCCAACTCCGTTACCAATAACGTTATATGTGAGATATCCGTTTTTATCCAAAAGATTGAAGGATACATTCTGCAGAATAACGTTTTTGAATGTCAGAGGCTGTCCATCTTCAGCATCTGTATGAAGTGAACCGTAATCATAGTAATCATATGTCTTTGTTGCTGCATTGTAAGCAAGCTTGCTGCTATTGTGAAGGAAAATCTTGGACATATCTATGTTGTTGGCTACAGCGCCACCTGCCAGATCTGTCTCTGCACCATTAAACAAGAAGTGAGTTCCTCTCTCCATAGCGATTGTATATGTTGTAGGAATCTTACTCTTTGCAAATCTGCTTACAAGCTCTGTTCCGAAAACATACTCTGTAAATTCTCTTGGTTTGCCGTTATTAACTCTTGTAAATCCACCGCTTATATGCTGAGCGTATGGCTGAGCAAAATAAGTATCAATATAGAATGGGCCACCGTCATGGATAAGTACGGCATTGAACTCGTCTGCGATCATGATATTTGTGGTTCTTACACTTCTGATGCTACCGGTCTGCTTAAGTCCCTGCCAATCCTTGTACAGGCACATAAGTCTGGTAACACGGCTATTAGCTGTGCTGTTCATCATTTCATAAACGATATCAGCTTCAGCTGTTCCATAGTGCTGGAGAGCCTTCTTCTCATTGTCTACCATAATCGCAACAGGTCTCTGTGCTGCAATTGCATCGCTAACCTCAAGACCAGTCAATTCATTTGTTGCCGCATAAGCAGTACTCGAAATCGAAACTGCCATCACAACACCCATAACACCCGCTAAAACACTCTTAAACTTCATAAAATCCCCCTTTTAAATTATCTCGTACACTTCCACGGTAAGTCCGCTTCTATAAACAGTCAGAAATACTTGTTTTCGTCTGCGCAGTGATTTTCAAAAACTCATTATCGGCGATGGCCCGCATCTCAACGTTGTTCGAAACAATCGGGCCATCTCCATTTCTTCGTTTTGAAAATCATCTTGCTCGTCCGAGAACAGCGCATTTCTGACTGTTCATAGGAACCTTCCTTCCCGCGGAAGTGCTACTACTTTACTACAAAAAGAATTTGTTTTTTGTTTTATAAGTGAAAACACTCGCCTATTATTTTACCATTTAAAGCGTAGTTTCCGCGATAGTTTTTGCTAGATTTTTGCATAATTTGTTATAATGCAAAAATTGATTTTTTTTAGACAGAAAAGAATATAAAAATGGTGAACATTGTATCCAGAAATAATGTATTTGCTAGTAACGCCGGAAGTGAGCATGGCTGGAAACAAGGTTTATAAAAATGCGCAGTTCTCGGACGAGGAGATGATTATCAAAATGAAAAAACTCAAGGATGCTGACTGTTCTGAACAACGCTGAAAGGAAGCATCCTTGAGTTTTTGAATTTTAGATAATCACGACACAGACGACAACAAGCATTTTTATAAACTTGTTTTCACCCATGCGGGCCCTGGCATTAAGCGAATGGGTTCTCTGTTGGGTATGGAAGTGATGCAGGCTGGTTGTAGCCGATTGTCTCAGCGCCTACATACTTGAATACTTCGTAAAGAGCCTTTCCGAAGTGACCAAATGCAACTGCTCCGTGGTGAGGGAAGTTGCCCTGGATAAGTACGTGTCTGTAGAATCTTCCCATCTCAGGAATAGCGAATACACCGATACCACCGAATGATCTTGTAGGAACATTAAGAACCTCACCCTGAGCTACATATGCACGAAGGTGATTGTCTGATGTGCTCTGCAGTCTGTAGAATGTGATATCACCAGGCTTGATATCTCCCTCAAGTGTTCCCTGTGTAACTTCCTCAGGAAGGTTTCTAGCCATAATTCTCTGGAACTTCATCTCGCAGCTTGAAAGCTTGCTTGTGCATGTATTTCCGCAGTGGAAGCCCATGAATGTATCTGTGT
>JAEEGF010560851.1_pt1 | contig 21790 bp, 16 predicted proteins | sample 9134171 | NCBI WGS metagenome assembly JAEEGF01 (sample SAMN16246542, study PRJNA631951) | gut metagenome | biome: gut microbiome; feature: rumen; material: AP-attached | host: Bos | place: Iran: Karaj | collected 2018-10 | reverse complement strand
CATGTCTTTATGCGTTTTCTTTACGTAAAATGTTCAGTCCTTCACGGACAATACGCTGTAATTCAAGCTTCGAGGAATCCACGAACTCAGCGAGCGCAAAGTCCTCAGGACTAACCTCATAGATGCCCAGCGCCTCCTGACGGTCGATGTCGCCGGAGATGATCGCCTTGATGAGGTACTCACCATAGATATCCATCGGCAGCACCTTGTCGTACTCACCACTCATGATCATGTGGCGCTCACCACCCTTGATACGGGCATCGAGGGCATACGACTTGTTGCCCAGCAGCCAAGAGAAGTAACTGCGGTGAACAGAGAACTGCTTGAAACGAGGCAGGATCCAGCCCAGCACCTCGTCGGCATTGTTACCCTCGGGAATCACGGTGATCTCAGAACTGTGAGCACCCAGGAAACCTTCCTTCGTGGTGGGCGTGCCCGTGAGCACATTACCATTAATGATACGTACGCTCTTAGAGGTATCGTAACTGTTAGACAGCAGGGTGGCCAGTTCCTGACCTACCAGCATATCGACATAGGCGGGCGACTTGACCTCGCTGCCGCAGAGAGCCACCGTGCGGCGCAGATCGACCTTACCCGTATTGAACAGACGACCGATGAAGAGCACAACGGTAGGATCGCCGATGGTCCACACCACCTCGCCCTTGTTCACAGGGTCGATATGGTTCACCTGGACACCCACGTTACCAGCAGGGCACTTACCGTCGAAGATGGTCAGATCGGCATACTGCTCGATACCCAACTTGCGGATCTCCGTCTGGAATTCGGGCTGGATACCCAGACCGACATGCGTCTTGGCAATCTTAGACAGAGCGATGATACCCGTCAGGAAGTCCACCTCCTGCTCGTTGACCTCGTACTGGAAGTCGGCAGCCAGCGGCTTGTCTCTGAGCGCAGACACAAAAATTGCCTTAGGCTGGACGGAAGGATTCGTTGACACAGCGTAAGGCAACTGATTGATGTAACCGAAGATACCTGCTTCAAGCAGTGCATCGATGACAGCCTTGCCGTCGAGTTTGGTGACATCTTTCTTACCGAAATCGACATAACTCTGCTGGGCATCGGCATCGACCTTAATGCAGAGCACTTTCCTGCGTTCACCACGCACGACGGCACTGACCGTACCGCTCACCGGCGAGGCAAACTTCACTTCGGGATACTGTTTGTTGACAAACAGGGCATCCCCGGCCTGAACCTTATCACCTTCACGGACGACGACCTTAGGAGTAACACCCACGAAATCATCTGGCACAAGTGCAAACTTGCCATTCGACTTCAGCAGGATCTTCTTCTCCGCTGCCCGTCCCTTCAGGTTGATGTTCAAGCCTTTGTTCAGCTTAATTACATTTACCATTTATTTAAATTTTGTTGAATAGTTGCGAGATGCGGTTGCAAAATTACTAAAATTTGGGTAGATAAAGGACAAAAATAGCAAAAAAGTGAAGAAATACCGATAAATTGTTGTATTTTTGCCACGTGAAGATACTAAAACGAATCATCAGCATCGTCATCTGGGCAGTGATCGCCGTGAACCTCCTCTCGGCAGCCGTTCTACGGCTACCGGCTGTTCAGCAGTTCGCAGGTAACAAGGTTTCAGAACTGTTGGGCGAGACGCTGGGTACCAAAGTCCAGGTAGGTCGCATCGATCTGGGATTCCTCAACCGTATCATCATCGACGATGTCAGTATCTTTGACCAACAGCAGAAACTGATGCTCCTCGTGTCGCGCATGTCGGTGAAGCTCGACTACCTGCCACTGGCGCAGGGGCGCATCTCCATCTCGTCGGCACAACTTTTCGGTGCCCACGCCCGGCTATACCAGAAAGACGCCAACAGTCAACCGAACTTTCAATTTGTCATCGACTCACTGGCGTCGAACGACACCACGAGCCATACCCCACTCAACCTTCGCGTGAACTCACTCATCATCAGGCGATCGAGCGCCATCTACGACCGGCTCGACCAGCCCAGGACAGAGGATCAGTTCAACCCTGCCCACCTGCGCATAAGCAGCATCAGCGGACACATCAACCTGAAGGCGCTCAAAGACGACTCGCTGAACATCAACGTGAAGCGACTCTCGCTGAAAGAGAAATCCGGACTGGACATCGACCGATTGTCGTTCAGGCTGGCAGGAGGCAAGCATGGGGCGCTGTTGTCGGATTTCATCCTGACCATGCCGAGCTCCAACCTCAAGATCGACTCGCTGAAGGCCAGGTATCAGACAGACGAGAAAGGAATCGTGCCAGGTACGCTCACCTTCTATGGCGGTATCAAAGAATCGGTCATAACTCTCTCAGACCTAAGAAGTTTCATGCCTGCGTTCAAGAATTTCCAGAGAGGCATATCACTGACAACCAACTTCAACGGGACGGATGAGCAGATCAATATCCCAGAGTTTCAGGCCGCTACTCAGGAAGGCGATATCGACATCGACGCCAACGGATGGATAGCCAACTGGCAGAAGCAGCCGGCATGGCATCTGCAGGTGAACGGACTGTCGCTCGCAGAGACCAGTATCGACTTCCTGACCAAGTCGTTTAAGTTGCCGGAGGAACTCACCCGTATCGGCTACCTGAACCTGACGGGCACCTTCGACCACGACAGACAAGGAGAGACGATGCTGAACAGTATCGTCAAGAGTGGTGCCGGAAACGTGGACCTGCAGTTCAAGATGAATGCCAACAAGATGTTTGACACATCGGTGACGACCGACAGCCTCAGCCTGAGACAACTGCTGGCAGAAGAGAAACTGGGCATCATCGCCACCAAGCTCAATGCCAAAGGCCAATGGAGAGACAAGCCCCAGAAGCCCGACGTCAGCATTGTCGGCACCATCAATAAACTCGACTACAACCATTACAGATATAACAACATCAACCTGGACGGCAGTTATCAGCATGGTACCATCGCAGGTACTTTCAGTATCGACGATCCCAACCTGTCGGCACAACTGACAGGAGAGTTGGGCGACGCACTGTTTGAGCAGCCAGCCACCAGGGCCAGCAATATCCGACTGCAGGGAGAGATCAGCCATTTCTCGCCTGCCAACACCCGTCTCTCAGACCAGTTTGGCGCATCGGTGGTCTCGGCCGTCATCGATGCCGACCTGACAGCCCGTCAGCTCCATGACGCACAGGGCGACGTCAGAATCAGTCAGTTCAGTCTGTCGGGAACCGACGACCAGCCGGCATATCAACTCGACAACCTGGCACTCTCGGCAGGCTATAAGGACGACATCCACTTCATCAGCCTGAAGAGCGACTTTGCCGATGCAGAGCTGAAGGGACGGTTCGAATACGAGACATTAGCCCAGAGCTTCATCAACCTGATAGGTTCGAGGCTCCCTACCCTGCCCGGACTGCCGACCACCAGGAAAGAGACCAACAACAACTTCAGTCTGCGGCTGCTGATGAGCAAGGCCGACTGGCTGAGACGCTTCTTCGGCATCGACCTGCAACTGGGACAGCCCCTGGCGCTGACAGCCCACGTGAACGACCATACCGACGACTTCGAGATGGACAGCAACCTGCCATCGTTCGCCTTCAACAACTCCTGGTACTCGAACGGCTCTATCCATATCACGTCGCCAGCAGACTCGCTGAACGGCGACATCGGCATCAGGAAGGTGATGGAAGACGGCAAGAAGATGGACCTCACCCTCCATGCCAAGGCAGCCAAGAACAACATCAACGCATCGCTGGAATGGGATAACCACGAGACCGAGGAACACATGAGCGGACAACTGAACACAGACGTCAAGCTCTACCGCAACACACAAGGCCATCCTGAAGCACACGTCAACGTACAACCCTCGCACGTGATCCTTAATAATGCGGCCTGGAACATCGAGCCATCGAGCGTGGTGTACTCCAAGAAACGCCTGCTGGTGGACCACTTCGCGATCAGGAGAGGTCAGCAGCACATCATCGTCGATGGAATCGCATCGGAGCACCCCTTCGACATGCTCATGGCCGATCTCAACGAGGTGGAAATCGACTATATCCTCGACCTGGTGAACTTCCACACGGTGGAGTTCAGCGGCAAAGCATCGGGACGGGCGACGGCATCGGCACTCTTCGGACGCTTCTCGGCCAACGCAGACCTGACCGTCGATGATTTCAAGTTTGAAAACGGGCGTATGGGAACACTCCATGCCAAGGCCGACTGGAACCAGACGGCAGAACAGATAGACATACACGCCATCGCCGAAGACGAACCCAACGTGAAGACACATATCAACGGCTACGTGTCGCCCGTCCACGAGACCATCGACCTGGGCATCAAGGCCGAGGGCACCTATCTGGACTTCATGCACAGTTTCACGAAGACCTTCCTGAGTCATATCACGGGACACGTCGATGGTGAAGTAAGGCTGGCAGGTACACTCGACAACATCAACCTGACAGGCGGGCTCGTCGTGGACGGAGAGGCCACCGTCACCTCACTCAACACGACGTACAAACTGCAGAGAGACACCCTGGTGCTGGTGCCCGACGAGATAGAACTGCGCCACATGACCGTCTATGACCGCGACGGGCACCGGGCCTTCCTCTCAGGCGGCATCCACCACGAGCACCTGACCAACCTGAGCTTCGACCTCAACGTCGAGGCCTACAACCTGCTGGCCTTCGACTTTACCGACTTCGGCGACTCGAACTTCTATGGGACGGTATATGCCTCGGGCAATGTGGGTATCCACGGGCACGGCAACGACGTCGTGATCGACTGCGACGTGACACCCCAGAAGAACACCGTGTTCGTGTATAACGCATCGACACCCAACGCCATCGCCAGTCAGGAGTTTATAGACTGGGAGAAACCGGGAGCAAAGAGTGAGGACGGCAACAAACAGACAGCCAGCAGAGCCACAGACACCGACATCTATCTGAATCTGCTGATCAACACAACGCCCGACGCTACCATGCGACTGCTGATGGACGCCGCCACGAAGGACTATATCAACCTGAACGGTGAAGGCACCATCCGTGCCACCTATCATAATAAAGGCGCATTCAACATGTTCGGCACCTATACCGTCGATCACGGCACCTATGGCATCACCATCCAGAACATCATCAAGAAGAATTTCACCTTCAACCGCGGCAGTACGATCGTGTTCGGAGGCGATCCCTACCAGGCTGCCCTGAACCTGCAGGCTGTCTATACCGTGAGCGGTGTGAGTCTCTCAGACCTTAATATCGGCGATTCGTTCTCGAACAACACCATCCGCGTGAACTGTCTGATGAACATCGGCGGAACGCCAGCCACCCCGCAGCTGGACTTCGACCTCGAGATGCCTAACGTGAACTCCAACGAACAGCAGATGGTGCGCTCGGTGATTAACGGACAGCAGGAGATGAACCAGCAGGTGGTCTATCTGCTCGCCATCGGGCGATTCTACAATCAGGGCGTGAACAATGCCGACGAACAGGAGACTGACAGGACGACACTGGCCATGCAGAGTTTCCTATCGGGCACCCTATCCACACAGATCAACACCCTGTTGAGTTCACTCATCAAGAACGACAACTGGAACTTCGGTGCCAACATATCAACAGGCAACGAAGGCTGGCACAATGCCGAATATGAGGGCATCGTGAACGGACGTATGTTCAATAACCGTCTGTTACTCAACGGACAGTTCGGCTATCGGGACAACGTGACACAGGCCAACCCGTCGTTCATCGGCGACTTCGACCTGCAGTACCTGCTCTACCCCAATGGCAACCTGGCACTGAAGGTGTATAACCAGACCAACGACCGCTACTTCACGAAGTCGAGCCTCAACACACAAGGTGTCGGCATCATCATGAAGAAAGACTTCAACGGACTGCGCGACCTCTTCAGCAGTCAGAAGAGAAAGAAGAAGAAACTACCGGCTGCCGATATACAGGAACAGCATACCCAACAGCACTAAGGCCAGATCGAAAGCCTTGGCCTTCAGGTTCTTCTCATTGAAGATCATCGCTCCGAACAAGAAACTGACAATCACGCTGCCCCGACGAATCATCGAGACAATAGAGATCATGGCATCGGGCAACGACAACGAATAGAAGTACACGAAGTCGGCTATAGAGAGGAACACACTTACCAACACAATCGACCAGGTCCAATGGAACGGTGTGGTCTGCTTGTGCTTGGGCCACCACAGAAGAACAACCATCAGTCCCATCATGACACACTGGTAAATGTTATACCACGACTGCACCATCATGCGGTCGAGGCCCACGCCCCCACTCTCAATGGGAGCCATCAGGTATTTATCGTAGAGACCACTGACCGCCCCTAAGAAGGAGGCACCAACGATCATATAGATCCAACTGTCGTGCTTGAAGTCGATGCCCTCTTTCTTGCCAGAGCGGCTCAGCATCAGGAACGATGCCACAGCGAGCAGCACACCGAGCCACTGCCAGACGTTCAGGCGCTCGCCAAACACCAGCATGGCACCCACCAGCACCATCACCGGACGGGTGGCATTGATAGGTCCGACAATCGTCAAGGGCAGATGCTTCATGCCGAAATAGCCCAGGATCCAACTCGACAAGACGATGCAAGCCTTCAACAGGATATACTTGTGCATATCCCAGCCACCACTTGCCGTGAGGAAGATGGTGCCGTCGAGCATATCGGTAGTACCGCTCAAAACAATGAACGGCAGGAATATCAAAGAAGAAAACAAAGTGTTAAGAAACAGTACAGGAATCACTGCATTCCCCCTCAGCGCCTGTTTCTTCACCGAATCATAGCAGCCCAAGAGTGCTGCCGACATAAAAGCCAATATCAGCCACATAAATTAATAAACAATCTTTTCTAAGAACAACGCATTGCCGGGCATCGACTCTCCGGCCTCCGTGCGCCGCTTACCTTCAATCACCTTACGGAAATCATCTATCGACAGACGACCGCGCCCCACATCGACGAGGGTGCCAACGACAGCCCGCACCATATTACGCAAAAAGCGATTGGCCGTAATCTCAAAATACCAGGTCGTGTCAGACGTCTGGTGCCACTCGGCAGCCGTCACATGACAGAGCGTGGTCTTCACGTCGGCCCCACTTTTGCAGAAAGCACCGAAGTCTTCATAGGTCATCAGGATCGCCGCCGCCTCGTTCATCTTCGCAAAGTCGAGCGGATAGTGGATCTCACAGGAATAGGCCCTGCTGAAAGGATCCTTCACCGTGTGTATATAATAATAATAGGTACGCGAGGTGGCCGAGAAACGGGCATGGAGATCATCGGGCACCCGCTCTACCTTCTGCACGGCTATATCATAAGGTAGCAACTTGTTCAACTTATAAGCCAGTTGCCGGCCATTGATGCGCTCGTCATCCACAGGTTCGAACAAGGCATCGGTATCGAAGTGGGCCACCATCATCCGAGCATGCACACCAGCATCGGTCCTACCCGCCCCCGTGACACAGATATCCTTACGCAACAAGGTAGAGAGCGCCTGTTGCAGACGCTCCTGAACCGACTCGCCATTGGGCTGAATCTGCCAGCCGTGATAGCGGGTCCCGTCGTAACTGAACGTGATGAAATAGCGCCGGATATCGCTCATGGGTATTACACAATCTTGAAACGTACCCGGAAGGAACGCTCATTTTCGTCCCAGTTAGTACCAAGCATCTCGAAACGGCCAATCTGGGAGGTGCTGCGCACATGCTTACCGATACAGGGGCACACGTCGTAGTCGCCAATCCTCACCAGACGGATGGTGTCGGAGACATCGTCGGGCAGACGACTGGGATCGATGCCTTCGGGCAGGTCGTCACGAGTCACGAACTCATAAGTCACTGGAAGGTCGTCGCCAATCAGTTCATTCATCCGCGTTTCAATCACCTTCTCCTCCTGACGGCTCGGCTTGTGATCGAGATGGAAACTCATCTTACTCTTCTTCCGTTCGATATGAGCATTGAAAGAGCGCTCACACCCGAAAAGCCTGATCATCGTCTGGTTCAGAAGATGTTCCGCCGTATGGGCAGGCGGAAACTCTTCCTTATTGTGGTCGTTCAAGATATAGTCTTCCATAAATCTATGCTTTGAATTTCAGCACAACGGCCCCTAAAGGTTCGAGATCGACCGTCACAGTTCCGTCGGGCTGTAAAGGGCGCTTCATCTCCTTATCAGTCAAGAGATCCACCGCTGTAGCATTCTTCTTCTCCTTGATCTTGAGGAACTCAAAGGCATGGGCAGGTATCGTGACATTCATCGTGGCAGGCAGTTCATCGAAGTTCACAACGACCAACAGCAGATCACTGCCAGCCTTACGCAAGAAGGCATACTGACGATGGTAGTCGCCGTTGACATACATCAGATCGAACGACATGCCGGTCAAAACAGCCTTTTCGGAGACAGCGATGTTCAACACCTTATTATATATATCCTTCAGCGCCTTCTCTTCCTTAGTCAGCTTACGGGTAGCCGCACGCACCAAAGTATCCACGCTCCAATAGTCGAAGATGGTGGTACGACCGTCGTGGCCACTGAAGCCTTCCTTGTCCATGCCCCGTTCGCCATACTCCTGACCAGCATAGATCATCATCGGATTCTGCTGAAGGAGGGCAGAGACCACGAGTCCGGGCACACCCTTACGGCCACTTCCGGCAAAGAACGAACTGGCGATGCGCTGCTCGTCGTGATTCTCGAGGAAGTAGAGCATGTGGTTGCGGATATCATCGGTCCGTTGCCAGGCAGCCGTAATGGCATGAGTGGACTGGCTGCCGCGAATCACCTCGCGCACCGTGTCGTACATACCCACCTTATCGTAGAGGTAATCGAAACCGGCATTCAGATAGTTACGGTACTCAGCCGGATTATACACCTCGCCAATGAAAATCTTATCGGGATAGACGTACTTCACCTTATCTGTAGCCCACTGCCAGAAGGCGGCAGGTACCATCTCGGCCATATCGCAACGAAAGCCATCGACACCCTTCTTGGCCCAGAACAGCAGGATATCCGTCATCTTGCTCCAAGTGTTGGGGATAGGATTAAAATGCCCTACCCGACCGGCATAGTAGTCGAGACCATAGTTCAACTTCACGGTCTCATACCAGTCGTTCATGCCCGGTGCATTATGGAAGCAGTCGTTTCCGGTAGCCTTGGCAGGTTCCTCCAGATAAGGATCCTCTTCACCATGATAGAGGTCGAAATAAGGCGTGAACCGCTGTCCGGGACAATAGTAGAAATTGTTCTGCGGACTGAAACCAAGTTGAGGGTTATCCTCCTCACCCAGATCCTTGACGCCCTCAGGCTTGCAGATGGAGTGATACTGACGAGCCACATGGTTAGGCACGAAATCGATGATAACCTTCATGCCGGCCTTATGAGTACGCTCTACCAACGCCTCAAACTCCTGCATACGCTGATTGACATCGACAGCCAGATCGGGATCGATGTCGTAATAATCAGTAATGGCATAGGGCGAACCGGCCTTACCTTTCACCACGGCAGGGTGGTTCTTGGGTATGCCATAGGCAGAATAGTCGGTCTGAGTGGCATGACGGATGACACCTGTGTACCAAATATGGCTCACGCCCATCTCCCTGATTTTCTTCAGGGTGCTGGGCGTGAAGTCGTTCATCTTTCCACATCCGTTCTCTTCAATCGTCCCACTCTCCTTGCGGGTGGTGTTCCGATTACCATAGAGACGAGTAAAAATCTGATAGATAACCATTTTATTCGATTCCATGAGCAGACACTTCACGGTTAATCTTTGCTATCATTCCCTGAAGGGCCTTACCAGGACCACACTCTGTGAAGTCATCAGCACCATCGGCAATCATGTTCTGGACACTCTGAGTCCAGCGCACGCTGCTTGTCAACTGAGCAATGAGGTTAGCCTTGATCTCTGCAGGATCTGTATGAGGCTTAGCGTCAACATTCTGATATACAGGGCATTTCGGAGTCTTGATCTCCGTCTTCTCAATAGCAGCCTGAAGTTCATCCTTGGCGGGCTGCATCAGAGGAGAGTGGAAAGCACCACCCACCTTCAGCGGCAGGGCACGCTTAGCACCAGCAGCCTTCAACTGCTCGCAAGCCTCGTTGATAGCATCGACATTACCAGAGATAACCAACTGTCCAGGGCAGTTATAGTTAGCAGGAACAACAACACCCTTGCCCATCTTGCTGACCTCTGCGCATACCTCCTCGATCTTCTCGTCGGGAAGTGCGATGATAGCAGCCATCGTTGAGGGCTGAGCCTCGCAGGCTTTCTGCATGGCCATGGCACGGGCATAAACCAATTTCAGACCATCCTCGAAACTGAGGGCACCAGCAGCAGTCAGAGCAGAGAACTCACCCAGTGAGTGACCGGCTACCATCTTCGGCTCAAAAGCCTCACCCATACAAAGGGCCGAGATCACGCTATGAAGGAAAACGGCAGGCTGTGTCACCTTTGTCTGCTTCAGGTCGTCATCTGTACCATTAAACATAATGTCAGTAATACGATATCCCAAAATGTCATTAGCTTTCTCAAAAAGTTCTTTTGCAAGCGGATTGGTGTCATAAAGATCCTTACCCATTCCTACAAACTGTGCTCCCTGACCGGGAAAAACAAATGCTTTCATCTTTCTTTCTTTTTTAAATATGGTTATTTCAAGGTGCAAAATTACGACATTTTTCTGAAAAATGCACCTCCACAGCCAATTTTTTAGTGAAAGTAGTGCTAATATCGAAAATTTTGTGTAAGTTTGCACGTTAGAAAGAGAACTGATACCGAAAATGAAGCTCATCGTAATGACAAAACCCACCTTCTTCGTCGAAGAAGACAAGATTTTGTCCAACCTTTTTGAAGAAGGGTTGGAGAATCTCCATTTGTATAAGCCGGGCGCCTCTCCGATGTATTCTGAGCGGCTGCTGACATTACTGGGTGACGACTACCACAGCAAGATTACCGTCCATGGGCACTTCTATTTGAAAGAGGAGTTCCGCCTGCGTGGTATCCACATCGACGACGCCCATACGGAGCCGCCCGTCGGATATAAGGGCAACATCTCACGCACCTGCCATGCCATCAATGAACTGAAAGAGGCCAAGAAACATTCAAATTACGTATTCCTTCACTCCATCTTCGACAGTCAGACGAATGCCGATGAGAAACAGTCGTTTACCATGGAGGAACTGAAAGAGGCATCGCGTCAGGGACTTATCGACAAGAAGGTATATGCCTTAGGCGGCATGAACCTCGACACGGTACGCGAGATCAAGGATCTGGGCTTTGGAGGAGTGGTGATCTGTGGTGATCTCTGGAACCGTTTCAACATCCACAATGAGATCGATTACAAGGAGTTGCTCAACCACTTCGGGAAACTGATGAAGACTATTGATTAAAAACATATAGATAAAAACAATGAGTGACAAGAACTCTTACATGGTGTTTTCAGGTACGGCCACAACGTACCTTGCAGAGAAGATCTGCCAGAGTCTGAACTGTCCGCTGGGTCAGTTGCTGATAACCAAATTCTCAGATGGTGAATTTGCCGTATCTTACGAAGAGAGCATTCGTGGGCGCGACGTCTTCCTCGTGCAGAGCACATTCCCCAATTCTGACAATCTGATGGAACTGCTGCTCATGATTGATGCAGCCAAGCGCGCCTCAGCACGTACCATCAATGCCGTTATCCCCTACTTCGGATGGGCACGTCAGGATCGTAAGGACAAACCGCGTGTGAGCATTGGTGCAAAACTGGTAGCCGATCTGCTGTCGGCAGCCGGCGTGAACCGTGTCATCACGATGGACTTGCATGCTGATCAGATTCAGGGATTCTTCGATGTACCTGTCGATCACCTGTATGCATCGAATGTGATCCTGCCTTATCTGGCAAGTCTAAAACTTGATGACCTCGTGATCGCTTCTCCTGACGTGGGCGGTTCAAAGCGTGCCAATGCGTATGCCAAATATCTGGGTTGTCCGCTGGTACTTTGCAACAAGACACGTGCCCGTGCAAATGTGGTGGCATCGATGCAGATTATTGGTGATGTGGCCGGTAAGAACGTGGTGATAATCGACGATATGGTTGACACCGCAGGTACCATCACCAAGGCTGCCGACATCATGAAGGAGGCTGGAGCCAAGACGGTGCGCGCCTGTGCTTCACACTGTGTGATGAGTGGTCCTGCCAGCGATCGTGTGCAGGCATCGGCTCTTGAGGAGATTGTCTTCACCGACTCTATCCCCTACACCCAGCGCTGCGCCAAGGTCAAGCAGCTGTCGGTAGCCGTCTTGTTTGCCGACGCCATCCGCCGCGTCATCGACAACAAGAGCATTAGCGACTTGTATATCGTCAAGGCATGAACATCAGATCCATCTCACGACTGGCAGTAGCAGGCATCATGCTTGGCTCCTGCCAGTCGCGTTTTTATCAGATAGAAGGTTACGCGCGTGACTTTGCAGAAGGTGACACTATTTGTCTGGCCACGAGCACAGACACCTCGCACCCCTTTGCCATCGTATGCGTCAACGAGGGCAAGTTTCACTTCACCGGTGAGACAGACTCTATCGCCATGTGTCTTTCCTATGTGAAGAACCAGCCTGCCTGTCATGCAGAATTCTTTATGGAACCAGGCACCACAACGACGATCGAATTGAATAGTCTGCCCAAAACTTCACGTGTCTCTGGTACAGCCATCAACAACGCCTGGCAGCAACTGGCCGACTCTATCAATGCTTATGGCAAGGAGATGGCTCAGATATTGCGCACTCCTATCAAGGATACGCTTAGTGCCCAAGCCCGTACGGCGGCCGTTGACAGTCTGCATCGCCAGATGTCGGACTGCATTCTCAGAACTGCTTCACGCAACAAAGACAATCCGTTAGGAAAATATATTCAAGCAAACTATAAAGCGCCCGAGTTCAGATGAACCCGGGCGCTTCGCTTATACAGATTGTCTCACTGACGATTAGCCATTGCATGCAGGCAGTTCCAGCCACTTCACGTAGCAGAAGTCCTGACGGTGAGGCAGGTTCTTGTTCTTTGGATACATACGGACAGCACTCTTGTACTGACCGAACTGACGGGGAGCCAACTCAGCCTCGAAGGTATAGTTGTTGCCCTCGTGACCAGTCATCTTCAGAGGCTCTACAGAGAAGACCTTCTCCTCGCCGTTTTTATCAACAAGCACATTCACCTTCTCCAAACCGATAGCATCGTCGAGGCCCTGCTCGTTGATGACATACTTCAGTTTGTACTTCTGACCAGCCTCAGCACCATTTACAGGGAAGTCCCACTCTGCTGATACCACGTTGATTGCATCCCAACGCTCAGCAACTGTTTCCTTCCACTGAGCAATCTCCTTAGCCAGACGATTGTCGTTCTTTGAGATTTCCTTGAAACGCTTAGCCTCTTTCTCATAGAACTTTGAATAGTAGTCGTCGAGCTGACGCTTCATCGTGTAGTGAGGAGCGATCTGGGCGATAGAGTTCTTGATGACTTTACACCAACCCTTAGAGATACCCTTCTTATCCTTATTATAATAAAGAGGAACAATCTCGTTCTCGAGCAGGCCATAGATGGTTGCAGCGTCGAGCTGATCCTGATAGCCCTGATTCTGGTAGGTACGCTTCTCGGTCAATGCCCATCCGGCACCCTCGCGATAACCCTCGAGCCACCAACCGTCTTTCACACTGAGGTTGACGACACCGTTCATCTCGGCCTTCTCACCAGAGGTACCAGAAGCCTCAAGAGGACGAGTAGGCGTATTCATCCAGATATCAACACCTGAAACCAGACGACGAGCCAGCAGGAAGTCGTAGTCCTCGAGGAAGATAATCTTACCGAGGAACTCAGGACGCTGAGAAATCTCATAGATCTTCTTGATGAGACCCTGACCAGCACCATCAGCGGGGTGAGCCTTACCTGCGAAAAGGAACATAACAGGGCGCTCAGGATTGTTGACAATCTTTGAGAGACGCTCCAGGTCGGTAAACAGGAGGTGAGCACGCTTATAAGTAGCAAAACGGCGGCAGAAGCCGATCATCAGACACTTAGAGTCCATTGACTCAAGCAGTGAGACCACACGTGAAGGATCACCCTGATTCTTCAACCATGTATCACGGAACTGATTCTTGATATAGTAAATCAGGTTCTGCTTCATCGCAAGACGAGTAGTCCAAAGCTCCTCATCGGGACAGTTGTAGATACCCTCCCAAAGCTTAGCGTTAGACTGATCGCTCATGTATTTCGGATCGAGATACTTCTGGTAAATGTTTGTCAGCCAGCCTGTTGCCACCCAAGTTGGGAAGTGAACACCATTGGTAACATAGCCGACATGGTTCTCCTCGGGATAGTAGCCGTTCCAGATAGGAGCGAACATCTTCTGAGACACCCAACCGTGCAGCATAGACACGCCATTGACTTCCTGACAAGTGTTGCAGGCAAAGGTTGACATACAGAATTTCTCTCCGTGGTCATCGGGGTTCGTACGACCCATACCAATGAACTCATCCCAGGTGATACCTAACTTCTGGGGATAGCCACCCATGTACTTGCCAAAGAGACCCTCATCGAAATAGTCATGACCTGCAGGAACAGGTGTATGAACAGTATAAAGTGAAGAAGCGCGGACAAGCTCCATAGCCTGGTTGAATGTCAGACCCTCTTCGATATAGTCACAAAGACGCTGCAGGTTGCAAAGTGCTGCATGGCCCTCATTGCAATGATAGATATCCTTCTTGATACCGAGTTTCTTGAGCAACAGCATACCACCGATACCGAGCAGGATCTCCTGCTTCAGACGATTCTCCCAATCACCGCCATAGAGAGCGTGTGTAATCGGTTTGTCGAAATCTGAGTTCATCTCGTTGTCAGTGTCGAGCAGATAGAGCTTTACACGTCCAACATTCACGCGCCAAACATAGGCGTGAACCTGATAGTTCGTATATGGAACATCGATAACCAGAGGATTACCGTCCTTGTCGAGTTGACGCTCGATTGGCAGACTGCCGAAATTCTGCGTCTCATAGTTAGCAATCTGCTGACCATCCATGCTCAGAGACTGTGTGAAATAACCGAAACGATAAAGGAAACCGACAGCGCACATATCAACGTTAGAGTCGGAAGCCTCTTTCACATAGTCACCAGCGAGCATTCCCAGACCGCCAGAGTAAATCTTCAAGGCAGAGTGCATACCATATTCCATGCAGAAATAAGCCACAGAAGGGCGATCTGAATTGGGCTTGACATCCATATATGCACGGAACTTAGCATAAACGTCCTTGATACGCTTCATAAGGGCCTTATCCTTCAGGATGGCTTCCTTACGCTCATAGCTCAGACGTTCCAACAGCATCACGGGATTATGTCTCACATCGTGATAGATTTCGACATCGAGTTCACGGAACAGGTCGCGTGCCTCGTGGTTCCATACCCACCACATATTGTGGGCAATCTCGTCCAAACACTTCAGTTCTTCGGGAAGAGTAGCCTTAACAGTCAGCATCTTCCAAGAAGGGGCATTTGTGTAATCTGCTTTAATTTTCATAATTATCTCAAAATAATGATTTGAATTTCTAATGTTTCTATCTCTTATTGATGCGACTTCTTACGCTCTTCTGCTTTCGTAAGCGCAATGTCGTATGCTTCGTAATAGTACTTGATAAACTCACTCCACAAGGCTTTCTTAGACAGGTCGCCAGCGTGCTTTCTGCAAGCATCGACCTCTTTCTTGCTCATCGCAGAATAGGTTGCCACTGTCTCCTTGATAATATCAGCCACCTCAGAGTAGTTATAGTCCGTACGATGAATCACCTTCACACCGTCAGCCAACTGTCCCTCATGGCCAAAGACAGAATTAGCCCAAAGACCGAAACCTGCCAGATCAGTCGTGATACAGGGCACTTTGAAGGCAACTGCCTCCAATGGTGTATAACCCCATGGCTCATAGTAAGAAGGATAAATGCAAAGGTCGTTACCAAGCACCACATCATAGTATGTCATATTTACGATACCATCATTGCCGTCCAGGTAACAAGGCAGGAAAATCACTTTCACCTTCTCATCCTTACGGTTATGCATATCGTAATACTTCATCATGCCCAGTACATTATCGTGGCTCATGTTGTGGAGCCAGTGTGTCACCTGAGGTACATCCAACGGCGTATCATATTTCTTGCCGCTCTCCAGTCTCTCCTGCAGATCTTTGCGGGGCTCCCCTACCCATCCGGGTACCTCGATGAAAGCCACCACCTTCTTTTTCAGGTCACGATCACGAAGCAGACGGTTCATCGCTTCCACAAACACGTCGATACCCTTATTGCGGAACTCATAACGTCCAGAGGTTGAGACAAGCAGAGTGTCATCGTCAAGATTCTCGCCCAGCAAAGCATTGGCAATGTCCAACATCTTTCTACGGGCAGCCTTACGCTTCTGTGCAAACTTCTGGCTGCTACTTGGCACAAAACTATCGTCAAAGCCATTCGGCAACACAACATCCACTGGCTTATCAAGTAACTCTACACACTCTTTGGCCGTGATGTCGCTCACAGTCGTGAAACAATCGACATAATGAGCCGTCTGCTTCTCAATAGAGTGCTTCGACTGCATGTTCAACTCTCCAGCCATCTGGTCGCCGTTATAAGCGAAGAGGTAGTCGTAGAGCGGTTTCATATTACCAGCAATAGAACGGCCGATACTTGTAGCATGGGTCGTAAAGATGGTACCTATCTCTGGCAATTTATTGTTGATATAGAGCGCACCCAATCCACACATCCACTCGTTTGCATGATAGATGACTTTCTTCGAATGGTCAAGATAATGATGATAGAAACTTTCCACCACCAAGGCTGCAGCATATGAGAACATCGAGGCTTCATCATAATCACCATAAGCATGGAGGCTGTCAACACCATAATGTTCCCACAGCCAACCATAGATCTGATCCTTCTTTTCGAAGAACGGATTAAAATCCACTAAGATTGAGATTGGTTCACCAGGTATGGTCCAACGGCCTACCCTTATCTTAAGCCCCTGCTCTTTAGCCTCTCCTTGCCAATCAGCAAAAAGAGAATTGTCCTCCTTGAAATAAGGACTCTCTTGTTCTTTCCAAAAATCAGGTCCGATAAAGATTATCTTATCCTGAAGTGCCTCCTGTAGGGTCTTGGCACGTGTCGAAAGGACTGTATAGATTCCACCTACTTTGTTGCAGACTTCCCAACTTGACTCGAAGATGTAGTCTGGCATTAACTGCTTTTTTGCCATATTAGAATAATAATTGGGCGCAAAGTTACTTAAATAATTTTAAAATCCACCACTTTTTCACTAATATTTTTAGTCTGTTAGAAGAAAAAATGATTTAGATTAGTAACTTTGTCAGCAAATAAGAAACATTATGATTATGAAGAAGTTATTTGCCTTTGCACTCGTTGTTCTTTCAACCCTCTCAACCAATGCCCAGGAGAAAGAACCCTTTCGCGCGTACCTTTTTAATAAAGAATATGATGTTTTCCTCCGTATCGACTTATACAACGAGTCAATCACCATCCCAGGACAAGAGCTTTACGGCCAGCTTCCAGGCTATCTCGGGAAAATGCACAATAGTTTCTGCTGGGTGATTACTGCCGCCAATATCAACGGGAATACGGCTGAACTGCAGATGATCAACGACTTTGGCAGTGAAGATCTGAATGCAACACTCACAGTAGAAAATGATTCCCTCTACCGCCTGAAGCAGGTAGAGGGAAGTACGTTGAAAGTTCCTAAGAACGGAAAATGGCAGAAACTGCCGAAAAACCTTGTGTTCAAACGCCAGTAAATCACTTTACCAGTATCTTCTTGCCATCTTTCACATAGATACCCTTAGCAGAGGGTGTCCCGCTAATTCGTGCGCCCGACAGTGAATACCATGGTGTATCGACATCACGAGAAACTTTGGCAGCAATGGGTTCGATAGCAGTCGGTATCGCATTCTTGAATGTAGCAGTATTGCCTTTGACGGTCATCGTGGCAGCAAGGGATTCTGCGTTCTGCATCAATGTCCAATCCTTTGTCCAGTCCTTAGCATTCACATCGATAAGGAGTCCAACCACCTTGTAAGTGCCGTCATCGATTTTACCACCAATTTTCATATCTTGTTTTCCGACCTTGGAATCCAATCTCAGGCTATATCCCAAATTCACCTCAATGCCAGTCGCTATCTCAGCAAATCTGATAGCAGACACTATGTCTCCGTCCTTGTCAAGGACACACAATGCTGGTACCGTTGTGCAAGAAGGTGTATGAATATTCGAGAATACAAGATAATAGTCAGAAACCAAAAACGAATCATTCTTACTTAACCGCTTATAGGTTTTACCCTCTTCGCCAATGACGAATTCATCCATATAAAGGGCTGGAGCCTGACAGGTAGTCATACCATTTCCATTCGGTCCAAGACCACATATCAGAGTCTGATAATCAGTAAATCCCTCTTCATTTCCATCATCACCTATTATCCAACCTGGACTCATCACATCAAGCAACACATAACCATCATTTTCACCATCCCACCCCCAATTAGCGTAGAAATAGTGGTTGCTGTTCTTATACTGATAGCCATCGAGGATAAATTGATGACCGCCTTGAGTTGGCGTTTGTCCAGCAAACAAAACAGGGCCGCCCACTGCCATCTCCTCATAAACGGCATCAATCCATTCTTGTTGGGATTCGTACTCAACTTGAGATTGCAAATAGACATCTTTATAGCCCATTACATTATAAAAAGCAAAAACCAAAGAATCGGTTCTTGCTGTTGACTCCATACCATACTGCATTCCTGAAGCCACACCGCAATACTGGATAAGTCTTGACACTGCCTCTCGCTGAGCCTCTGTATTGTTGTATTTATTATAAGGCTTCTTTGTTTCGTAATTCCATGTGTCGTATTGATCTACAATATTCGCCCAATCAATCTTCGAACCGGCAGGAACGGCTTCGGCTTTCCAGTCAACCTTAACTGTATCGACTTTAACTTGCCCTTGACTTTCCATGCTAACTGGCACATCGGCTGTACCTTCGAAGCCGTCGCAATCTACCAAAGTAGCATCTGGATAGCGGTAATAGTTGAGAAGTTGAGCCATCGCCGTTGCCACACAACCAGTAGCAGCATGAACCGTTGCATCTTTGTCCTCCCAAACCACATGCAATTCTGGTGAATGCAAGTTATATGGATAATCTTGTCCCCAAGCTGTTTCCAGTTTCGGTTCAATCTTCGATTTGGCACCATCAGCACGGGTACCGGCCTGACGAAGCACCGAACCAGCCGACAACTGCTCTATCTTACTTACATATCCTTGGAGCCAACTTTTCATGTTTACAGGCAGGCGATTCTGATTGATTCGTCCTTTCTCACTGAAGGCCAGAATCTCAGCCGTGCGATCATCACCCGATACAATCACATAGCCACCACCTTCGCAGTTGAATGCATAGAGGGGGGCATCGACTACTGACCATGCTGCAGCCTTTGTCTCCAATGGCAAATAAACCCTGGTAAGGTTGGGTTCAGCACTCCTGGTACCAGCATTCTTTTTCATGAATGACAATGCCTTTTGACTGGCTTCAAACTCTCCCACATGTCCAGCCTGAACAGACATGACAGACGTCAGCAACAAAGCAACGATTATCAGATAATTCTTCATAAGCTCAAAATATTAATCATCATCTTTTTCCTCTTCATCTTCAGTATCAATTTTGACACCGTCTTTTATCAGTTCCTGCATCAGTTCTCGTATCTCCTGCAGCCCATCATCACTGGGTCCCGCATTTGAGCCATGCGAAGAAATACTTGTACCATCAGAAAAAACAGCAGTGAAAGTCCAACTCCATCCATCAAGAACACGCACCATCGGACGATAACTATCCTTATACTTATACATTTTATTCGTTTCGATAATCTGACGGAATTTCTGCAAATCATTAGCAGACAGTCTTTTCTCGAAGAGAGGGCCATAAGGTTCCTTCATTGCCGTCAAAGTGATAACTCCACTCGAATCTTTCTCGACGCGACCCTCGTACTCATAGCCTGCCCTCATGCCGCTACGAGCAAATTCCACACTTAACAGATCACCTTCAGGCATCTTTTTTACACTGCAACAAATCAGACTGAACAAACTGCCCAGCAAGCAAAACAATATGCAATTCCGTTTCATCTATCCTTTCTTCTTATTATAATAAATAAACGCACCGATGATAATCAATGCGACTACTGCTATGATATCAAGAGTTCCCATAAGCAAATAATTTAGTTTAATGGTGCAAATATACAATAAAAAAATTAGATTTACCTCTAAAGTAGTGTTAATATATCACATTTCCATTCATCTTTAAAGAAAAATAGGTAACTTTGCAACCCAATGAAAAAGATTTGCAAACTGATATCAGACTATATGGGCATGCTGGTGCTGCTAGCCGCTGTTACTGCATTCCTCTGGCCAGAGGCCATTAGTCAGGTCAAAACGACTATTATCAATCCTATGCTGGGTGTGATCATGTTCGGCATGGGACTGACGTTACATTTAAAAGATTTCCGTATTGTTTTCAGTCGTCCAAAAGACATCATAATTGGCTGTCTGGCACAGTTCACAGTAATGCCGCTGATGGCCTGGTCTTTGGCGCGTATCTTTAACCTTGACGAGGCGCTAACTGTGGGTGTTGTTCTTGTAGGATGTTGTCCTGGTGGAACTGCCTCAAATGTCATCACCTACTTGTCGAAAGGCGACCTTGCTCTCAGCGTAGGGATGACAGGTGTGTCAACACTTATAGCTCCTATCGTAACACCATTATTAGTCTGGCTCTTGGCAGGAAAAGCTGTTGACGTCGATGTTGTGTCTATGTTCCTAAGTATCCTTTGGGTTGTCATCCTACCTATTATCTTGGGACTGATAATAAAACATTATTTTCCTCGTCTTACAGAGCGAACCACAAGCTATCTTCCAGCCTTGTCGTCACTCACTATTGCAGCCATTGTTATGATTATCATAGCGGCAAGTGCTCACAGACTGATGGAAGGAGGACTCATCATCATACTCGTCGTTATACTTCACAACATATGCGGGCTATCTATTGGCTATCTCATTGGATTTCTTCTGCGACTACCCTGGGCAAAGCGAAAGGCACTCTGTATCGAAGTAGGCATGCAGAACTCTGGACTTGCTTCATCGCTGGCCACACTACACTTTGCAGCATACCCAATGGCCATCATCCCGGGTGCGATTTTCAGCGTCTGGCATAATATCAGCGGTGCCATTGCCGCCCGTATTTTCCAACGCATCAAATAAGTAAAATTTTCAATTGATTGCCCAAGGGTTCTCTTTTCAGAAGACCCTTTTGCTTTTTTTATACTACAAATAGTCAAATAATTCTAAAAACAAGATAAAAAAACTGCATTTTCTTGCACTTTACAAAAATATGATTTATATTTGCATCGTCAAAAGGTTAATAGATTGTTTTAGGTACCGGAGTCTGCAGTGAGTGCACGTTCCGGTTTTTCTTTTTCTCAAGGAATCTCAGTTTTCAAATATACTGGTTTCATGCCATCCCAGGTCAGTATATGACGAAGCGGTCCCTCTTTCCCCCACTCTGAGCCCAAGCCGACATAAAAAAACTCAGCATGAAAGCCATCATCACCATTCTTCTCATATTCTTCAGAACAAATAAAAAAGCCCCGAAGATAATGTATCTTCAGGGCTCAAATAAAAGTGGCGGCCTCCTACTCTCCCGCATTGCATTGCAGTACCATCGGCGCAGGCGGGCTTAACTTCTCTGTTCGGAATGGGAAGAGGTGGGACCCCGCTGCAATAA
>JAEEGF010264785.1_pt1 | contig 21792 bp, 18 predicted proteins | sample 9134171 | NCBI WGS metagenome assembly JAEEGF01 (sample SAMN16246542, study PRJNA631951) | gut metagenome | biome: gut microbiome; feature: rumen; material: AP-attached | host: Bos | place: Iran: Karaj | collected 2018-10 | reverse complement strand
TACTGGATGGACATGGACGATCCCTACGTCACCTATCACGACGATTATATCGAGTCCGAATGGTGGGCCCTGAAGACCATCTACGACAAGGGCCTCCTCTATAAGGGATATAAGATCGTGCCCTACTGCCCCCGCTGCGGGACGGCCCTCTCCTCCCACGAGGTAGCGCAGGGCTACAAGGACGTGAAGGAGACCTCTGCCGTGGCGAAGTTCTATCTGACCGACGGCAGCGGCACCTGCATCCTCGCCTGGACCACCACCCCCTGGACGCTGCCCAGCAACGTGGCGTTGTGCGTCAACGCCAACGAGACCTATGTGAAGGCCCGTCGGGAGGACGGGGTGTTCATCCTGGCGGAGGGCCTGGTGAAGCAGGTCCTGGGCGAGGAGGCGGAGATCATGGAGACCTTCGCAGGCAGCGCTCTGGTGGGCACGGAGTACGAACCCCTCTTCGACATGAGCGCCGCGTTCAACGGCAAGAAGGGGTACCGGGTGGTGGCGGACAACTACGTCACCCTGGACGAAGGCACCGGCGTCGTGCACATCGCCCCGGCCTTCGGCGAGGACGACAACCGGGTGGGGAAGGTCTATGATCTGCCCTTCCTGCAGCTTGTCGATACCTCCGGCCATATGTGCGGCGGCACGCCCTTCGACGGCCTGTTCGTGAAGGACGCGGACAAACACGTCCTCAACGATCTGAAACGGCAGGAGAAGCTCTTCTCCGCTCCTCAGTTCGAGCACAGCTATCCCTTCTGCTGGCGCTGCGACACGCCCCTCATCTACTACGCCCGGGAGGAGTGGTTCATCCGCATGACGGCGGTGAAGGACAAGCTGGTCAAATTCACCAAGAGCGTCAACTGGATCCCCGAGACCATCCGCGACGGCCGCATGGGCAACTTCGTGGAGAACGTCATCGACTGGGCCGTGACCCGGGAACGGTACTGGGGCACGCCCTTCCCCGTGTGGGTCTGTCCGGACTGCGGCAAGGTCCACGTCATGGGCAGCAAGGCGGAGCTGAAGGCCATGAGCCCCGACTGCCCGGAGGATATCGAGCTCCACAAGCCCTACATCGACCGGGTCACCGTGAAGTGCCCCCAGTGCGGCGGCAGCATGAAGCGGGAGAGCGTGGTCATGGATTGCTGGTTCGATTCCGGTTCCATGCCCTTCGCCCAGTGGCATTATCCCTTTGAAAACAAGGAGAAGTTCCAGCGCCGCTATCCCGCCGACTTCATCTCCGAAGCCATCGACCAGACCCGGGGCTGGTTCTATACCCTTCTTGCCATCGCCACCCTTCTCTTCGACGAGGCGCCCTTCAGGAACTGCGTGGTCCTGGGCCTCGTCTGCGACAAGGACGGCAAGAAGATGAGCAAGCATCTGGGCAACGTGGTGAACCCCTTCGACGTGCTGGACGCCCAGGGCGCCGACGCCGTCCGCTGGTACTTCTACACCGGCTCCAGCCCCTGGCTGCCCTCCCGGTTCTCCGGCGACGCGGTCAGCGAGTATCAGCGCAAGTTCATGGGCACCCTCTGGAACACCTACGCCTTCTATGTGCTCTACGCGGACATCGACGGGTTTGATCCCACCCAATACAGCCTCAAGCGGGAGAACCTGTCCTTCATGGACCGCTGGGTCCTCAGCCGGATGCAGACCCTGGTGAAGACCGTGGACGCGGATCTCGACGCCCTCAAGATCACCGAGGCGGGCCGGGAGCTCCAGAGCTTCGTGGACGAGCTCTCCAACTGGTACGTGCGCCGCTGTCGAAACCGGTACTGGGGGAGCGAGATGACCGCCGACAAGGAAGCGGCCTATATGACCCTCTACACGGTTTTGAAGGAGCTGACCCTGATCAGCGCCCCCTTCGTGCCGTTCATGGCGGAGAGCATCTACCAGAACATCGTGCGCCGGGTGGAGAAGGACGCGCCCCTTTCCGTGCACCTTTGCGACTTCCCCGCGGCGGACGAAAGCCTCATCGACGCGGAGCTTGAGAAGAACATGGAGGAGGTTTTGGACATCGTGACCCTCGGTCGCGCCGCCCGGAACAACGCCGCCATGAAGATCCGCCAGCCCCTCGCCGCCATGTACGTCCAGGGCGAGCCCCTCAGCGAGGGCTACTGCACCATCATCGCCGAGGAGCTGAACGTAAAGGAGGTCAGCTTCGTCAGCGACGCCTCCGGGTTCATCTCCTACGCCGTGAAGCCTCAGCTTCGGACCCTGGGGCCCAAGTACGGCAAGCTCCTGGGGGCCATCCGGTCGAAGATGGCGGAGCCCGGGGCGGGCGACGAGATCGTGAACGCCATCAAGGCCGACGGGAAGTACGTCTTCGAGGCGAGCGGCCAGGCCATCGAGCTCACCGAGGCGGACGTGCTGGTCACCGCGGTGAAGAAGGAGGGATTGGTCTCCGAGACCGACGGGCAGGTGACGGTGGTCCTGGACACGAACCTGACCCCCGAGCTCATCGAGCTGGGCTTCGTTCGCGAGCTCACCAGCAAGCTCCAGACCATGCGCAAGGAGGCGGGCCTGGAGGTTGCCGACCATATCTGGATCAGCTATGAGGGCAGCGAGAAAGTGAAGGCCATCTTCGCCAAGTATGGCGCCGCCATCGCCGCCGATACCCTGGCCGAAAAGGTCGTCGACGGCCTCACCGGCGACGGCTACGAGAAGGATTGGGACATCAACGGCGAAGCCGTCCGGCTGTCCGTGGAACGGGTGTAAGGGCGAAAGACGGTTTCTGTATCCCTTTCTTCTCTTGGTGAGAGCTATGCTGTAAGGGTGGCTTTCAAAGCCCACGACTACAGGATAGCTGCGGCGGGATATGAGTGGTAAAAGCGGCTATCGAAAGGAGTCATATCCGCTGGTTGCCGCCTTTTTGCGCCGCAGAGGCTAATACGCAGCATATTTTTTCGTACAAACATGGAAAGACGGCGTGCAGTAAGATCATCCTGCTCGCCGTCTTTCCGTAACAAAGGGATATCCCCTGGATACTCAACGCAAACTATAGAGAAAAGGGAACCACATAAACATAAAGACCCATATGAAGGGGAGGGGGGGACCCCTTGATCAAATAGCAGATTTGGGCTACGCTTTGAAAGCGGCGTTGCCTGACATCCTCTCTATTTGCGATGAACTTCCGCTCCTCGGATCGTTGCACACATATTGATGGATTTTTCTATTTTCCGTCGTGGAAACAAGTGAAAGCTTCCGTTTCAACAGCAGGCAGGCTGCGAGTCGCTGCTGCGTCCGCGATAGCGCGGATCAAGAAAGCCATGTTACGGGCCAGGTTCCGCATAGTCTGCAAGCCTTCAGCATCCTTTTCCACGTCCTCGGCGGTGAAGCCGTGGACCTGGTTCCAATAGGTGCTGGGGGCGATAACCATGCCGGTGCTGGCAAAATACTTGTTCAGGGCGTCGAACGTGGCCGTGCTGCCGCCCCGTCGTGCACTGACCACGGCCGCGCCGACCTTCATATGCTTGGAGCAGGGGGCGCTGTACATGAGCCGGTCCATGAGGGACAGGACGGTGCCATTAGGGGAAGCGTAGTAGACCGGGCTCCCCACGACCAAACCGTCGGCCACAGCCAGCTTTTGCGCCACCTCGTTGACGGTGTCGTTAAAGACGCACTTACCGTGCTCCTGGCAGTAGTTGCAGGCCATGCAACCGCGGATGCTTTGGTTGCCCACGTGAACGAGCTCCGTTTCGATACCCTCCGCCTGAAACACATCCATCATCTCCCGCAGCGCTCTTGCCGTGCAGCCGTTTGCGTGGGGACTTCCGTTCAACAATAAAACCTTTGCCATATCCTTTCCTTTCTGGGGGTCGTTTCACGCTGTCAGAAGCGAATGGTGATCCGCCCCACGTTCGTCAGTTGTTCCAGTTCCATCAGTGCCTCGTTGATCTGATCGAGAGGATACTTTTTGTATACATAGGGTTTGAGCACCCCTTTTTCCACCAGCCGTACGCAGTCCCGCAGGTTTTGTCGGGTACTGCCCCGGATGCCCAGAATCTCTTTTTCCTTCACCACGGTCTCCTGAGTGTTGACGGAGAAGGTTTCCGCCGCGTACCCTACCAGTACCAGCTTCCCGGCGGGCCGCGTGAGGTGCAGCAGTCGGTCGATGGTAGCCTGGATGCCCACCATATCGAAGATCACATCGTATCCAAGACCTTTTGTCAGACGAGCCGCTTCCTCCTCCAGGTCGGCTTCCCTGGTGTTGATAAGATGGTCGGCCCCCGCCTCCCGGGAGGCATCCAGCTTGGCCTGGCTACGGCCAGCTACGCTAACCTCAGCTCCCAGGTATTTGGCGATCTGGACCCCCTGGATCCCCAGAGAGCCGGCGCCGTAGATCAGCACTCGATCCCCTGCGTTGACCTGGCCCACGTCCTTCACCGCATGATACATGCAGGCCACAGCGTCGGGGATGATGCACGCTTCGTCCAGGGGGATGTCCTCCCGCACCGGCACCAAACACTCCGCTGGCACGCAGCAGTACTCCTCTTGCCCGCCATTGCGCTCAAAGCCGATCCGGACCCGCTGGCGGCAAAGATGCTCCTTGCCCATGCGGCACATGTCGCAGATGCCGCACACCACATCGATGCCCACCACCACGTGTTCTCCGATGGGATGGCCGGTGACGCCCTCTCCGAGAGCCGCCACGATGCCGGCTACCTCATGGCCGGGCACATAGGGCGGACGGATGGTAGGGATGCGGCCCTCCCGGATGTGCAGGTCTGTGGGGCACAGCCCGCAGCCCATGACCTTCAGCAGCACTTCGCCGGGACCGGGGGAAGGGATGTCGATTTCACGGACGGTCAAAGGGGTGTGGAATTTTTCAAGAAACGCAGCTTTCATAGTCCCATTCATGGGCTCTCCTTTTCGGCCGAAACTGCCGTGGCCTCCTGGATGACCAGGAGCCTGTTCAAATAGGTGTGGCAGAGCATCAGATCTTCAAAGGCATCCCGGCCGTAGCAGCCGTCGTGACAGGTCACCACCCAGGCGGGATGACAGGCATGGATATAAGGGATTTGCGATGGGATGTTGGAGATGCCGAAGCCCGTGGGCCGAAACTCAAAGTCGCCTCGCTCCGGACAACCCCGGCGGCCCGTAAACTCAAAAGGATCCCCCACGAGAGCCATGTCCGTGGCATAAAAATCTTTGACGTGGATCATGGGGCAACGATCCCGATAGCGAGTGAGATAGAACAGAGGGTCTGCCCCGCCGATCTGCATCCAGCCGAGATCCGGTTGCAGGGCCAGCACATCCGTCGTCAAGTCACGGAGGAGCCGATCCAGCAGTGGGACACCGTCTACCGTCCATTTCAGCTCCTTCCAGTGGTTGTGATAGAGAAAGCGGATGCCGGCTTTTCGGCATAGGGTACCCAGCTCCTGCATCCATTCCAGGGTCTCGCTGTACCGGTCGCCGCCGGGCAGATGCTCATCTCTGAGTCCACCGGCGGTCAAGGAAAAGAACCCCAGCGCTCGATGGACATCCACTGCCTCCGCAGGGTCCCTCATGAGTTCGTAGATGGGCACGTTGTTTCCCGCGGGCACGAGACCGCTGGCGCGCAAAGCCGTCTGGATGCGGGCGGGAGTGTGGCCGAAGAAGCCCGCCAACTCCACGCCTTCATAGCCGATCTGACGGAGACCATCCAGGATCGCTTCCGGCTCCCGAGGCATACGGTCCCTGAAAATATATGTGGGGGCGGCGAGCCTCATGTCTGATCCTCCCGCTCGTAGGGGTACTTCCGGGCCGGTTCAACTTCACAGCAGATGTAGATCACATCGCCCTTGCCCGTGTTGCGGATCCCATGGGAACCGCCGGGGCGGATGACAGCGATGGTGTAGGGTTTGGCCGGGAACTTTTGACCGCAGAGGGTGATCTCCGCCTCCCCTTGGATGATCAGATAAAACTGTTCGTTGCTCTCATGGACATGCTCGCCCACCATCGCGCCCTCGGGTAGATAGGTGATGTGTACGTAATGAAAGTTGACACTATCCTCCGGACGTCCGCGAAAGGGCTGCTTGGGTTCGTCACCCAAAATGGTCCTCAGGGTATAGGAGCCCGATTCCCCCGCAAAGCCCATCTGGTTGGGGCACTCATAGAGAGGAGCGTCGTTTCCCTCTGCCGTGCGGATGACAAATTTTTCGCCTTCATAGAACATAACCTAACCTCCTGAAATGATTAAGGCCTGCCTGCTCAGATTGCAGGCAGGCCCCCGCTTTTCCGTATGCGTGGAAGATGGGACAATCTTATTTCTTCTTCAGATACTTCTGTGTGTCGATGGAGACGGCAATCAGGATGATGACGCCTTTGACCACGTACTGGAGATAGGGGTTAACACCGATATAGTTCATGCCGTAGTTGATGATCTGGAACATGATCACGCCGGTGACCACGCCGGACACCTTACCAATACCACCACGCATGGAAACGCCGCCCACCACGCAGGCTGCGATGGCATCCATCTGGTAACCATCGCCCAACGCATTGGTCACAGAACCGGTACGGGCCGCCTCCAGGGCTCCCGCGAAGCCATAGTACAAGCCCGCGATGGTGTAGATAATCAGGATGCCCATGACGATGTTTACGCCGCAAACGGTGGCTGATTCAGTGTTGCCGCCAATGGCGTACATGTTCTTGCCCACCTTGGTCTTGTTCCACAGGAACCAGGTGAACGCGGTAAAAAGAATGGCATACAGCACGATCAGGGGAAGACGGAAGCCAGTGGGGCCACCGATGTAGAAGTTCTTCTGAGCAAAGGTGGTGAACGCCGGGTCCAGGGAACCGATGGGGGCGGCACCGTTGGCGTTCTGGAAGTAGATGGAGAACAAGCCGTAGACCACCTGCTGAATGCCCAGAGACGCGATGAAGGGGGCAACCTTCAGCTTGGCCACGAAGAAACCGTGGATCAGGGAGAAGAGACCGCAAACCACCATGGCCAGCATGATCGGCAAGATGACCGGCAGACGGGGCATATCGGCGTAGATACGCAGGGAGGACTCCACATTCTGGAGCAATGACGCCGTGATGACGGCGGACATGCCTACCATACGGCCGGCGGCCAGGTCTGTGCCACCCAGGATGATGATGCCACCCACGCCCAGGGCGATGATGATACGGCTGGAGGACTGAGCCAGAATGTTGGAAACCTGTGTCAGACTCAGAAAGCTGGGTTCGATAGCAATGATGACGATGATCATGACCAGCATGATCAGATAGATTGCATAATTCAGCAAAGTACGCTTGATGTTACCCTTGGAAAACATGGTTCTCTGTCTCCTTCTTTACAGATATTTCGCAGAAAGACGCATCATTTCTTCCTGACTGGTTTCTGATGTCTTAACAATGCCGGCCACATGGCCATTGCTCATGACCATGATGCGGTCCGCTACACCCAGCAGTTCCGGCATTTCGGAGGAAATGAAAATCACGGCTTTACCTCTGCCAGCCAGCTCATCAATGAGTTTGTAGATCTCATATTTAGCGCCTACGTCAATCCCGCGGGTAGGCTCGTCCATCATGAGGACCTCAGGCTCGTTGAGAAGCCAGCGGCCAATGATGACCTTCTGCTGGTTGCCGCCGGACAGGTTGCCGATCTGCTGCCGTTGAGAAGGGGTCTTAACGGACATGGAGTCGATGACCCACTGAGTGTCCTTGTGCATTTTGGCTTCGTTGAGGACCCCAAAGGTGGCATACGCATCCAAATGGGCGATGGTGGAATTGAAGACGACCGAAAGGTCAGCAAAAATGCCGTTGGCTCGACGTTCCTCCGTGAGCAGGGCAAAATCTTGCTTGATGGCCTGAAGAGGTTGGTTGATGGTAATCTCCTTGCCCTTGTAGATGATTTTTCCGGATTTACGCTTTCTGAGCCCGAAAATGGTTTCCACCAGTTCCGTTCGGCGGGCGCCTACCAAACCGGAAACGCCTAAGATCTCGCCAGCGTGAAGCTCAAAGGATGCATCGACAACCGTGGGCTGGTACTCACCGGTCAGCCCTTCCACTTTCAGCACCACGTCCTCGGAAGGCACATGGGTCTTCTCAGGGAACCGGTTGGTCATCGGGCGGCCCACCATCAACGAGACGATCTGGTCCATGGTCATGTCCTTTGCTTTTCCTGTGAACACCCACTTGCCGTCTCGCATGACGGTAATATCGTCGGCAATACGGAAGATCTCATCCATCTTGTGAGAGATGTACACCATGCCCATGCCCTTGTCTCGGAGCTTATTGATAATTGTGAACAGGTGTTCGACCTCTTTTTCGGAGAGGGATGAGGTTGGCTCGTCGAAGATGAGGATCTTAGAATCGTAGGAAACGGCTTTGGCGATCTCGATCATCTGTCGTTGGGACACAGACAGGTCCCCGATCTTCTTGCGGGGATCCACGTCGATGCCCAGATCGTCAAAGATAGCTTTGGTCTCATTATACATCTTCTTGTCATCCACAACGATACCAAATCGGGTAGGATAACGACCAAGGAAGATGTTTTCCATGACGCTGCGCTCTAACACCTGGTTGAGTTCCTGATGCACCATGGAAATGCCCTCCATCAGGGCATGCTTAGGGTTTTCAAAATTAACTTCCTCTCCCCGATAGATGATCCGGCCGGCATCCTTGCGATAGATACCGAACAGGCACTTCATCAGAGTAGATTTGCCGGCTCCGTTTTCACCCATGAGGGCGTGGACAGAGCTTGGCGCAACCTGGAGCTTTACACCATCCAGTGCCTTTACACCCGGAAACTCCTTGGTGATATCCAGCATTTCGAGCATATACTGCCCATTGGTTTCCTTGTCTGCCATTCTTTCACCACGCTTTCTTTCAAATGCGGGCGGAGGAGTGTCCTCCTCCGCCCGCATGTTTGCACAAGAGAGTCAGTTTCTATCGTCCAGGTTTAGCGATACATGTACCAAGCGTCGTTGATGTTGGAGAGACGGATGGGCACCGTGTCAACGCGGAAGCACTTGTTCTCTTTCTCGTAGGTGGCATCAATGCCCTCGGTGATGTCAGACACACCCTTCAGGGCATTGTACAAAACATCCATGGTGATCTTGCCTTCCTTGATCATATCGGTCATGACGGTACCAGTCATCTCGCCGGCCTCGATCTTCTCGAGGGCCTGCTCCAACGCGTTGATGCCGTAGATGGCAATCTTATAGCCGGAAGCCTTGATGGACTCAATGGCACCGAAAGCCATGGCATCGTTCTGAGAAATGACAACCTCGATCTGATCACCGTACTTGGATACCCAAGCATCCATCAGGTCTTTGCCGTTCTGAGTGGACCAGAGACCGACCTGCAGATCCAGGTAACCGGCATAGGCATTGTAAGAATCTGCATAGCCGCGGGCCTTCAGGACCTCGGAGTAACCGATCATGCGCTGCTCAGAGTTCTCATGGCCGTTCTCGCCCTTGATAATGACATACTGGAGGATGCCGTCACCGTTCTTATCGGGGAGGGCGCCGCTCTCAAAGTCGTCCAGGATCATTTCCATTTGCTGCACGCCGGGCATCTTGGTGGCGCAACCGACAAACCAGCAGTTGTCATAGGTGTTGAGGACCTCGGGGCGGGGCTGCTTGTTCACGAACACCACGGGGGTGTGGGAGGGCTGGACTTTCTCAATGATGGTGGCGGCGGCAGTGGACTCCACCAGCGCGACGGCGAGGCCATCAACGCCCTTGGCCAGAACGGTATCCACTTGCTCAGTCTGGGTGGGCTGGTTGTTGGCAGCATCGGAGGACTGGAAAGTGACACCCAACGCTGTCGCTTCCTTCTCGATGCCCTGACGGACGTAGTTGATATAGTCGTTGGCGTAATTGAAAATCAGGATGCCGATGTTGAACTTCTTTTCGGCAGCGGCTTGGGCATTGTTTGCAGCGGGAGCTTCGGTTTGAGCGGGTTTGCCGCTGCTGCACGCGACGAGCATGAGAACCATGATGGCAGCAAGTAAAAGGGCAACGATTCTTTTCTTCATATTTTTCCTTCCTCCTGTTATTATCCTCATGCCAAATACAACCCCGAATATCCTGTCTCTAGCATGACACGATAATTGTAACAAACGCAAAATCGCTTGTCAATTCCAAGCGATTAATATTTTTGCATTTTATTTTATATTCATGCGCCAAGTAGTATTTCATTGACATCCCGCCCGTCGGAATGATATACTTTTTATGAATAATATGCGCTGACAATCGCTGTCTACGATCCTTGGCGCCGCTCTCATTCTCACCTCAAATAATCATAGTTATAAGGAGGCGTATCGCATGATTAAACACATCGTTCTTTGGAAAATCAACCCCGATTTGGACAAGCAAGCTGTTTTGAACGAGTTCGCCCGCCGCACCGAGTTTCTCAAAACAATCATTCCTGAAATCAAGGAAGCCCGTGTTGCCTTGAGCTATGCAGGAGAATACGAGCTCTGCATCGACTCCATATTTGAGAACGATGAGGAGCTGCAGGTGTACATCAACAACCCCGAGCATCTCAAGACCCGGGCCTGGCTCAACTCTGTCACCTGTGCAAAGACCTCCTTCGACTATGTCATCTGACGGTCTTTCCATGAAAAAAGCTCAGTTCTACGTTGGCACCTATACGGAGCCCATCCTCTTTGGCACGGGCGAACTGTTCCAGGGCAAAGGCAAAGGCATCTATCGCCTGAGTCTGGACTTGGAAAAGGGCATTCTCGCCTTTGAAGGGAATCCGACCCCGTCCATGAACCCTTCTTTCGTCTGCCTTACCAGCGACAACCGCTTCCTCTATGCGGTGAACGAACTTAAGGTATATGAAGGAGAGCCTACCGGCGCCGTTTCCGCCTTCCGGGTAGAGGAGGAAGGGTCCCTCACCTTCCTCAACGCCCGCCCCACCGGCGGCACCGATCCCTGTCATGTGATCGTCGATGCAGCGAACGCTCATGTATATGTATCCAACTTCATGAGCGGCAGCGTCAGCGTGTTTCCCCTCGAAGCAGACGGATCCCTGGGCGAGGCCAGCGATTTTCATCAGTACGAAGGCTCCAGCGTGAACGTCTCCCGGCAGAAGGGTCCTCACGCCCATTCCCTCACCTTCTCTCCGGATCAGCGGTTTGCCTTCGTACCGGACCTGGGGACCGACAAGGTTATGGCGTATCGAACGGACTTCGCCTCCGGCAAGCTCCTCCCCGCTGCTGAACCCTTTGTCAAGGTCTTCGGCGGATCCGGTCCCCGGTACAGCGAATTCCATCCCAACGGACGTTTCTACTACCTCATCAACGAGATCGCATCCAGCATCTCCTTGTTCTTATATGACCCACAGGAAGGGACGTTCACCCTGAAGCAAACTGTGGATACCATCCCGGAAACCGTCAAAAAGGCCACGGGCAATATCTGCGCAGACCTGCACATCACCCCGGATGGCCGATTCCTCTATGGTTCCAATCGGGGTCATAACAGTTTGACGGCCTATAGTATCGACCAACAGGCCGGTGAGCTCATCGAGCTTGGAAACATCCCCTGCGGCGGGCGCACCCCTCGCAATTTCTGCATCGAGTCTACCGGACGGTATCTGCTGTGCGGTCTCCAGGACAGCGACAACATCACCCTGTTCTCCATCTGCCCTGAAACGGGCAAGCTGACCATGGTTTTCGATCTGCCCGCCCCCAGTCCCGTCTGCATTCGGCAGGTGCTGTGAAAGCACCACTGTTTCCATACGAACCTGTGAAAAAGCTGAAAGGAGGCTTTCTATGAGAGATACAGTCGTCATCGTGGGCGGTGGCAAGATGGGCGCAGGTATCGCCTGTTGCGCGGCCCTGGCAGGGAACCGCACGGTCATCATCGACATCACGCAAGAAAACGCTGAGCGCGGCCAGATCAATGCGGCCAAAAACATCGATGAGGTGGCTCAGGCGGGCTTGTACACCACGGAGCAGGCTGAACAAGCCAAAGCGCTGCTTGCTGGAGACACGGAGCTCGCGCGCTATCGGGATTCTGCCAGCATGGTCATCGAGGCCATTTTCGAAAACCTTCCGTTAAAGCAGAACAAGTTCAAGGAGCTGGATAAGATCTTTCCAGCCGAAGTCCCCATTTGCTCCAACACCTCTGGCCTGCGCATCACCGACATAAGCGCCCTCTGTGAAAAGCATGTGGAACGCACGGTCACGACCCATTTCTGGTTCCCCGGTCATCTTGTGCCCCTGGTAGAGGTGGTGGTGGGGGACCGTACCGACATAGAAGTGGCCAAGGCGGTGAAAGCCACCCTGAACAGCTGGGGCAAGGCCGCCGTGCTGGTGAAGCGGGATCTGCCGGGACAGTTGGCAAACCGCATTCTGCAGGCCGTCATCCGGGAATCTGTCAACATCGTGGAGATCGGCCTGGCCGATCCGGAAGACGTGGACACCGCCGTAAAAATGGGTATGGGCATTCGTTTCCCGGTGTGGGGCCCCCTGGAGCATATCGACGCTGCACGCCTCGATTTGTGTCAGAACGTGCAGCGCACGGTGCTGCCTGAGATTTCCGCCCGTCAGGATCCAAGCCCCGTCTTTGCGAAACATGTGGACAAGGGCGAGATCGGCTATGAGAGCGGCAAGGGCATCTACGACTGGTCCGTAAAGGACATGGATGAACTCGCCAAAAACCGCAATGATTTCATTATCTATGCCCGCAAGTTCATGATGGAGCGGGGCCTCTTATAAGGCCTCTTGTGATAGAGAGAAAACACTTAAATTATAAAAAAACGGAGGAAAAAAGAATGCAATTTCAGATCCCGGAAACCATGAAGGCAATGACTCTGACCGCCTATGACAAGCTGGCTCTGGCTATCGTTCCCGTTCCCAAGCCCGGTCCCGGTGAGGTCCTCTGTAAAATCAAGTCCATCGCCATCTGCGGTTCTGACCCCAAAATGATCCACGGCGGCTATCAGTTCGCCAACTGGCCCCCCTATTACCCCTTCATCATGGGTCATGAATGGGCCGGTCAGGTCGTCGCCCTGGGCGAAGGCGTTCAGGATTTCCAGGTGGGCGACCGGGTGGCCGGCGAAGCCCACGTGGGCTGCGGCAAATGCGACAACTGCAAGCGCGGCCATTACACCGTCTGCCTGAACTACGGCCGTGATGGTCATGACGGCGGCCTTGACATGGGCCATCGTCATTATGGCTTCTACTGGCAGGGCGCCAATGCGGAATACAATGTGTACAAGACCAGCGCCCTCCATCGGATCCCCGACGGCGTCAGCTACGACGTGGCCGCCATGTGCGACTGCGCCGGCGTGGCTTTCCACGGCGTGGAACTGGCTGGCGTCACCCCCGGCGGTACCACCGTGGTCTTCGGCCCCGGCCCCATCGGCCTCTGTGCCATGCAGGAATGCAAGGCTCTTGGCGCAGGCCGCGTCATCATGATCGGTCGCGGTAAGAAGCTGGAGAAGGCCAAGGAGCTGGGTGCAGACATCTGCATCGACTTCGAGAAAGAAGATCCCGTGCAGCGCGTATTGGAGCTGACCAACGGCGTGGGCGCCGATGAGGTCATGGAATGCTCTGGCGCGGCGGATTCCCCCTACAAGGCCTGCCAGATGGTGCGCAAGACCGGTTCTATTGCCATTATCGCCACATATCATTCCGGCGACGTGTTGATCCCGGCCAACACCGTCAACTTCAACGAGATCAAGATCGTGGGCTCCAAGGCCAACCCCAACGTCTCAGAAAAAGTGCTCCACTTCTTCGCCACCCATCAGATCAACGGCGACGCTCTCATCACCCATCACTTCCCGCTGGAGCGGTATGAGGAAGCGGTGGACGTCTTCGAGCACAAGAAGGACGGCTCTGTCAAGGTGGTCATCAACCCCGAGATGGAAGCATAAGCAGCGCTTCAGGCAACTCATAGACCATTCTGTTATCCACAGGCGGCAACCGCCTGTGGATATTCAAAAAGAAAGGAAAACCATGAGCACCATCATCATCCCTCTGAACACTGGGTTCTGCACTTCCAATCCCAAGACCTACCACTATCACCATTCCGTGCACAGCTACTACCCCAACCTTCCCAACAAGGACGTGCCCCTGCCCGTGTTCGCCTATCTTATCGACACCGGTAAGGAGGTCATGCTGGTGGACACCGGCATGTCGGACAGCGACAGAGCCAACAAATACCATCATCCCGATTCTGTCCAGCTGCCGGATCAGGCCATGCCCGCCGCCGTTCGCAAGGCCGGATACGATCCCGACGATGTCACGAAGATCGTCTTTACCCATCTGCACTGGGACCACACCTACTACATGCAGGAATTCAAAAATGCCGCATACTATGCCCAGCGCAAGGAATTCGAGTTTGCTCTGGACCCCTTGCCGGTCTACTACAAGTCCTATGAGCACAAGGCCCTGGGCCTCACGGCGCCCTTCATCGGCGTGGAGGACCGGTTCATCCTGCTGGACGGGGAAGCAGAGATCCAGCCGGGGCTCCGGGTGTATCCCACGCCAGGCCACTCGGTAGGCCATCAGGCGGTGGAGGTGGACACGGATCAGGGGACATACCACTGCATCGGCGATGCCATCTTCCTCAAAGACAACCTGAAGCCGGTCCCGGAGATATTCTACGATGTGACGCCCGTGGCTCGCTATGTCAGCATCACCGACTGGTGGCAGAGCGTGCGGGAGATCAAACGTCGCTGCCCTGACGAGAGCATGCTTCTGCCCGCTCACGAGCCTACCCTGCTGGAGCGGTTCAAAAAGACGCCCGTCCTGGGGCGCTGACGAAAATGGATAGGCCGATCATTGCGATCATCGCGGCTTTAGACACGAAGGCAACGGAGGCGGCGTTCCTGCGGGAGTGTATCCAAAGGCGGGGCTGCCGTTCGTTGCTGTTGGACAGCGGTACCCTCCAAGCGCCCGGCGTTCAGCCGGATGTGGATCGGCATGAGCTGCTGCAGTTGGGAGGCATTGACGATCTGGAGGCGGCACGGCCCCGGGGCAAAGCCTACCTGCAGCAGGCCATGACCGAAGGGTTGCGGCAAAAACTCCTTGAGCTGTATGGGGCCGGCGCCATACATGGTGTGATCTCTGCCGGCGGCGGTCAGGGCACCGCCATGTCCACAGCCGCTATGCAGGCCTTGCCCATCGGGTTCCCCAAGGTCATGGTGTCTACGGTGGCCTGTGGCTCCGCCCGTTTTGGAGACTATGTGGGCGCTCGGGACATCGTGATGATCCCGTCCATCACGGACGTGTGCGGATTGAACCCCATCACTGTCCCTATCCTCTCCAATGGAGCCGCTGCCGTATGCGCCATGGCACAGGTTTCCGGCGAGGCGACCCGTCTTGTTGACAGGCAGCCCACCGTCGCCCTGACCATGGCTGGCGTCACCACCGCCTGCGTCATGGAGATCAAGGCCCTCCTGGAGGAACAGGGATACGCCACCATCGTCTGCCATTGCAACGTGGTGGGAGCCGTCGTCATCGACGAGATGGCGGCAGAGGGGCAACTGGCGGGGGTCATCGACGTGACGCCTCACGATGTAGGCGGCATGCTTTGGCATGGGCTCATGGATGCGGCGCCCTCCCGCTTTGAACGGGTGTACCGCAGCGGCATCCCTGTGCTGACTCTGCCGGGCGCTGTGGACTTCATCCTGAAGGGCCCCATGAAGGATCTGGAACCGCCCTATAGGAATCGCCTTCTATTCTCTCACACACCTTTCCACACCCATGTGCGCACGTCCTACGCGGAGATGTTCCAGGTCGGCGCGTATCTGGCTTCCCGGCACAAGGAATGTGCGGGCCCCAACGGCATCCTGATCCCCCGAGGCGGCTACAGTCAGCAGAACAGGGAGGGACGAATCTTGTGGGATCCTAAGGCCAATCGGGGCTTTGAAGACGGAGTCATGCAGGAGAAAGGCCCCCGCGTACAGGTGTTCACCAGTCCCCTGCATATCAACGATCCTGCCCTGGCTCGCGAGATCGTGGATGCGTTCCTGTCTCTGGCTAAAACGACCCATGAAACCTGAATGGAGGCGTATCCAATGAAAAAGCAAGCCATATATCAACAGCTGGAAACGGCCGCGCACCGGGCATATGCCCGGGGCATCCAGACGGGCAACGGAGGGAACCTGTCTGCCCGCATGGAGGACGGCATGATCGTTAAATCCAGCGGCGGTTCCCTGGCAGATTGCAATGCCGCCGGGGAGGGTTTCGTGGAGACCACCCTGGAAGGCGTCCCCCTGTCCGCCGGCAAACCCACCCGGGAGGTCTTTCTCCACGGGCTCATGTACCGGCTGGCCGACGAACTCGGCATGGCTGTCGGTGGCGTGATGCATTGTCACAGCCCCTGGGCCATCGCCTGGTCTTTCTCCAAAAGAGCCTTGCCCATGACCACCTTACATATGCAACTGAAGGCCGGATGCGACATCCCGGTGGTGGACGTGGCCACGGCTTCGGTCCAGCCTGAAGACGAGCCCGCTATCCGGGCCCTGTTTGAACAGAATCCCAAACTGCCCGCATTCATCCTGGCGGGCCACGGGGTGGTCGCTTTGGGTAAGGACGTGCTGGCGGCAGAGCATACGGCGGAACTCATCGAAGAGACCGCCCAGATCGCTCTTCTGCGCGCCTTTTGTGAACGGACCGGTGTCTATTGAGAGCAGCCCACAGACGGGCAAGGAGGCAAATCATGAAACAGGATCCCAAGGATACGATCAGAAAGGACCACGAAAAGCGGGGCTCCCGTTTCTCCGCGTTGATGAAGGACGGCACGGCGGACGGCGCCGCAGGCTTCGGGATCGCCGGCGGCATAATGATCGCAGCGGCCGTGATCTGGACTATCTCCAGCCGGAGGAACGGCAATTCGTCCTACGGCATGTACTCCTTGCTGTGCTTGGGCATCGGAGTCTATTGCTTGGCGAATATGGTTCGGATAATAAGGAAAGACCGGGAGAAGGGGAAGGGCAAATGAAACGACGGGCCCTGTTCTGCGCGATGCTGCTGCTTGCTTTTTCAATGAGCGGCTGTCAGTTTTTAGGGCTGACCTCGGGGAAAAAGCTGGACGAGGTGTATCAGCCGGCGTTTCAGACCTGCACAAACGCCATCCCGCAGCTGTTCCCGGACAAGGTCGTCAACACCAGCGTCGCGTCGGTTCGGTATCTGAATCAGCGGGAATATTCGGCGGTGACCCTGTTGGGCGGCGGCGATCCCGAAACATTTTTCAGAGGCCGCGCGGAGCGGTTTTGGGTGTTCACCATCGGCAACTCCTCGGGCTTCGACTATGTGCAGATGGTCTGCTCCAGTCAGACGGATGAACTGGTGGGTTTTATCCCCACGCCGTAGAGGGCCTATGAAAACAACAAAACAGCATGGATCGTTCCATGCCGTTTTTTATATTCCGAAAAGGGGATACAGAAAAAGGATCAATCGGAGAGGCACTGCTTCAGATGCTCATCCAACGCCGATCTCAGCTCCGAGAACTTGCTTTTCTTCACCAGCATCCATATGCGTCCGTTGGTGCTAAACGCGTAGTGCGCCTCGTCATACTCTGAAAGCTCGTAGACCAGCTGATCCAGCGTTTCATGTCCCTCCAGGTCCAGGATCAGCGAGAAGACGGTCTTTCCCCGCTCAGCCGGCGGAACGGGCACTATGACGGAGCCGTAGAGATCGAAAAAACTGGCATACAGCATGGTGAAATCGTATTGGGACGTCTCCACTCCGTTCACCGTGTAGCGCACGGCATCGTTCGATCGATCGATGGCGCCGGAGATTGTTTCATCCCCCAGGTCCGCCCGGAAAGCGGCAAGGCTGGACATACCCACATATCCGGGATTCTTGCTGGTCATGTTGTCCGGCGTGGCGGATTCAAAAAACATACCCACCGGAGCCGGGATCAGATACACGTTGCGCTGCCCCTGCTCCCTGGCAAAATAATGGGCGCCACCCTGGGTAGAGCCGGACAGGATCAGGGACAGGGTCTGATCTCCCTCCCCTGTCCACCGAATGGTCATCTCCACCTCCGGATCGTCGAATCCGCAGGCAGTGAGGAAGGCATCGCTTGCGTTCCAGCCCACACAATACTCATAGCGGATGCTCTCTATGGCTGCCAGCAGATAGGGGATATTATCCTCGTTGGCGGGCCGCTCCAGGCCGTCGGAAAGGGTGGAGAACCAGGTACATGTGCCGGAAAGATCGATGTCCGGTCGGAACTCAGTATATCGGTCCAAGACCACTTCCGTATCCAGGGCATGGTTGACAATGTGGACCCCCGTCACATCCCGGTTGGAAATGAAGGGAGGCTGGGGCACGGCGATGAGATCGTATTCGCTGATGGTGCCGAAGCTGTTGAGATCCTGCGCCGTGGTCAGGAGGCCGTTTCTGCCGGTGAAAGTGAAGTACCGTTCTCCGGTTTTCTCATCCAAGCCGCCTATCGATAGGATGTTTTCCGTCCCATCATCTAACGTTATGGTCAGCTTGGCCAAGGGCTGTGTCAGCTCGTATTTGGAAGCCATCTCCCCGGACAGGGTTCGTGTGGGCGTGAGGGCACCCATGAAGTCCAGCAGGGCGTTGGTCCTGTCCTGATCCACAGGGAATGTCTCATCCTCCTCATTCCGCCAGATGTCTGCTGACCGGCGGAAGGAGAAGTCGTGAGCATCGTTGACGAATCGAACCGCTTCGACATGCGCCGCGGAGAAAAGCCCCTCCGTCTTTGCAGACAGCCGTCCACAGGAGCGCAGGAAAAACAAAAAACAAAGGCTGATTACCACCAAAGCCAACACGATAATGAACAATGTGTACAACCGCTCCGCCTTCATCTGTTTTGCTTGTTTTTTTTCGATGCTTCTGCTCACGTTTCCATCTCCGGGTTTTTTAGAGAAAGTATACATATGTTCCCATATAGGTTCTCTTGTTGTCAAAAGTGTCCCATGCTGATGATACGACTCGGGACGATCAAATTTCATGCTTATATAATAAGCATATCATAGACATCTCGCAATTTCTACAATTATTTAAAACGAGGGAAAAGATGCATCATCAAAACAGCAGCAACTTTTACAATGTACGCAACAATATGAGCCATTGATTTGGTCCTTGGTTTTAGGTATAATTACATAGATTATAGTATCCCACAAATTCCATCGTCCATGATATCCCGAAAGGAGCGACAGAATGAGAGAGAATTACAAGTACGCCGTGGCCTGCCCTACCAGCATGGGCCTCAGGATCACACCCCAGGACCGGATGGCGGTCCACAACAGCAACCTGTTCTACCTGCAGGCCACCAGCGCCGAAAGCAACGTGCTGAACGTGGCCTCCTCCCTGGGCAAGGAATGTCTGGTTCTTACCAAGTTCGTGGCGGGCAGCCCCATGGCGGCCTTCATCAAGGCCCAGCTTCGGGCCCGTAACATCCGCTACGAGGGCCTGGATGTGCCCCAGGGCGGCCCCTGGGGGTATCGGCACCAGTTCAACATCGCCGACTCAGGCTTCGGCCTCCGGGCCCCCCGGGTGTGGAACGACCGCGCCGGCGAGGTGGGTCGGACCCTGTCCGCCAGCGACTTCGATCTTGACCGCATCTTTGGCGAGGAAGGCGTGGGCATCCTGCACCTCTCCGGCCTTATCGCAGCCATGAGCCCCGAGACCACTAAGTGCTGCCTGGAGCTTGCGAAAGTCGCCAAGCGGTGCGGCACGTTGGTCAGCTTCGATCTCAACTATCGGGCCACCTTCTGGGCGGGCCGGGAAGAGGAGCTTCGGACGGCCTTTCATGAGATCGCATCCGCGGCCGACATCCTCATCGGCAACGAGGAGGACTTCCAGCTGTGCCTGGGCTTCGCCGGTCCCGAGGCGGGGGGCAAGGAGCTTTCCGGTAAGATCGACCGGTTCAAGGCCATGATCGACCAGGTGCGGGCTGAGTATCCCAACGCCCGAGCCTACGCCACCACCCTTCGGCAGGTGATCTCCGCCAACGAACATCTGTGGGGCGCCATCCTCTATGCGGACGGCCAGTGGTTCGTGGAGGAACCACGACCCATCCAGGTCATGGACCGGATCGGCGGCGGCGACGGGTTCTCCGGCGGTCTGCTTTACGCCGTGCTCCAGGGCTGGGATCCGGAGAAGTGGCTCCAGTTCGGCTGGGCCTCGGGCGTTCTCGCGGCCTCCAGCCTGAACGATTACGCCGAGCCCGCCGACGAGAAGCAGGTGTGGGATGTTTACAAAGGTAACGCGAGAGTTCAGCGATAATTCAGTCTGCCGAACCCTTCGGATTCGCCAGACTGAGGTCGATGCGGCGGGGTGCTCCGCCTTCGCTTCGCCTCCAGGTCCCGCCTATAAACATGCGTTTACCGGGCGGCGGGACCTGCAGGGTATCAAATCCGCCGCACTATGTCGATGCGAATTGCTGCGTTGCAGCAAATCGCATTGGATTTGACATATTTCAGCCGCGCTTGCTTCCTCCGCAGTTTGAGTGCGTGCGTCTACAACGCACTTGTGCTGTTCGGTGAGAAGAGATATATGGGACAGTAAGCTATTTGAGAATAAATAAGGAGATACAAGATTTATGAAGAAAGCAGATATTGGCCTCATCGGTCTCGCCGTCATGGGGGAAAACCTGGTCATGAACATGGAGTCCAAGGGCTTCACCGTGGCCGTCTTCAACCGGACCACCGCCAAGGTGGACGCCTTCGTCAATGGCCGGGCGGCGGGCAAGAACATCATCGGTTGCCACAGCCTCCAGGAGCTGGTGGACAACCTCGCCAAGCCCCGGAAGGTCTTTATGATGGTGAAGGCCGGCAGCGCCGTGGACAGCATGATCGAGCAGCTGCTGCCCCTCCTGGACGACGGGGACATCCTCATCGACGGCGGCAACAGCCACTTCCCCGACACCATCCGGCGGACGGAGTACGTGGAGAGCCAGGGCAAGCTCTATGTGGGCTGCGGCGTGTCCGGCGGCGAGGAGGGCGCCCTGAAGGGTCCCTCCATGATGCCCGGCGGCTCCCCGGCGGCCTGGCCCTATGTGAAGCCCATCTTCCAGGCCATCTGCGCCAAGGTGGAGGACGGCTCCCCCTGCTGCGACTGGGTGGGCGAGAACGGCGCGGGCCACTTCGTGAAGATGGTCCACAACGGCATCGAGTACGGCGACATGCAGCTCATCTGCGAAGCCTACCAGCTCATGCGGGACCTCCTGGGCCTCTCCTACGAGGAGATGCATGAGATCTTTACCAAGTGGAACGAGACGGAGCTGGACTCCTACCTGATCGAGATCACCCGGGACATCCTGGGCTTCAAGGACGAGGACGGCTCTCCCCTGGTGGAGCACATCCGGGACACCGCAGGCCAGAAGGGCACCGGCAAGTGGACCGGCATCGCGGCCCTGGACGAGGGCGTGCCTCTGACCCTCATCGGCGAGGCGGTCTTCGCTCGGTGCCTGTCCGCCATGAAGGAGGAGCGGGTGGAAGCCGCTAAGGTCTTCGACCGGAAGATCCCCGCCTTCACCGGCGACAAGGCGGCCTTCATCGAGGCCATCCGCCAGGCCCTCTTCGCCTCCAAGATCATCTCCTACGCCCAGGGCTACACCCTCATGCGCACGGCGGCGGAGCACTACGGCTGGAACCTCAATTACGGCGGCATCGCCCTCATGTGGCGGGGCGGCTGCATCATCCGCAGCGTCTTCCTGGGCAAGATCAAGGAAGCTTACGACAAGGACCCCAACCTCAGCAACCTGCTCCTGGACCCCTACTTCAAGGAGACCATCGAGAAGCTGGTGCCCGCCTGGCGCACCGTGGCCGCCGCCGCCCTCAGTTACGGCGTGCCCGCCCCGGCCATGACCTCGGCATTGAGCTACTTCGACGGCTATACCCCCGCGCGCCTGCCGGCGGACCTCC
>JAEEGF010248273.1_pt1 | contig 21796 bp, 15 predicted proteins | sample 9134171 | NCBI WGS metagenome assembly JAEEGF01 (sample SAMN16246542, study PRJNA631951) | gut metagenome | biome: gut microbiome; feature: rumen; material: AP-attached | host: Bos | place: Iran: Karaj | collected 2018-10 | reverse complement strand
CCTCATGCATTCCGCAATCGTGCTTCTGCTCCATCTTGCTACACTTCTTGTCCATCTCACTCTTCTTTGCCTTTTTCTGAGCTGAAGCGCCGGCCGTGATGACCAGGGCTAAAGCGAAAATCAATATCTTCTTCATATATAAAATAGTATTATTCCTTTTGTTGTTCTTTGCTTTTCTTGCACTTTATGACCAGGCCATCAGAACTTTACGCCCATCTGGCGGCATATCCAGGCATTCCATTCGTCCCATTGCTCCTGATACCAGAAATGGGCCGTCTGCTGGTAGGGATGAACCTCTTTGGGAGCGGTAACCGAGTTGTAGGTGGCAAAGGCCGTAGTGGGCGGCACCACATCGTCGTTGTAGCCGAACGAGAACCAGCCGGGGCACGTGATGCGACGGGCAAAGTTTACGCCGTCGTAGTAGCGCGAGGCTTCAATCTCGCGGGCGTGTTCCTTTTTATAATTGTCATCGCGGGCCTTAGCCTTGTCGTAGTCGTAGAAATAGTGGGGCCATCCGCAGGCCTTGCCCTCCAGGGCAGCCGTATAGTCGCACATAGCAGCATGCACGGCTCCGTAGCACGACACGCGCTTGTCGAGTGCGGCGGTGGCCAGCGAGAGGAATCCGCCCTGCGACGAACCGGTCACGCAGAGATTCTTGCCGTCCCATTGGTCGAGCTGTGCAATATAGTCGACGGCACGTACGCACCCAACCACCACTCGACGGTAGTAGTTGCGCTCGCGGTTGCCCAGATTGTTCTCCCAGTAACAGTTCAGGGCGCCGTTGAAGAGCTTGTCATAGTAGTCCTGAGTGAAGTTCACAGGGATGCCGTGGATGCCGATTTCGAGTGTTATCATGCCCTTCTGGGCCATCCATTGGTCGCCGGGATAAGGTCGGATGCCGGCTCCCGGAACACGCAAAAGAGCGGGATATCGGCCGGGTTTTGCGGGAACCGACAGTATCCCATAAGTTCTTGAACCCCAACGGATATTCTGAAAACTGACCAAGTAAACCTTCACCTGTTCCGTGCACTTCTCTGCCCACAGCTCGCAGGTGGGTTCCAAAGCTGTCTGACGGGCCTCGTTCAGGGTGTTCGTCCAGAACTCGTCGAAGTCCTTCGGATCAACCGTAGTGGGCTTCAGTTCTTCCGCATTATAGCCGGCCGTGCACCAAGCCTGATAGTCGCGTCCGTCCACATGGGCGGTCACCTTCAACCTGTAGAATCCAGGCTTCGTCATGCGCCCCTTCCACTTCATGGTTCCGTCTTTCAAGAGCACGTTCTGCTTCTTTACGTCGGGATACATTTCGGGACCGGCCTCGTAGTCAACCTTCACGTTGTCGATAAGCGTTCCTGAGCGCCTGACACTCACGTCGAAGCAACATTCCTCACCCACCCTGTAGTTCCAGTCCTTATGGTCGGGTGTGACGACTACGGTAACCGAATTTCCACGAATCTGAGCGTTGGCGGCAGCCATCACCAGCAGATTAACCAACAATAATGCGATGCGTTTCATTTAAGGATTAAAAAAGATTTGGTTTTTATTTGTTTGCAAAGATACAAAAAAATCAAATACATCATTGATATTTTATTGCTATTCTTTTGCACTTTGAAAAATAGCGCGGGTTAAAAAATGTAAAGTGCTCAAAAACGAGCATTTTATCAGCCATTTATCGCGAGCATAGCGCCTTTTAAGAGTAATAAGACAGCGAATCGACAAAAAGTGGCTTTCATTTTGAAAGCCCTCTGAATGGCCAAATAGAGGGAAAAGTATCGAAAACGAGGGTTATGTGGTCGATTTTTGATGTCTTTTAGGGCCAATGTTTGAGGTATTAAACTCAGGTCCGGCAGTGTAATAATTCCGTAACTTACTGTATATATGATTATTACAGAATATCTGGCAGCTTAGCGTTTCAGCGTTTCAGCGTTTCAGTAGGCTTTTGAAGGTATGCATAAGTTTCATTTCAGCATATTATTATATATAACTTATTAATTATTAATTAGTTATAAGTATATAAGAGTGAAATGCATGTTTCAAATTTACCACTGAAACGCTGAAACGCTGAAACGCCTGAACGCTGAACGCTTGAATCGTAAGCCCCCTTTTCTTCTTCGAGGCTTTTGCACTCTCCGTACTTGTTGGTTATTGTACTCCCCTCCACGATATGGGATGGGAGTTCATTGGCCATACGTTTAAAGGATGGAAGCCGTACATCTAAAGGCTAATTGCAACTCATTTAAAGGCTGGAAGAATTCCTTCTAAAGGCTAATTGCAACCCAAATAAAGGCTGATTGCCGGCCTTCTGATAGCGACATGGCCGACACGAAAAAAGGCGGAGCCACGCAAAGCCCCGCCAGTTACATTAGTATTTAGGTTAAGTCCTAGTTTATTTCGCGATGTATTTCTTTCCGTTCTGGATGTATATGCCCTTCTGTGCCTTGCTCACCTGCTGACCGGCGAGGTTGAAGATGGCAGCGCCCTGAGCCTTCTCGGCCTGGATTTCGCTGATGCCTGTGGCGGGAACATAGCCCTCGCCAGAGAAACCTACCACCTCGTAGATGGTCACGCTGGTACGCGTTGAGGTGCATTTGTCGTCGAAGCCCCAGCAATTCCAGTTCAGACCAGAATCCGTGGGAACATTCTCGCCCGTAGCCTCGTCCTTGTAGAATCCGGGAGCATCGAGTGCCTCCTTGAGTTCCTTGAGCGTGAATACCACTTCGTTTGCACCTTCTCCGGTAACATTATAATTAGCAACAGGAACTGCTCCGCCGATACTTGTGATAGCGCCGTTGCCCCAGCCAACATAGCCCTCAGCACCTGTAACAGTAGTGACAAACACCACCTTGGCGTCGTCGGAATAGCCTGCGAACTCGGTTGAAAGGATATTACCATCAGCAGAGAATGTCAGCGCCTTACCCTCGGCCTCGTATTCCTTCGGGGTTTCATGGGCAATCAGCTCGACCTTAGTCAGCGTGAAGCCTACACCCTGAAGTGAGAAGCCTGCCTTCTTAAGATTTGCAAGCGCTTCTTCGTCGGTAATCGTACCTTCGAAATAGGTAGCGGTAATCTTCTTTGAACCCAGCAGCTGTGGGAAGTCAGTCCAAGTACCGCCATATTTGAATACCGGGTTAGGACTAGAAGCGTCGGTGATATAGCAGCGGATGATATCGCCCACTTCGGCCACATCGAAATACTTGGCATCGTAGTCGGTCTTAATGCCCCAACCGTCGAAGACTGTTGTGCCTTCCCAGATGGTCAGCGCCTCGCCTTCTGCCGGACGCATAGGGAGGTCGGCACCATCGGCCACATACTCGGCCTTAGTTCCGAAATAGATTCCTACTACGGTCACCTTGGCGTCGGCACTTCCGCTCTGCAACTGAATTTGCTGAACGTGCTTGGCATAGACATCGCCTACGCCTACTCCGCCTTCCTTGGCACTACCGTATTTCATCACGGTCTCTTTATCGAGCTTGATGCCCACCATACCGTCACCGTCGGGAATGGGAGTGATGGATGTCTGGAATTCCTCGCCCCAGCTCTGAGTGGACTTCCATTCGTTATACACTACAACGAAATTGGGAGAGCCTGATGCGCCGGTATATTTAATCCACACATAATCGTAGGCGGTCTTGTCGTCGTTATCGCCCAACACAGTACCAGCTCCTTTATAGCCGCCGGGAATGGTGTAGGTGGAACCTTCGAGAACGACATTGTTGCCCTCCCAAGGCGTGGGAAGGGCTACTTCCTCTTTTGCACTACTGCTCATCGCCACAAAAGCGAGGGCCATCAAAGTAAAAATTTTCTTCATACGTAATTCATTTAGGTTTATAAATCAGTTAATGTAATAGTTATTTTCAGATTTGGCGGGGAATTTTGGTTATTTCCCCGCACTTCCGATGCGCTCCACTTGCTCACGGATGACCTGTATGGTGGTTGTGTCGGTTGAGAAAACGGAGTTCAGGCCCTGTGCTTCCTGAGCGGGATCGCCCGTATAGGGGTCGCCCACCTGCCATTGCTGGTGCGTGGGATTGGCCTCGCCGCCCCATCCCCAGAAATTGCATCCGGCGAAGTTGCCGCCCGAGAGGGCATTGTCGGCCACCAGTCCGAACACGAAGCGATAGTAGGCATCGCGTACGGTTGTGGTGCTCTCCTGCGAGAACGAGAATCCGTCGCGCGGAAAACCGAACTCCTCCATCACCACGGGCTTGCCCAGACGGCTGGCCAGCTGCAAGTGTTCGTCAATGTATTGCTTGGTGTTGCGGCAGCTCTGCTCGAGGTCTTTGCGGAGCGTGCGCTCGTGGGCCCATCCCCAGTTGTAGGGCCACAGGTGGATGTTCATGTAGTCGATGTTCACGTCGGAGCAAATCTGCTCGTAGAGCGCCATATCGTTCTCGCATCCCCAGCTACCCTCAGAACCAATGGAAATCAGGTGGTTCTTGTCGAGCGAGCGAATCAGCGCCGAAGCCTCTGCCAGCCATTTGGCGAAGGGCTGCTTGGCCTCCTGACTGAAGGCGCGCGGCTCGTTGCCAATCTGCCACGACATGATGGCGGGGTCGTCGGTATATTTCAGTCCCGTGTAGCGGTTGGTGCGCGAGATGATATCCTTAACATACTGATAGAAAAGCTGATGCGCCTTTTCGCACGAGGCATACTTCGAGACAAAATTCATGAAGGCCGTATAGCCTGCCTCGTTCGGACGCGGGGCCTTTCCCTCGCCTGCATGCTCGAGATAGAACCCGTAGCCGCCGCTCCATTCCCACGAATTGTTCAGGTAGAGCACGGCCACCATCTGGCGCTTGCCCATCTCCATGAGCAGATAGTCAAGTCCGGCCAAAATAGTATCGTTGTAAACGCCGGGAGCCTTCTGCAATGTGGGCTCCACCTTGGTGGTGACTCCCTGCTCGCCATCGCTTCCCACCAGAATGCGGAGGTTGTCGATGCCCATCGCCTTCAGGTTATCGAGCTCGCGCAGCAGTCGCTGACGGTCGCCGCCCTGCCCCTCACTTCCGAGGATGGCTCCGTACCAGAAGTTGGTGCCCACATAATAGTAGGGCTTACCGGCACGCTCGAAATGTCCGCTCTTCATCTGAACGAAGGGCGACGGTTTCACCACCTTAGGCTTCTTGGCATTGACCAGAATGCTAAGGCTCACTACTGCTAACATCAGAATCACGATTCTCTTCATGGCTTTATAAATGAGTATAGAGCTATTTTTGCGTGCAAAGTTAAGCAAAACCAGCAAAATACACTAATACTTTCTTGCTCATAACCGATACTTTAGGCCGAAGGCCGTTAAGTTCTGTTAAATATGGTAGGAAAGCATGCCTTCTGCGGGACTTTTCTCGATGGTTGAGATACGATAGCCCAGGCCGTCGGCCACCTCCTTGAGTATGTCGCGATAATGGTAGGCTATGCTGCCAATAAAGCCCACAGGCTCTTCAGGGGCATTCTCGTAGCGCGCCACGTTCTTCTGCAAGAATTCGCTGAAACAGCCGGCCACCATCTTCCTGAGCACCTCCGAATCGTCGGGCCATTGGTCGGCTCTTGCCAATATTTCCGCCACATAGACGGAGCACGAAGCCAGGTAACGGTTGGCCAGCGGAGCGCGATATACCTTATTAATAATTTCAGGATAACTGAGGCCCGTACGGCTGAGATAGTCATCGCGAAGCTTTTCCGAGAGGCGGCCCTTGAACAAGGCGTTCAGGAAGGATTTGCCGATATGCGTCCCGCTGCCCTCGTCGCCCAAGATATAGCCGAGCGGCGGCGTGTTGTCGAGTATCTTCTCGCCATCGAATAGGCACGAATTGCTGCCCGTACCGAGGATGCATGCGATACCCCGACGATGGCCGCACACAGCCCTTGCCGCTCCCAACAGGTCGCTCTCTACTGAAATATCAGCATCAGGGAACAAGCGCCCTAACGCATTGGCTACCTTCGTCTTAAAAAGGTCTATGCAACCTGCCCCGTAGAAATAAACAGCATGCGGGGAACGCGTACAATCAAGCGCCGAAATCACAGTCACTACCTCGTCTTCACTCATGTGCACGGGATTGATGCCAGGCGTCTGCCGGCGCTCCACCTTTGAGGCGTCTTCGGCAAACAGCCAGTCGGTCTTCGTGCTTCCACTATCAGCAATCAGTATCATCTTCAGGAAAACGTGATTCAGGTTTTTAAAAAAGTATTACAATAATTATATTCTTTATGCTTGCAAAGTTAATTCAAAATGTGTACTTTTGCAAACAAAATCGAGAAAAATGAGGAAATTCGCCCTAATTATAGCCATGCTCGTGGCATTCATCCCAGCCCATGCCGTGCTGAAAGAGCAAGATCTGGAAAAGACACTCGGCATCCTCAGGCAAGAACTCACAAATACACACGATGACAACGAGAAATCGTCGGAAGTGATGAAAAAGCGCAACCAGGAAATCTTGGAGCGCGTGTTCAACACCTTCCGGCAGAGTAACCAGAATGCCCTGATGCTTTACTCGCAGAAAGACGGCTACGTGTTCGACCAGGCCTATGCCTGCCACGAAGCCACCGAGCAGTTCCAGAAGTTCAAGAGCAACACGTTGCCCTTCCGCAACTACATGAACTACTTCACCACCGAGATAGCGCGCTACGACTCGCTCATCAACTCGCTGAAGAACATGCGCACCTCGCAGCTATCGAAACAGGCTAAAATCGACCGTAATGTGTGTATGACCTATGCCGTCAACCTGCGCAACGGGCTGATGGACGACAAGCGCGAGATGCAGGAATACCTGGACATTTACAACCGCACGGAAAACCGACTGAAAACCCTGAACGACTATGCCTCGAAGCGCTACAACGAGATACAGAACGACATCTTCCGCAACGGCGGCGACAACTATTTCAGCATCCTCGGCAAACTGAAGGCCTACTTCTCGTTCACTATGGAGAGCGTGAAAGACAAATACCGCCCGTCGGGGCCCTTCAAGTCGCAATGGGACAGCCGCTACATCCTGTTTCTATTCACGTTCCTCACCATCTACGGCCTGGGTGCCTTCTTGCTCAACGCCGTAGCCATCCGCTACCTGATGCCCAAGCGCTTCCGCTCTGAGAAGTTCCTGAAGAAGCGCACCTGCATCATCATCGCCACCTCGGCCGTCACGCTGGCCGTCATCCTGATGATTCTGCGAATGGTGGTCAATCAGAACTTCCTCATCATGGCCTCCAAGCTGCTTGTGCAGTACGTTTGGATGCTGAGCGTCATCCTCATCTCACTCCTGCTCCGCGTCGACGGCAACCAGATTAAAAGCGCCACGCGCATCTATGCACCATTGATGTTCGTGGGCTTCATCGTGATAGCCTTCCGCATTGTGCTCATCCCCAACTATCTGGTCAACCTGATTTTCCCCCCGCTGCTGCTATTCTCGGCCCTGTGGCAATGGAACGTCATCCGACGTCACGGTAAGCGCATCCCGCGTAGCGACGTGTTCTACACCTACATCACGCTGGCCATCTTCGTGGTGAGCGTCGTGTGCTCGTGGTACGGCTACACGCTGCTTTCCGTGCAGCTGCTCATCTGGTGGATTATGCAGCTCACCTGCATACTGACCATCAACTGCATCGTTAGCTGGATGCACGACTACAGCGAGCGCCACCACATCTATGAGCGCCCCATCAACGAGACGTGGCTCTTCCGCTTCGTCTATCGCGTGGTGCTCCCCTGCCTGGGCATCGCCTCGGTCTGGATTTCCATCTACTGGGCGGCCGACGTGTTCAACCTGAGCGACCTCACGATGCGCGTGCTCAGCACCAATTTCATCAACCACAAGTACCTCAAGGTGAGCATCCTCAGCCTGCTCATCGTTATTGCCCTCTACTTTCTGTTCGGATATATCAACCGCATCAGCAAAGACATACTGAGGCTCTATCTAAGCAAGGGCGACAAGAAGCTGGCCGCCTCGCGCAACATGATGGGCAAGAACGTGATTCAGGTGCTCGTGTGGGGCATCTGGCTGCTCATCTGCCTCAGCATCCTGCATGTCGACAACACCTGGCTGGTGGTCGTCTCGGGCGGTCTCTCCACCGGTATCGGTTTCGCCATGAAGGATATCATCGAGAACATCTACTACGGCATCTCGCTGATGACCGGCCGCGTGAAGATTGGCGACTGGATAGAAATTGACGGCACCAAGGGCAAGGTGAACTCCATCAGCTACACCTCGACGCTCGTGGAGAGCATCGACGGTACCATCATCGCCTTCACCAACTCGCAGCTGTTCACCAAGAACTACCGCAACCTGACCAAGAACCACGGCTATGTGCTCTCACTCATCCCCTTCGGGGTGGCCTACGGCTCGAAGATGAAAGACGTGATGGCGCTCGTGGAGCAATCCATTACCGACATGAAGCACCCGTTCGTAGACAAGAAGAAGCCCGTGAAGGTGGTGTTCACCGAGTTCGGCGACAGCAGCATCAACTTCAAGCTGCTATGCTGGGTGGATGCCGTGAAGCAAATCTATGCCGTGAGCGACATCATGGAGAAAATCTACGACGTGCTGGGCGAACAGGGCATCGAGATTCCGTTCCCGCAGCGCAACGTCTACATAAAGCATCTGCCTGAGAACCTACCGGCAGCAAGCAAATAAACCCGCAGTCATGACACAACAAAATACCATATTCATAGCAGGGCCGTGCGTGATAGAGTCGGCCGAACTGCTCGACACCGTGGCCGCCGAGCTGAAGCGCATCAACCAGAAGCTCGGCACCGACATCATCTTCAAGTCGTCGTTCGACAAGGCCAACCGCACCAGCATTCGCTCGTTCCGCGGACCAGGACTCGAGAAGGGCTTGCAGATGCTCTCCGACATCCGCGAGAAATACGGCCTGCGCGTACTTACCGACATCCACGAAAGCTGGCAGGCCGAGGCTGCCGGACAGGTGTGCGACGTGCTGCAGATTCCCGCCTTCCTCTGTCGTCAGACCGACCTTTTGGTGGCAGCCGCGCGCACAGGACGGACGGTCAACATCAAGAAAGCGCAGTTCTTGAGCGGTCAGGACATGAAATACCCCGTTGAGAAAGCCCTTGATGCCGGCGCCACCGACGTGTGGCTCACCGAGCGGGGCAACACCTTCGGCTACAATAACCTGGTGGTAGACTTCCGCAACATCCCCGACATGCTGCAGTTCACCCCGACGGTCATCATGGACTGCACCCATAGCGTTCAGCGCCCGGGAGGTGCCGGCGGAAAGACGGGTGGCGACCGCCGCTTCGTACCATCTATGGCCAAGGCTGCCAAGGCCTTTGGTGCCACCGGCTATTTCTTCGAGGTGCATCCCAACCCCGACCGCGGACTCAGCGATGCCGCCAACATGCTCGAGCTGAATAAGCTGGAAGCACTTGTCAGCGAGCTGCTCTGAAACAATTAGCAACACAAAGAATATGAAAAAGCAAATCAGAGAATACGCCATACAATGCATCAAAGACGAAGTTGATGCCGTGATGGAACTCATCCCACAGCTCGACGACGATTTCGAGCGCGCCGTGGAACTCATCTTCAACTGCAAGGGAAAGGTCATCGTGACGGGTGTAGGCAAGAGCGGCCACATTGGCGCCAAGATTGCAGCCACCTTCTCGAGCACCGGCACGCCCTCGTTCTTCATCAACCCGCTCGACGTCTATCATGGCGACCTGGGCGTGATGACCCACGACGACGTGGTGCTGGCCATCAGCAACAGCGGTCAGACCGACGAGCTGCTGCGCTTCATCCCCATGGTGCTCCACATGAACATCCCCATCATCGGCATGACGGGCAACCCCGACTCGCTGCTGGCCCGCTACTCCACCGTACACCTGCACGCCCACGTCAAGAAAGAGGCCTGTCCGCTGAACCTTGCCCCGACAAGCAGCACCACGGCCCAGCTCGTGCTCGGTGATGCGCTGGCCGTCTCGCTCATGGAGATGCGCAACTTCAAGCCGCGCGACTTTGCCCAGTTCCATCCGGGCGGCGAACTCGGCAAGCGGCTGCTCACCACGGCTCAGGACGTGATGCGCACCAACGACCTGCCCATCATCCCCAAGGAGATGCACCTCGGCGAGGCCATCATCCTGGTCAGCAAGGGAAAGCTCGGACTGGGCGTCTCGCTCGACGAGCACCAGAAGATTATCGGCCTCATCACCGATGGCGACATCCGCCGCGCCATGGAGCGCTGGCAGGCTGCCTTCGTTGACCACATTGTCGAGGACATCATGACACGCAAGCCCAAGTGTGTGCTCGCCGATACAAAGATTACCGAAATCCAGAAAATCATGCACAAGAACAAAGTGCACACGGTGCTCGTCATCGACCAGGAGAACCATCTGCTGGGCGTCGTCGACCACTACTCGTGCATGATATGATAAACATTACAGAATTGAAACACTACACTTCCATCACAAAACCGAAACCCCCTGTGGCGTCGCGTCTATTCGCCGCAGGCTTCATGCTGCTCTGCTCTCTGCTGATGCCACTCATTAGTGCTGCCCAGCGAGCCGACTCGCTAATCGTGGCCGACCTTCGCCGCGAGGGCATCACGTTCACCCACGACAATTCCGTGACGCTGCTCATGTCTGGCCAGGAAAAATTCGACGACATGTTCCAGGCCATTCGCGATGCGCGCCAATCCATCCATCTGGAATACTTCAACTTCCGCAACGACTCCATTGCCGACACCCTCTTCGAGCTGTTGGCCACGAAGGTGAAGGAAGGCGTTGAGGTGAGGGCTGTATTCGACGGCTTCGGCAACGTGTCGAACAGCCAGCCGCTGAAGAAAGAGCACGTCAGCCACCGCCGCGAGCAGGGCATCCAGCTCTACGAGTTCAATCCCGTGAAGTTCCCCTACACCAACGACCTCTTCGGACGCGACCACCGCAAGATTGTGGTCATCGACGGAAAGATTGCCTACACAGGCGGCATGAACGTGGCCGACTATTATATAAAAGGTACGCCCGAGGTGGGCGAATGGCGCGACATGCATTGCCGCATCGAGGGAGGTGCCGTGAACCGGCTGCAAGGCATCTTTGCCGACATGTGGAAGCGCGTAACGGGCCAGCAGCTGCAGGGCGCCCAATACTACCGCGGCTTCACCACACCCGACTATTTCGGCAACCTGAAGAAAGACACCACCGCCACGGCCGGCCATAAAATGGTAGGCATCATCAACCGCGAGCCCTACCGCTCGCCCAAGATTATCCGCAAGTTCTACATCAGCGCCCTCGACAACGCCCGCGACAGCATCAAGCTCGTCAATCCCTACTTCACCCTGACGCCCAGCATCAAGCGCGCCCTGAAGCGGGCCCTGAAGCGAGGCGTGAAGATGGAACTCATGATTGCCGCCAACAGCGACATCCCGCTCACCCCCGACTGCGGCTTCTACAACATGCACAAGCTGATGAAGCGGGGCGCCGACGTGTGGATCTATCAGGGCGGCTTCCACCACACGAAGATTATCATGGTCGACGGACAGGTGTGTACCGTGGGCTCGGCCAACCTCGATGCCCGCAGCCTGCGCTTCGACTACGAAGAGAATGCAGTCATCGTCGACCCCTGCACCACCAAGGAACTCTCGGATATGTTCGAGCGCGACAAGAAGCGCTCCTTCCGCCTCACCAAGGAATCGTGGGACAAATGGCGCACCGGCAAGGATAAGTTCCGCGGATGGCTAAGCACCCTGTTGTCACCCTGGCTATAAAAAGATATGGATACTACAGAAAGAAGCGAAATGCGCGAGAAAGACTATTTCAACACCGTTTTCTGCATGCTCAAAGACAAGCGAATGGGCGAGGCGATAAGCGCGCTCCGCAGACTCATGGAGAAAAACCGCGCCATCGTGGCCGACGACACCTTCCATACCATCGCCGCCGACCACGACCGCATGCTCGACTATATGGAGCAGGGCTACGACGACCCCCAGCGCGAGGAAATCTACCAGCGCCTGGTGCGCCGCCTGTGGTTCTTCACCCGCAGCGCCCTGATGACCTGGCTCTGCACCAGCAAGTCGATATTCCGCGAAGCCCGTCAGAAGTCAGGCCAGCAGCAGTTCACACCCGACGATATCGAGCGCACCCTCCACAATTTCGTTTCCGATGTGGCCATGCTCAGTCTCGAGACCGATGAGGCAAAGCTTCAGAAAGAGGCCGACCTCTATGCCAGTCATCTGAACTACGTCAGCACGCTCTTCAACCATATCTTCGTCAGCAACTCCTGGAGCAAGGCAACCGGCGCGTTCTACACCCGCCTCCTGCTCTCGCCGATGACCGACAGCATCGATGCCCGCATACTCGTCAGCGCCATCACGCTCAACTGCCTCATTCAGTTCGACATGGAGAAGCTGCGCACGCTTATCGACATTCACCAGCAGACAGCCGACCCCGAGCTGCGCGAGCGTGCCCTCGTAGGATGGTTCCTCTCCCTGCCCCACTTCCAGCCATCGCTCTTCCCCGAGTTCACCCCGACGCTCCGCGACGTCTGCACCCGCCATGCCGCCGAGCTGCTCGAACTGCAGCAGCAGGTCATAGCCTGCATCAATACCGACCGCGACAACGAGACCCTGCAGAACGACATCATGCCCAACCTGATGAAAAACTCAGGCTTCAAACTCACCCAGCGGGGCATCGAGGAGAACGAAGACCCCATGGAAGACATCCTCGACCCCGATGCCGCCGACAAGCGCCTGGAAGAGGCCGAGAAGAACATCAACAAGATTCTCGACATGCAGAAGCAAGGCGCCGACATCTATTTCGGCAGCTTCAAGCTGATGAAGCGCTTCAGCTTCTTCTACACCCTCTCCAACTGGTTCACGCCCTTCTTCATGCAGCATCCCGGACTGAGCCATCTCACCAAGGACCTGCTCTCCAACAAGTTCGTTCTGAGCATCATCAACAAGGGCCCCTTCTGCGAGAGCGACAAATACTCGTTCGCCCTGGGCGCATCGAGCGTCATCAGCCACTTGCCGCAGGACGTGCTGAAAATGGTGGAGAACATCGAAGACATCGACCCCGCCATGAAGCCCGACCTCATCAACACCCCCATCTTCAGGCGACAGGTGTACCTGCAGGACCTCTACCGCTTCTTCAAGCTCCATCCCCTGCACAGCGAACTGCCCTTCGACCCGTTCCATGTGGGAAGCCTTCCGGGCAACGACAACTACTTCATGCTCGGCCATGAACTGTTTGCCGACATCGACGACGAGCACATCCTGCTCATGCGCGCCCGCTATCATCACAAGGTGCGCAGGTATGGCGTGGCCACCGAAGAGCTCTACGACATTATTGAGAAATATCCCGACAACGTGCAGGCACGCGCCATGCTGGCCCACTCCCTGCTCGAGCTGGGTTCCTATGACCAGGCTGCCGACATCTACGAGCAGCTGATGGTGGTGCGCCCCGACAACTTCAAGTACAAGCTCAACTATGCCCACGCCCTCACCGAGTCGGGCCAGTACGAAGACGCCATGGAAACCATCTTCCGTCTCAGCTACGAATACCCCGACGACATCCGCGTAACCCGGCTGCTGGCATGGGCACACCTCATACAGCGGCATGCCAAGAAGGCCGAGCCCTGCTACGACAAGCTGCTGGCATCAGCCGAAGCCAACCTGTCAGACAAGCTCAACGCCGCCTATTGCTACTGGTTTACGGGGAGAATGAAACAGGCCGTCGGTCTGTTCCGCGAATATGTGGAAAAAAAGGACACCCCGCTCGATGTGGCTTTCGTCAGCGACGAAGAGCTGCTGGGTGTCTACGAAGTGAGCGAGTTCGACAAACAACTCCTTAAGGAGCTAGTCGAGCGGCAGCCGCGAGATCTTTAGCCCTCGGTTCCTTCATCCTTTCATATTTCATGTCGGGCAGCGCATCAATCGTCTGCTGGTCTGCCTTCATGTATTTCATTATCAGGTCGCCGTATTTCTTCACCCCATACTTGTTGATGGAGTCAACGGCCGTGTTGTATCCCTTCACGAACACCTCATACTGCTTCTTCCGGTTCTTGTCGGCCAGCGCCTTCTCGCGGAAGGCCACCACGCCCAGTTTCATGTCCTTCAGCCGGGTGTCCATCAGCACCGGGTGCTTCCACAGTCTTGCCGTCGTGGCCTGTGGCTCGGGCAGCAGCATCGCGTCGATCTCGTTGTTCAGCAGCATCTTCAGCCGGATGTTCGGGTCGTTGATTTGCACCATGAACACGTTGTCGCGTCCCAGTTTGGCGCTGTCAACGGCCATCTGTGCCAGCAGGTGCGTTGCGCTGAACCGCGCCATGGCCACCATCTTTTCGTTCAGGTGCTTCAGCTCAGTCACACGCGAGAGGCGGTTGCTCACAAACTGCCATCCGGCATTCGTCGCCGTGGCATACTTCAGCGCCAGTCCGCCGCGCTTCATCCGCTCGCCCCTCACCAGGTCGGTCACGTTTCCCTCGATGCTCCCCTTCTTCAGGGCCGCGTCGCAGTCGATTTGCGAGTCGAAGCACTTTAGCCTAATGTCGGCCTTCGCCGTGTCGAACATACAATGTTCCTTGGCCAGGAAGAGCGGCAGACAGTCCATCGTGGGCAGCGTTCCAACCTTCAGCGCAGCCGAGTCTTCCTTGGCCAGCCTCAGGCGCTCTGCCTTCGACAGTCGTTTCTGCTCCTCGTAGTCGCTGCCGCACGACACCATGGCAGCCACCACCAGCACGATATAGAGAATTTTCTTCATCTTCTTGAAATTGGCGGCAAAATAAACAAAAAAAAACGAGAATAGCAAATAAATAACACCTTTTTCAGGATTTCGTCGAAAAAATCCCCGGAACTCATCGAAAACCATTTTGAAGATAGCCGCACACACCTTAACTTTGCACTCAGAAATTCAAACATAAGTAAAACCAATTAAAAAATAAAGATTATGAAAAAGATTTTTGCATTGTTAGTTGTGTGTGTGTTCTCTGCCAGCATTGCCGTGGCACAAGTTAATAACAACCACCGTACGGCCGCCCGCCACTACTTCGAGCGCCTCGACTCAGTTTCCCGCAGCAAGCTGATGAAACAGCACAGGGAATTCTGGAAGAAGCAGATGAAGGACAACGACAAGAAGTGGAAGAAGCACGTAGCCATGAGTCCACGCCAGTGGAAGGCACCCTGGCAGAACGCCGACAAGGGATTCCTGCTGCATCCACAAGAGCAGATGCCCATCTTCATCGGCGGCAAGGAAGCCCTGATGAGCTGGATTGAAGAGAATGTCACCTATCCCGTATCGGCCGACCTCACCGGTGTTGAGGGCAAGGTTCTTGTAGCCTTCGATGTGAATGCCGACGGCACCATTGGCAACGTACGCGTAGAAGAATCGGCCAATCCCCTGCTCGACAACGAGGTGGTGAGCAAGCTGCAGGCAATGCCCCGCTGGATTCCCGCCTTCCAGAACGGCCGCGCCGTAAAGGTGAAATACACCCTCCCCATCAACTTCACTCTGCAGTCATAAAGTCATAAAAGCTATATAATTTATCTCAAGCGTGAAAGGGATGTCCATTTTGGGCACCCCTTTTTTGGGGTGTAATCCTGTAATCTTGTAATCGCTGTGTGTGCCGAACAAAATAGAAATAGCCTATAGACAAAAATCCACGAGAATCCTACAAAAAAATATTAGCGCAACCTATGCAGTAATATTCCCCCCTCATTGGAAAGGAGGGGCTGGGGGTGGTTGATAATAAGGCTAAAAGCAAAGATTAAAATCAGATTATTGACGATTTGTGTTAAGGAGTGGCTGGGGCTGGTTGATTTTAATGCAAAAAACAAAGATTTATGCCCGATTTTTGGCGATTTTTGTGCAAGAAAATGGCGTGAAAGAGTTGCCGCTTACACCCAAATCCTCCGTAACGCCCTGTAAATCAATGGTTCTCCGAGCAAGCGATTACAGGATTACAGGATTACACCCCAAATTATGCCCCCTCCCTCCGAAGAGCCCGTTTTTCTCATTTTTTATTATTATATATAAATATCTATATATATAAATAAATATGTATATAAATAATTAAAAATAGAACAAAATAAGCAATTTTTCGTAACTTGATTTATGTATAATTATTAATATATATATAAATATACGTATATATAAATAATAATATATAATTAAATAAATGTATAGTATAAATATGCAATTTCAGAAACCCAGGGTTCAAAAAACAGGGTGTAATCCTGTAATCGTGTAATCGCCCCTGTCAACCACACCAGTATAATGCAGCCCCAAATCCCGTCCCGCTTTCCATCCATCAGAAGCCCCGCTTCCGTCCAATAGATACACCCCGTCCAGACTTTAAAACCCACGCATCCAGACTTTAGAACGAATGCATCCAGACTTTAAATGCAATCCTTCCAGACTCACTAGTTTGGGCGAATTTGTAATTCGACCACAATGAATATCAGCATTTGTAATGCGAGAGAATTAATCGGATTGAAAATCCTGATACTCGGTGCTGCCAAATTGCAAATTCGTCAGAACAGCGACTTTAAATGCGTAAAGGACAAAAATCTGACACAAATCTTTGTAGGCATCCCCATAATCCCTATTTTGCAACTTTTTCATGTGTATCTCTTAAATTTTTGGATAAAAGAAAGCAAACCTAAGGATTATTTTGTATATTTGCACCTGTCAACAGCTCGTTTGACGATGATGCCCATTGAGGTGGGAGGAGCAACAGGGCTGGACACTACATAATGGAAAAGCGTCACACGATGCTTTGTCGATTGGCTGATGAAACCTAGGAAATTTCATTTTGCATGCCAAAGACTATGCGGAGTCTGATGCCACGGGTATGCTGAAACGTATCCCCGGTGTGTGCGTGAAGGTTAACCATGCCTTCAACGCACACTTACGGGTGTATCAGCAAATCCTTCGTGGGTGTCACTCTGTTCGTCAGCATGCAAGGTTTCCTAGGACCTCATCAGCGGGCGGGCAGAAAGTGGATACCCACGTTTTTTTGTTGTGTGGTAAACCGAAACAATAACATTAAGCCTTAATTTGGGTGTCTTAAGGTAGGTTAATATAGGAATGCATGGAACCATTCATGATTTATACAGGCAATCACTTGTTCCATTATACAAACTTTGAGTCTGCCTTAAAGATTATAGCAACACGTTCTTTGAAATTTGGCAATTTCGAAGACATGAACGATATAGCTGAGGCGAACAGAGAAGTATTCGGAATGGTTGCTGATGATATTGTATATAGAGCTTTGTCAGAATACCATTCTATAAGTTTGACATTAGATAATTCTTCTAGACGAGGATTCTCTATTGACCCTTTGTGGGGACACTATGCCCAAAAAGGTAATGGCGTATGTTTGGTATTTGATAAAAACTATTTATGTAGCAGTTTAACAAATCAGTTTGGTAAAAATGCCAAAATTGCTCCTATTAAATATCAATCTGATTACACAGGGACAATTTTTACAGATGGAGATTCTGAGGAAGAAGTGAAAAGATATATTGCAAATTACATCGAAGATATCTTTTTTACCAAATCAATAGACTGGAAATATGAACATGAAGTCAGAATCCTAGTAAATGTGAACAAAAAGAATGAGTATTTATATTTTGGTGAAGAATCTCTACTTGCTGTTATACTATGTCTTCCTAAAGTATGGGACTATAAAGAATCAGCAGAATTTAAAGTGCTTAAAGAAATTCTGCCGAACAAACCTATACTGCGTTATACAACAATGTTTGGTAATAGAGAACTAGTTGACGAAGATGGTGATAAAATGTGTGGTATTATCGGATTGGATTGGCAACTTGACATGTAACATTTAAAGAATGTCAGCCCGTCTGATATTTCAGACTCAGAAAAAGAAAGGATTATATCAAAATGTGAATCCGAATGCAGTCAAGAGATTGTAAATCAAATAAAAAGTATTTTGAACATCAAACTATAAAACAAACAATTATGAAAAAGATTATATTCTCCATCCTCCTACTGGCTCTTCCGATGATTGCCAATGCATACGATGCAAAGGTAGGTGGCATCTACTATAACTTGAATTCAGAAGATAATACGGCGGAAGTCACTTATCAGAAATTTGACTATGGATACAAATCCGACTATTCTGGCGAAGTTGTCATCCCCAGTATTTTTACCTATGAAGGTGTGGAATACTCGGTGACTACAATAGGAAACAATGCTTTTTCTACATGTGGGGGTATAAGATCTGTTTCTATCCCAAGTTCCGTGACAAGCATCGGTGAGGGAGCTTTCTATCGTTGCACAAGCCTTCCCTCGGTAACCATCCCCAATTCGGTGACTACCATCGGAAAGAGTGCTTTTTCGCAATGTACCGGTCTTACTTCGATAATCATCCCTAATTCTGTGACAAATATAGGATACGAGGCTTTCTATAGCAGTGGCCTAACTTCGGTAACTATTCCTAATTCCGTCACAAGTATCGAAAGTGGTGCTTTCGAATATTGCCGCAGCCTAACTTCTGTGACTATCTCCAATTCTGTAACTATCATCGAATTCTCTGTTTTTCGTGATTGTCAAAATTTGACCTCAGTAACCATCCCCAATTCTGTTACTAGCATTAGAGACCATGCATTCTGTGATTGCCACAACTTGACCTCGTTGACCATTCCTAATTCTGTGACCAGCATCGGATGGGAGGCTTTTGCTGATTGCAGTAGTCTTCCCTCGGTAACCATCCCCAATTCCGTAACCAGTATCGATAACGCTGCTTTCTCTGGTTGCACTGGCTTGACATCAATGACTATCGGCAATTCCGTGACCAGCATCGGAAACTATGCTTTCTCTGATTGCAGTGGTTTGACTTCGGTGACCATCCCCAATTCCGTGACCAATATTGGAAGTTATGCCTTTAAAAATTGCAATGGTTTGAACTCGGTGACCATCGGAAGTTCCGTGAACACCATTGGGACCAATGTTTTTAATGGATGTACATCCTTAACTGATGTAACTATCAATTGTAATTGGACAGGAACTCTATTTAGAGGTATATCTTCCATAAAAAATATAACTTTTGGTAATTCCGTTACTAGTATCGGAGGAGAAACTTTCAGTTATTGCAGCGGTTTAACTTCGGTGACTATCCCCAATTCTGTGACAAATATTGGAAATAAAGCATTTTATCAATGTACAGGGTTGAACTCCGTTAGCTTCGGTAATTCTGTGGCCACCATCGGGGAAAGCGCTTTTGAAAATTGCAGCAACTTAACCTCTGTGACCATCCCTAACTCTGTGAGAAGCATAGGAAAGTGTGCCTTTTTGAATTGCAGTTTGAATTCTGTGCATATCAACGATTTGGCAGCATGGTGCAATATAAATTTCAGTAACAATCCCCTTTATTACGCTCACCATCTATACCTTAACAACGATAAAATCACCAATTTAGTGATACCTGATGGCGTAACAGGTATTTCAGAACATGCTTTCTGGGGCTGCACTGACCTGACCTCTGTGACCATTCCTAGTTCCGTTAATTATATTGGAGACAATGCTTTTGCGGAATGTCCAAATATAACGGATCTAACCCTTAACTGTCAAAAGATTGGTACATATTTTAAAGGTATGAGTTCCATTAAAAATGTTACTATCGGTAATTCTGTGAAGAGCATTGAAGCAAATGCTTTCTCCGGTTGTTCAGGACTGACCTCGATAAACATTCCTAATTCCGTGACCAGTATTGCAGAGAGTGCTTTCTCTGGTATTGGCTTAACAGATATTACTCTTGATTGTACTGAGATAGGAACGTGGTTTAAAAACTCAACTTCTATAAAGAATGTAACATTAGGCAATTCCGTAAAGAAAATCAATAGCCAGGCTTTCTATGGTTGTAGTGGTCTAACTTCGGTGACTATTGGGAAATCTGTAGAAAGCATTGGCGAACTAGCTTTCCATAATTGTAAAAGTCTAACAGCTGTACATATTTCGGATTTGGCTTCATGGTGTAATATCGAGTTCGGAGTTTATGAAACTTCTAACGGGTTTTATGTGGCCAATCCACTCGTAAATGCTCATCATTTATTCATTGATAATAAAGAAATCACAAATTTAGTAATACCAGAAGGAGTAAAAAGCATAAGCAATGACGCATTTACAGATTGTAGTTTTTTGATCTCTGTAACCATACCTAATTCTGTGACAACTATTGGAGATGAGGCTTTTTATAGTTGCAGTAGCCTAACCTCGGTGACTATCCCTAATTCCGTGACATCCATTGGATTCAGTGCATTCGAAAATTGTAAAAGCCTTACATCAATAACCATCCCCAATGCTGTATCAACCATAGATAACAGTACGTTTTATGGCTGTTCTGGCCTGACTTCTGTGACCATTCCTAATTCTGTTACAAGCATTGAAGGATATGCTTTTTACGGTTGTACCAGTCTGAACATAGTTACGATTCCCAATTCAGTGACCAGTATCGGAAAAGAGGCTTTTTCCGGTTGTAGCGGCCTTTCTTCAGTGACCATCCCTAATTCCGTCACCACCATCGGTAACTATGCTTTCTATAATTGCAGCGGTCTGACCTCGGTGACCATCCCCAATTCAGTGACCACTATAGGAAACTATGTTTTCTATAATTGCAGCGGTCTGACCTCGGTGACCATTCCCAATTCAGTGACCAGTATTGGAAGTTATGCTTTTTGTTATTGCAGTGGTCTGACCTCGTTGACCATCCCCAATTCGGTGACTACCATCGAAAGCTATGCTTTTAGTGGTTGCAGCGGCCTTTCCTCGGTGACTATCGGTAACTCTGTAACATCTATAGGAAGTTGTGCCTTCAATAATTGCAGTGGTTTAACTTCGGTGACCATCCCTAATTCTGTGAATGTAATCGGAAGCAATGCTTTTTCTTCTTGCATAGGTCTTACTTCTGTGACCATAGGAAGTTCCGTGACTTCTATCGGCAGTTCTGCCTTTAGTGGCTGCACAAATATTGAGCAGGTATTCTCGGGCATAAGAATGATTTTCAATATTAATAAGAATGTATTCTCCGACAAAACTTATATAAATGCAATGTTGTTTGTTCCTTCAGGCAGAAAAGAGGCTTATAAAGCCGCTACGGGATGGCAGAATTTCGTTTATATGGGAGAGTGGGAACCTTCTGGAATAAAAAATCTAACTCGTGAAACTGATGAAAATGTGGAAGAGGTAGAACGCTATGATGCCAATGGAAACAGAATTTTTGCTCCACAAAAAGGCTTGAATATAGTCAAGTACAGCAATGGGGCTATTAAAAAGATAATAATCAAATAAAAGGAATTCTAACTTAATGATATGCGGCGATTGTAAAGATACAGTCGCCGCTATTGTTTATCTGAATTATTTATGTGAGATTTTTGTAGATTTTTGTCCTTTTATCAATAGGTGGCCGAGTTGTTATTTACGCACCATGCCTCCAGAACGCCCTGTTTATCAGGGTTCTCCGCACAAGCGATTACAAGATTACAGGATTACACCCTAAATTATGTGCCCTGTCAGAAGTTCTGCCCTTTAATCAACCACCCCTAGCCCCTCCTTAAAGAAAGGAGGGGGAGTAGATGGTTATGGTTCGGAGCTATTCACTCCCCGCCCTATATAGGGAGGGGCCATATTACGACAAATATTTGAATAGGTATTAGCGTATTTTAGAGAGGAAAACAATGCATTTTATCGTATTTTGGATATTTCCTTTCTGCATTTTATCGTAATTTAAAAAGTTTTTGTATCTTTGTGGCCTAAACATAATAGAGAATGATTGACGAGAAAATAATACTTCAAGTACTGGCTGAGCAACAGGAGGAAATAAAAGGCTACAAGCCTCAAAAGTGGGTTGCT
>JAEEGF010547733.1_pt1 | contig 21798 bp, 10 predicted proteins | sample 9134171 | NCBI WGS metagenome assembly JAEEGF01 (sample SAMN16246542, study PRJNA631951) | gut metagenome | biome: gut microbiome; feature: rumen; material: AP-attached | host: Bos | place: Iran: Karaj | collected 2018-10 | reverse complement strand
GAACAGACGCTCGACAACAATCCTCGTCTGCAGCTCCTCCCATATCTCGCGACGAAGAGCCTGATCGGCACTTTCGCCGGCTTCAATCTTTCCTCCAGGGAACTCCCAAAAATCGTTGAAGTCGCCGTAGCCCCGCTGGGTGGCGGAAATGCGTCCCTCCTCGTCGCGGATTATAGCGGCTACAACCACTACCGGTCCCGTGGTGGTGTGGTCGGACGTAAGAAAGGATACAGGAAGACCGACGAGCAGATGAGAAACCAGTATGCAGAGGAACTCCGATTGCTCCGTAAAGGATACATTCTGGCCAACGTGAGAAAACTCACCGGAACCGCCGTCAATACTCTCCGGAAAGTGTCCAAGATAGGAGGAGTTTCGGAGAGCGGGAAAAAGAGAATGGAAATGGAATTCAGTATATGAAAGAGACAACCGGATATCAAAATCTGAGACCTTATGGGTCGAGGTGATTTTGGACAAAAATGATTGTCAGTGCTATAGAATATCAAGGGATAAAGTCCGCCCAGCTCCACTTGAGACGGGGTAAAATTACCCCGAAACACAAAGAAAGACACTGATAATCAAAAAGATTGTCTGGGTCTTTTCCTTTTTTGCACTGTGTAGCTTTCCGGACTATGGTCCCACGGGTTGCAACCAGGATGACGGATGTAGAAATGTGTTGATAATCTTACAATTATCCATACACCCATACCTCCAGAAAGGTGTCTGGATGGGTGATGGGAAAATGTTCAAAATCTGAGACCTGTTTTTTCTCAACTGAGACCGATTTTTCTTTTCATATCTTATTGTTTAATACTAAAATAGAATGATAATGACATTTAACTTCGTTTGCAGGGGTTCAAAGGTCAGCAAGAAGGACGGACAATATTTTTAGAGGAAAGATACGACTTTTTTCTGACTTGCAGCAATAGAAGTTATTTTTTCGATTTGCAATGTACATTTTTTTTAAAAAGTTTTGGTTGATAGTGTACATTTTTGTATATTTGCAAATCAAACAATAATCCTATTGAAAATATAACATTATGGTTACTAAGGATTTATTAAGGCGAGTCATCTATGACCAGCGTGAATTAATGGAAGGACTTGGTGTGGATCGCCAGATTCTCAAGGAGCAGATTGCAGCACCTGAGATATTAGTGATATCTGGCGTGAGGCGCTGTGGAAAATCTGTGTTAATGCAGCAGATAAAAGCGAAACGTGAGGAACAAGATTACTATCTCAGTTTTGATGACGATCGCCTACTGCATTTTGAAGTGGAGGACTTCCAGGTATTGTACGATGTCTTCGTGGAGGATTTCGGGATGCAGCACTCATTCTACCTTGACGAGGTGCAGTTGATTCCTGGATGGGAACGATTTGTAGATAGGCTTTATTCTCACAAAAACAAGGTTTTCGTCACTGGCAGCAACGCTTTCCTGCTGAGCAAAGAGCTGGGCACGTTGCTGACGGGAAGGCACTTAAAGCAGGAATTGTGGCCTATGTCGTTTGTGGAATATTTGATGCTTAAAGATGTGGTGTGGGAGAAAAAAGACCTGTACACCACAGAGGGCAGAGCGAAGATGTTGAACCTACAGGATGCGTATTTGAACGAAGGTGGTTTTCCTCAATACTTGAGCACAAGGAATCCTCGCTATCTTAAAGAACTGTACAATGACATCATCTACCGTGATATTGTAGTTAGACATAAGTTACCGTCAGACCGTCAGATTCGTGAGGTTGCCTATTATCTTGCCAGCAACTACACACATCGTTTTACCTACAACTCGGTGGCTAAGGCCACTGGGATAAAGAGTGCTGACACGGCGACGGACTATATAGGCTATCTTGAAGAGTCTTATTTGGTGGGCGTAGTGACCAAATATGACTACAAAGTGGGAGAACAGATGAAGAGCCCCAAGAAGGTGTACTTTGTTGACAACGGGTTGGTGTCCCAGATAGGGTTCAACTTCAGCAACAACTTTGGGCAGAAATTGGAGAACGCCGTCTATGTGGAGCTACGCCGCAGAGAAAAAGAGATATTCTATTTCCATGATAAAGGAGAGTGTGACTTCGTGATACGTGAAGGAAAAGATATCGTGGCGGCTTATCAGGTGACTGTGTCGTTGAAAGATGAAAAGACAAGGAAACGTGAAGAGGACGGGTTAAAAGCGGCTATGGATGCTTTTGGACTTAGGGAAGGTTACATCATCACCAAAGACGAAACGGAAGAACGGAAACTATCCGACGGACGAGTGGTACATGTTGTGCCATTCTACCGATGGATTATTAATGCATAAACGACACATATTTGACACAAAAATCAAGATGTATAGCAATAAAAGCATGATTAATCATGAAAAAAGAAGAGGTTCGACTCCCTCCAGCTCCACAGAAAGACCGCCTGAGAGCGGTCTTTTTTTTATCTAGCAGGGTGTCGGAAGCAGGAAAAGAGGGGAGACGCTGAGAGCATTCCGATCCTCGGCTCGTCGCCTCGTTCGCAGACGGACCGGCCACCGGCGGTTTCTTTCCGCTATATCAAACATGAAAAATAGTCTAAAAAAAGGGAGTACTACACCCGAATGACCAATGCCTTGATACGTGATAGAGTAGATAGTATTGGAGGCTGTCAAATAACCGAACGTCAAGTCCTCGACCCTCGACCCCCAATGATTATTTTATTATAATAGTGTATTTATTTATAGAAATTGTGTATTTTTGCATCGCATTTTTGGATGCTGTATATTGTATGTGAAATGTTCTGGAAGTGAGTGTTTGCACCGATAAATGCATTATGCGAGGTAAAAATATCAATTGATTTAATAACATAAAAATTACCGTAATGAACAAAAAAGTATCCCTTTTGTTTGCATTGTCAATGATGTTTTTGGCAATGCCGGGTATTGCCACGGCACAAGACAAGCCTTGTGACCCGATAATTTTCCTTCCTTGGTGGGAGGACTTCCAGGCATATCCCCACAACACCACTCCGCCCACAGAGCCGGCATGCTGGCATTTCCAGGGCACCAACGAGCCCTCGATTGGTTCGTACAACATTAATGGAGGTTACCTTACCTGTGTGCTTGACTTGTATAGTACTGGCGAGACATGGGCTGTGTTGCAGAACCCGTTTGACACAAACCTTCCGGTGAATCACCTTCAGGTGACTTTCAGCGCTGGCAAATCGAGAAACGACGCCTCGCTCAATTCCGACTTGATTATCGGTATCTGCAAGAATCCCTCCAACCCTATTGGCAACTTCACCCCGCTCGATACGGTGTTGGCCATTCCGTATTGCTCGCCCGACACCATGGCCCGCTTTACGGTAGACTTTGCAGCTTATAACGATACTGGACGTTATTTCTGCTTCCTTACCAAACCATTGCTGTCGTCGGGAATCAACTTCCTGGCTATTGACAGTCTCGTGTTCGATTACAATGACCACTGCATGATTCCTCAGCTTCTGCGTGTTTCGCAGGTGACCGACATGTCGGCCCATTTCGGTTGGGCTTTGTACAGCAGCAACCATGTAGAGTTGGCTTATAAACCGGTGTCCGACACTGGCTGGATTACGGTACCCGCCGTGGGTCGCAATCATGACATTGTCAATTTGCTCACTCCCAACACTGCCTATATGGCACGTATCCGCCAGGATTGCTCTTTGTCGTCGAATGGCTATTCCGATTGGTCGGACACTGTGTATTTCACCACCGATACAGTCCGTTGCCGTATGCCTGAGAACCTGACCCTTACCGATGTGGCCAACACTTCGGCCTCGTTCAGCTGGACTCCCGCAGGCACTGCCACACAGTGGGAAATACATATCTTCAACAGTTCATACAACCGCACATTCACTTCCAACACCAATAGCTACACCGTTACGGGCCTCTCGTACGGCACAAACTATCGTGTGGCCGTGCGCTCCATGTGCGATGCCGCCAATATGTCTGAATGGACCGACACGATGATGATTACCACCAGCCGTTGTTTCAGTGTCGACAATCTGGAAGCCGCTCCATCCTATACCGAGTCGGTTATCACCTGGCGTCCCGGTGCTGACAATAACACCAGTTGGGAAGTGGTTTATGGCCATCCCGGTTTCAGGGAAGGCGAAGAGCTGGGGACAATGATTGTCAATGATAATCCCCAAGCAACCCTTACCGGTTTAGACTCGGCCACCAGCTATGTGGCCAAGGTGCGTTCGCTGTGCGAGGATGGTCGCTATAGCGAATATAACTCGGTTAGCTTCACCACTCTCGGCAGACCTCAGGGTATTGATGAGGCTGGCCAATTGAGGGTATCGGTATATCCCAATCCCGCCTCCACCGTCACCACCATTGCAGTGCAGGGTGTGGAAGGTCGCCTGAATGTGGCTATCATCAGCATTGATGGCCGCACATTGCAGTCGTTTGTGAAGGACTGCCCCTCCGACTGCGAGATGGTGCTGGATGTGGAAGGCTTGGCCAAGGGCACCTATCTGGTTCGCCTTTACAACGACCAAATCAACACCACCCGTAAATTCAATGTCCAATAACAGCCTAAATGTACAATATCATGAGAAATTTATTTGCTAAACTGATGTTATTGGCGGCTGTTATCATGCCGCTAACCATTTGGAGCCAGACCTATCAGTCGGTCCCTTACTCCACTGGTTTCGAAGGTCTCGCTACCGGCAACCAACCCACCGGATGGGTGGTATACCAGACGGGTACCAATATTGATGTCACTTTCCCCTGTGCCTATAACTATTCGGGCAATGCCCGCAACGGCAGTGTATACTACGAATTTGAGTTCAATTCCAGCTCCAGCACCCGCTATGAGCTGGTCGCCACTTGCGAGTTTGCCAATCCTGCCAGTTTGATGGTGGATTTCTATGCTTCCACCACCTCGGCCTATACGCCCGACTATTTCGAAGTGGGCGTGATGGAGGACAGTGTTTTTGTCCCCGTCGATACCTTGACGCTGACTTATGCCCCCTCCTTTGGCTCGTCAAACTATACCCACTACCGCGTTTATCTGGCTGAATATACGGGCGACGGACACCGCATCGCTTTCCGCGCCACCCGCAACACTTCGGGCCAGATGACGTTCTTTATGGACGACCTCACCATATCCACGGCCCCCAGTTGTGCCTTCATGCCCGGCACCCCGTCGGCTGTTGTCGATTCCAACAGTGCCACACTTTCATGGAGTGCCCCCTCGGTGTCCATGGGCTATATGTTGTATCTGAACAACGACAACACTTGGTACAACGCCTACACCAACAGCTACACCTTCACGGGGCTCAACCCCAACACCGCCTATAGCGGCTACCTGTACAACACCTGCGACGGCAGCGACACCAGCGAGGCTGTCCCCTTCAGCTTCCGCACCGCCTGCGGCATGCCGGTGCTGCCTATGGTGGAAGACTTTGAGTTGGGCGGCACATTCCCTCCCTGCTGGAACATCACCGAGACCAGCGGCAGCTCGCCCAGTGCCTATAGCGGCTATGGACACACAGGCTCCTACTGCCTGCGCATGTACAGTTACAACAACCCCCTGTCGGTGGCAACACCTCTGATATATACCGATCTGAACCAGCTGCAGCTAAAGTTCTGGGCCAGGAAGTCCTCTTCCTCCTATGGCACCTCCTTGGCTGTGGGTTACACTACCAGTCTCGACTCGATAGCCAACGCAACGTATGTGGACACCATCAACCTCGGCACCAACTATACGGAATATCTCTACCAGTTTGAGAATGCCCCCGCCGCACACGGGTTTATTATCCTCAGGAAGACGACTTTCTCAAGCGACTACGGTTCGATTTACATCGACGATATAGAGATAGGGCTGGCTCCCACTTGCCTCTATATGCCCGGCACCCCCTCGGTGGTGGCTCTCGACTCCACCAATGCCACCCTACGTTGGACGGCCGCTTCTGCCGGCAGCTACTATGCCCTCTACCTTGAGCAGGACAGCACCTGGTACAATGCCTACGACACCACCTATACTTTTACCGGGCTCACCGCCAACACCTACTATAGTGGCAGACTCTACAACATCTGCTCCGCTGGCGACACCAGCAACTGCACCTATTTCGATTTCCGCACCAACTGCGGCACCACCGTGCTGCCCTTGGTGGAGGACTTCGACACCTATGGCGGCTCTTTCCCCAGCTGCTGGCGCATCCTTGAAATGAGTGGCTCCTATCCCTCCATTTCCACCTCGGCAGGCCGCAGCGGTTATGGCGTCTATATCTATGCCTACAGCAATGGTGTGAACTGCTCGTTCGCCTCGCCGCGTATCGAACAGCCCATCAACACAGTCGAAACCAAGTTCTGGGGCCGCGGTACCAGCACTTCCTACTATACCCATACCGTCATGGTGGGTTATGTGACCAACCTCGACTCGATAGCCAATGCCGTTTGGGTCGACACCATGACCATGACCGAATCGTGGCAGGAATACACCGTGTCGTTTGCCCAGTTAACCACCACTGACACTGGATATGTCGTCTACCGCCGTCTGGGTGGCAATTATGGCTACACCTACCTCGACGACATCACCATCCGTCAGGTCAGCAGCTGCGCCATCCCTCAAGACTTCCATACCTCCGGCACAGCTGCCGGACAGATGAGTCTTGCCTGGACTGACTCTTTGGCCTCTTCGTGGGAAGTGGTTTACGGCCCCACCGGCATGGATCCCGATACGGTTGTTACCAACATCTATCTTGCCTCGTCTACTTCCGTGACGTTGACCGGTCTTGACGACAACACAACCTACGACTTCTATGTACGCGCCGTCTGTGGCGGTGAGAACAGCTATTGGCAAGGCCCCGTAACTGGCCGCCCCAACCTCTATGTGATGAACGCCAACCAAACCGACACTGTCTACATGTGCGGTGGCACCATCACCGACGATGGCGGACTCAACGGCAACTATTCCTATAGTCAGAATTCCTATCTCATAGTCTATCCCACCGACAACACTCAGACTGTGGTCATCTCGGGTAGCTACAATACTTATGCCTCCTACTCCGAGACCTATGGCGCACTCACTTTCTATGAGGGCGTGGGCACCAGCGGCCGTTTGTTGGGCACTTTCTATGGCACCGACACTCTCCGTGTGGCCTCTATCGAAGGTCCTATAACCATCAAGTTCTCCTCCGACGGCTATAGCGATTACTATACCGCCTCCGGCTATCAGCTCAGTGTCAGCTGCGAGCCTTTGGCCAGTTGCAATCCTCCCTACAATATCGAGGTCAGCAACATCACTGGCTCGTCGGCCATTGTGAGCTGGGACTATGGCACAGCTTCCACTCCTCAAAGCTTTACCGTAACGGTTCTCGATACCGCTGCCGCCTCCAGCACCAGCTACACTGTTTCCGACACCATCCGCTCCTATCAGTTGAGTGGCCTCTCCCAGACCACTACCTATTATGTCACCGTCACCGCCAATTGTAGCGGCACCGATGCCAGCAATCCTGTCGGCGCCTACCTCACCACCCGTTGCTACGTGGGCGGAGAAATACAGGTGGGTAACGGCACCGCTACCGTCACCTCCCATCCTCTCAACACCTATTACAGGTATACGCTCTGCCAGATACTCTACAACAACGACGAGGTAGCCACCCTTACCGATACCATCTATGGCGTTAAAATCTATCAGGTGACTGGCCCCAACGACACCCGTGATGTGACCATCTATCTCGATACCACCAGCAACACATCGCTCAACGGCAGCAGCTCGTTCATTGTGATGGACAGCACCAAGGTGGTTTATTCCGGCTCTGTAACGCTCCACGATGGTTGGAATACCTTTACATTCACCAATCCGTGGATTCGCCCCAGCATTTCCAACAACCTTGTGCTTACCTTCGACGACAACACAGGTTCTTACTCCAGCAACACCACCTGGCAGGCCACTGGTAACCAGTCGGGCAACACACTCTATGCCTATGGCGATGCCACCAACTACGATCCTACTGCCTCCACTTCTTCGCTCAACACCACTTCATCCCGACCCAACGTGGTGTTTGTTGCCCCTTGTGGCAATGCCAACTGTGTGCCTCCCAGTGTCGCCATCGGTACGGTTACAGCCTCCAGCATCACCGTCAACTGGGTGCCGGGCCTCAGCGAGTCTGCCTGGACTGTGGAATACAAACTTTCCAACGACACCGCCTGGACTGTGGCTGTGGCCAATACCTCCGCTACAACCTATACCATCACCGGACTCTTCGGCAATACGCTCTACAATGTCCGTGTGGGTAGCATCTGCCCCGGTATCGAAATACCCTATACCTACGCTACTGCCCGCACCGATTGTTCGGTGATGAGCCGCAGTTCGTTGCCTCTCACCGAAGATTTCGAAAGCTATACTACCGGCAACACTCCCAACTGCTGGTCTGCTATCATGACAGGAACCAGTGGCAGCGGCACTTTCCCCTCGTGCTACAATCACTCCCCCAATGCCCATAGCGGCAACATCTACTACGAGATGGAAAGCTCCACCGGCCAAACCGAAATCTTCACCCTTCCCGCTATCGACACCATCGATGGCCTCGAAATCAACTTCTATGCTGCCGGCTATTCCTACAATGCCCCCAATGCTTTGGAGGTGGGTGTATGGGAAGACTCGGTCTTTGTGGTTCTCGACACTCTCGACCTCGATTTGACGGGCTACTACACTTACAGACCCTACTATATCCGCATCCACTACAATGGCGAGGGCAACCGCATTGCTTTCCGCTCTACAGCCAGCGGCAGCTATACACTGTTCTTCGACGATTTCAATGTCTATGTACCCAATCCCTGCGACTCGGTCAGCAACATCGTTTTCGACACTATCGGTATGTCGCACATCTCCTTCTCCTGGACCGACACCGCCGCCCGTGGCAGCTATGTGGTCCGCATCGGCACCGGCAGCAACCCCGCCTCGGCCATGATTGTCGACACCGTCACCAGCACCCACTATTCTGCCACCGGCCTCAGCGGTCTGGCTATCTATAATATTTGGGTCTATGCCAATTGTTCCGGCATCCTCAGCGACCCCGCCACCGCCACCGTTACCACCCTCGGTGCAGATCCCCATTTCCTGCCCTACTTCAACGACTTTGAAGACGCCTCCAATGCCTTCTCCGTCTACCAGCGTTCCGGCTCCAATACCTGGTTCACCGGCTCCGCTGTCAACCACGGCGGCAACAACTGCATGTATGTCACCAACGACAATGGTGCAAGCAACGCTTATACCAATAGCAACCAGTCCATCTCGTTCGCCATGGTCTACCTCCAAGTGCCTTACGACAGCTCCTATGCCATCTCCTACGACTGGCGTTGCCAGGGTGAAGGCAGCTACGACCTCATGCGTCTTGCCCTTGTCCCCGAAGGCTACGATTTCACTACTTCTTTCACCGCCATCAACCGCTACAGCAACACCCTGCCTACCGGTTGGATTGCTATCGACGGCGGAAAGAAGAACCTCCGCAACACTTGGCAGTATGAAGAGAACTCTGTGCGTGTGCCTGCCGGCAACTACTACCTCACCATTGTCTGGACCAACGATGGCGCCATGGGCACCAATCCTCCCGCTGCCATCGACAATATCAGCTTCACACTGCTCACCTGTCCCGCTCCCGACAGCCTCGTTGCCACAGCCCTCTCCGCTACCAGCATCGATGTTGACTGGGCCGACGGTGCCGCTTCCAACTGGATTGTGGAATATGGCGTGAGTGGATTCTCTGCCGGAATGGGCACTTCCACCACTGTCTCCACCAGCCATGCTGTCATCTCCGGTCTGGCTCCCACCACCTCCTACGACATCTATGTCCGTCCTATCTGTGGCACCAACGACACTGGCTTCTCCGCCCATGTTACTTGCCTCACTGGATGCGACGATGTGGTCACCAACTTCCCGTGGGTGGAAGACTTCGAGAACGGCATAGCCTGCTGGGATCAGTATTTCTCGCGCGGCTCTGTGGCTTGGACCACCGGTCGCGGCGGTAACGCCTACGGTGGCATCTCGGGTGCTGCCACTGGCAACTACAATGCCCGCTTCACCTGTAATAGTTACGACGGCTACACCACCTATCTCATCACTCCTGTTCTCGACATCCCGTCCGACGACGAGGTGATGATGACTTTCTATCATGCACAACCCGCATGGGGCACCGACCAGGATACCCTCGCAGTGCTCTACCGCACCAACCCCGACTCCGCTTGGCACTATGTGGCCTCTTGGAATGGCAACATTCCTGTGTGGCAGGCCGACACAGTCATGCTCCCCAATACCTCGTCCACCTACCAGGTCGCCTTTATGGCGCATTCCGGTTTTGGTCAGGGCGTTCTGCTCGACAGTATTGTGGTCTATGGCTCCGAGTCCTGCACTCGTCCCACCATCGCCAATGTCAATGTTGGTGCCACAACCATCGCCGTGTCGTGGATCGGTCCTGCCTCCACTTTCGATGTGGCTGTCAAACCGTCCAACTCCAACGCCTGGCCCGCTCCCACACGCGTGAATGCCCATAACTATGTCTTCACCTCGTTGGAACCCGACACTCGCTACGACTTCCGCATCCGCAGCCTTTGCAACGATTCTTCTCTCTCGTTCTGGACTACCAGCAACTGCATCACCGATACCCTGGTGTGCTACACCCCCGAGGGTCTTGAGGTGGCCGATGCCGATTTCCAGAGCGTCACCCTCTCGTGGACACCCGATGTGACCAGCCACTCGCTGGCCTATGTGGTCCATATCTACAATACCGTAGTCAATATCTACGATACTGTATTCAGCTCCCCCATCACTATCTCCGGCCTCTATTCCGGCACTACCTACAATGTAAGGGTGCAGTCCCAGTGCTCTGGCACCACCTTTAGCGAATGGTCCAACGAAACCACCTTCACCACTCCGGAGTGTCTGCCAGTGACCGGGGTCCATACTGAATCTGTCAACCACAACACCGCCGTAGTCTCCTGGACCCCCGGTTCCGAAGAGGCCTCGTGGTTAGTGTCCTACGGCTATGCGGGATTCATCATGGGAGGTGCTATCGCAGAGGTTGTTGTAACAGCGCCTGTTTATACCATCTCCAACCTGGAGCCCGAAACCGAATACGATGTCTATGTACGCGCACTCTGCACCGAAGATGCCCCCAGCATCTGGTCTCAGGTCTGCCACTTCACCACCACCAACCAGATTGGCATTGCGGATGTGGAGGGAGACTTTGTATGCTCCATCCAGCCTAACCCGGCCAGTGGCTCCACCACCATCAGCGTGAGTGGCGTCAACGGTAAGGTGAACATCTCTGTGGTTGATGTGAATGGCCGTGTTGTTGCCAGCGACGAACTGGAATGCAACGGCAATTGCACCAAACAGATGTCCGTGCAGGATCTCGCCCAGGGTGCCTACTTTGTGCGTGTTGTTGGCGAAAGCGTCAACATGGTCCGCAAACTGGTTGTACGTTAGTCCCAAAAGGAATCTGTAGCCTTTGGCTATAAGATACTCTCAACGGCGGGTAACTCTTTCGGGTTGCCCGCCGTTTTTATCCCAAACAGACTTAAAAAGACAAGAATGATTAAAAGTCGGCCGAATGACCGATTTGGGTTTATTGGTCTTGTTTACGTATTTCTTCTGTGAGCGTCACATCCCAATCCCGCTTCCCATTTCGGTTGTATCCAGCTCCGCTTACCGTCCAGCTTCAACTTACTATGTATCAAGCTTTTGTTTACCGTACGGCTTTATAAAAGGTTAATAAGAGCTCATTACAAGGTGTAGAAGTAACGGAGCCGGATATAACGAGGGATGAACCGGATGGGGTGCTCGATAAAAGGAGGATTGTGTCGGTTAGGGATTAATTGAGGCGGATGGCTGATTATTGGAATTAGCGGCGTTGGTTCTCAGAACCAACGGAGATGTAACGGGAATTGCCGAAACGAAAAACTCTTTCCATGGAGTTGACCGATGGAAAGAGTTTTTTGTTGGCGAAAGAGACTCAACGGGGGAAGGCCTCTGGGGGCAGATTAGCTACACTTGGACCATCCGCAGTTGGGGCAGCTCTTGCAGCCACCGGTGTAGATGATTTTGGCACCGCAGTCGGGACAGGTCTCGCCGGTCTCGGTGCCGTCCTTGATGTAGCGTTTCAGTGCGCGGGCCACGCCGTTGGACCAAGTGGTGATGCTGTCTACGTCGAAGTTCAGTTTGCCAATCAGGTCAACCACATTGGGGATGGGCATACCGTGGCGCAGGATGCCGCTGATGAGCTTGGCATAGTTCCAGTACTCTTTCTTGAACATGCGCGAAAGGCCTTCCATAGTGATGTGGTATCCGTCCTGGTCCAGATACTGGAAGTCGTAGCGTGCGTGTTCTTGTCCGGGTTCCTTCACGCGGATTACCCAACCACGTTCCACCCATTTGGGCAGTACGAAACTCTCGGCGCGGCCGGTGAAGATTTCGTAGGGGCGGTGTTCGTACATACCCACGACGGCAATCCAGTCCTCTTTCTCGTTCTTGAAACGGACAACCTCGGCTTCCAGTTTCTTGGGGCGTTTGGGTGCTTTGTTCTCATTGAACTCGTTGCACTTGTTTCCCTCGCTCTTGGACACCAGAACGCCGTGGCGTGACCCCTCGCGGTAGATGGTGCAGCCTTTGCATCCCGATTCCCATGCAGTGCGGTAGATGGTGCTTACTGTTTCTTCAGATGTCTCCTTCGGAATGTTGACGGTGACGCTGATGGAATGGTCTACCCACTTCTGTATGGCTCCCTGCATCTTGACTTTGCTCACCCAGTCGATGTCGGCGGAGGTGGCTTTGTAGTAGGGCGATTCGGAGATGAGGCGGTCCAACTCTTTGTCGTCGAGGCTGTCTATCTGTTCCTTGGTGTAGCCTTTCAGTTTCAGCCAGTCGATGAATTTGGGATGCAGCACGTTGTACTCTTCAAAGTAGTCGCCGTTCTCGTCTTTGACGATTTTGTGTTTCGATGTATCTTTGTCGTTGGGGTTGATTTTCTTGCGGCGTTTGTAGCTTACCAGGAACACAGGCTCGATGCCCGAGGTGGTCTGGGTGCAGATGCTCACGGTGCCGGTAGGGGCGATGGTGAGCAGAGCGATATTGCGGCGGCCGTATTGCACCATCTCGGCGTACATGGCGGGGTCGGCATTGGCCAAACGCTGGATGAAGGGGTTCAGCTTTTCGCGGTTGGCATCGTAGAGGGGGAAGCAGCCGCGTTCCTTGGCCATAGTCACCGAAGAGCCATAGGCGGCGCAGGCAAGCGCGCGGTGTACGGTGATAGAGAAATCGGTAGCCTCGTCGCTTCCGTAACGTAGACCCATAGCGGCCAACATGTCGCCCTCGGCAGTGATTCCGAGTCCGGTGCGGCGGCCTTCCATACATTTCATTTTGATGTTGAGCCACAGGTTGCGCTCCACACTCTTGATGTCATCGCTCTCGGGGTCGCTGTCTATCTTGGCCAGTATTTTGTTCACTTTCTCCAGTTCGAGGTCGATCAGGTCGTCCATCAGGCGTTGGGCCTTGGCGATGTGGTCGCGGAAAAGGTCGAAGTTGAACTTGGCTTCGGGGGTGAAGGGGTTCTCCACATAGCTGAACAAGTTCACGGCTATCAGGCGGCAGCTGTCGTAGGGGCAGAGGGGAATCTCGCCGCAGGGGTTGGTGGAGACTGTGCGGTAGCCGAAGTCGGCATAGCAGTCGGGTACGCTTTCGCGCAGTATGGTGTCCCAGAACAGCACGCCCGGTTCGGCCGAAGCCCATGCGTTGTGGATTATCTTGTTCCACAATTTGCGGGCGTCGATTTCCTGGCGCACCAAGGGGTTGGGCGAGTCGACGGGGTATTGCTGTACAAAGGGCTTGCCGTCGCGGACGCATTCCATAAACTCGTCGGTAATCTTTACCGATACATTGGCACCCGTGATTTTGCCCTGCTCCAGTTTGGCATCGATGAATTGTTCTGCATTGGGATGCTTGATGCTGATGCTCAGCATCAAGGCACCACGACGGCCACCCTGGGCCACCTCGCGGGTGGTGTTGCTGTAGCGCTCCATGAAAGGCACAATGCCCGTTGAGGTCAAAGCGCTGTTCTTCACAGGGCTGCCCGAAGGACGTATGTGTGTCAGGTCGTGTCCTACACCGCCGCGGCGTTTCATCAATTGCACCTGCTCCTGGTCTATCTTCATGATGCCGCCATACGAGTCGCTGCTGCCGCTGTTGCCGATAACAAAGCAGTTGGAGAGCGACACCACCTGGAAGTTGTTGCCAATGCCCGACATGGGGCTGCCTTGCGGGATAACGTATTTGAAGTCCTTAAGCAGACCATAGATTGTTTCCTCCGACATGGGGTTGGGGTAGTTTTGCTCAATCCGGGAAAATTCGGAGGCCAGACGATGATGCATCATATCCGGGTTCAACTCGTATATCTTGTCCTCGTCACGAAGGGCATATTTATTCATCCATACATTGGCCGCAAGTTCGTCTCCGCCAAAGTATTCAATCGATGATTTCATAATGTCCTCAGGGGCATACTGAGTATAAGTCTTCGGTTTAAGGTGCTGATTATCATCACCAAAGTCTAAAAACATATCGGCCTGCATGGGTGCTTTTTTTTATAAGTTTGACAATAACAATTGTTTACTATGATGGTGCAATTTTATTTGAGACTGCTAAAGTACACAATAGTTTCCTATTATTGAGAAATGAGTTATCAACATTCCAGCTATGGGAGGGTTTAAGAACTTGGACCACAGGATGTAATTTGATAATAACGCGCCGCTCTCCCCCACAGGTGGCGAGTGGGGCCAAAGTTTTGTCCTGGATGTTTGGCCCGAGCCCATGCATCGGCAACAATGGAGTTGGAGAATTGTGGATATTTGACGACAAAATATTATGGTACATTATTATCTGTCGCAGTTAATGGCAATCCCGCCAGCCGAATGCTTTCTGTATTGAAAAAAATGTATTTTTGCACTCGAAATAGAACAGACTACTTTATTAGGCTGGTACAATAATCTTGAAATGATGTAAAATTTATTGTTGTAATAATCTTGAAAAGTTGTATCTTTGCATTTGCAATAATCTTGAAATGATGGAATAATTTCTATGAAAAGAAAGATTTACAATAAGTTATTAGGCAACAATAGTCAGTCAAGCAACTCAAAACGGCACGCAAATTAAACTGTAAGAATGGCTTGACGAATTTAATGAAACCAGAATAGAGTGAATAGAAAACACTGAAAATTAGATAGAAAAACCACCGCACAAAAAGGTTGCACTTCGAGGGTGTAATACAAATAGGTAGAAATCATGATTGGAAAGAGCAGTCATGGAATCTTTTGATAAGGTCTGAGAAGCATTTTTTGCTCAATGATGGGGAAAAGAATAGGGTAACCTTATATCTTTTTTGGAAGGAGAAATATTTTTTTTTGCACGGATTCAACAAAAAAACGTATCTTTGTAAAAAAATTCACCCATACACAATCTAACATTATAGTAGTTATGAATTATCCAAGTGTTTCAGAATATATAGACGCCCTTAGTTGTGCAAGTGACACTTTTGCAACCCTTACATCTCTGACACTTATACTTGATTCCAATGGAAAACCTGTGTACACAAAAGAGACTCATTCTATAGTGTTTCGAATGAGAGACAGTAGTACTGGTGGAGAGTATGACGTTAGGTGTTTTACCGATGACCAAGAAGGTAGGGAAACAAAGTATGAGCAGATTGTTCGTGGTTCAGATGTATGGTATCCTAAAGGAATTAGATATATCGTTGATGAACTGTTTGTTGATACAGCCAACTCAGATATGAACGAGTTCCCTGTTGCTGTATTTTCTCATTGTAATACAACAAATATTATTTCGTTTATTAGAGAAAATGTTGACGATAGCGTAATATTATCTAAACTTGCTTATGACTTTAGCCGTTTGGTTGTGTGGGTTTATGAGAATGGTTATTCATGGCATGATTTGAACGCAGACCATCTCTTTGTGGATGAAATAGGTCATATAATCGTCTCTGATTTTGATGAACATGTTGTAATCGCAGATGATTCTACTGATAGTGGACATTTGAATGCAATTCTTATTCTCCTATCTCTAAAAGCAATCTCAAGGGAGAAGGGGCTTTTTAATTTATCGACAATTAATCCACAAATCCTTTTTGACGGGAATGAAAAGGACAGTCTCTCATCGAACAAAATAATCGACAAATTACTAACCCAAGGAGATAAGGAAATCATTTCTCTAATAGGAGCAATTTTTGTATTCATAGGACAGGGGGATTTATGTGATATACAATCTAAAATCTTTTGTGTCACACCTCCTCCTGAATCAGAAATGGATAATTTGATAATCATAGCCGAAAAAGGAGATGTCTCAAAACAATTAGAACTGGCTCAGAAATATTGGGAGCATGAAAAGTATGATGAATCATTTAAATGGTACGAACGTGCTTCTGCCCAAGATAATGCAGAGGGAATTTGTAGGCTGGGAATATGTTATCAAAAAGGATATGGTGTTGAAAAGGATGAATCAAGGGCTTTTCAACTTTTCCTTAAAGCATCAGAGATGGGTTCTATGGAAGCCCAGTTTCAACTTGCAGAGGCTTATTATTTTGGGAAAGGCATTCTTCGAGACAACAAAAAAGCAATGGATTTATACTACAAAACCGCACAAAAAGGCCATAGTATTTCTGAATTTATGGTAGGCCTATACTATATGCAAAATAGAGGAGAAATTAGTAATACTTTGTCAATTACAAGTAAACGGGATACGGTAATAGCATTTGATTGGTTTATGAAATCCGCAAAACAAGGTTACCATCCAGCCCAACGTAGAATTGGTGCTTTTTATGAAACTGGTACAGACCCTTGTGTGAGAAATGTAGGGAAAGCCATAGAATGGTATCAGAAGGCGGCAGAACAAGAGAACCCCCAAGCATTATTCGCTTTGGGAAGATTATATGCTAATGGTATTGACGAAGAAAATCCTGATAATAATAGAGCCTTTGAATATTATATGCAAGCTGCTAATATGAATCTTCCTGAAGCCCAATATAGGGTTGGAATAGCTTTCTTGTTTGGAAAGGGAGCTGTCAAAGACATGGATTCTGCTGTCAGTTGGATAAGGAAATCGTCCGAGCAGGGGTATGCAGCAGCAATAACGCTTCTTTCTGAACTGGAGAATAATACAGATAATACATGTGAGACAGAAGCAACAGGGTTGGAGCTTGCTTCTGCTGTAATAGATGCGTATGGCGTATTATATAGTCAGGATGGTAAGAAATTACTGAAATATAGTTTAGAGGAAGGCTATGGAAATGAATATGTAGCAGGTGCTATATACCGCGATGTTGAAGAATCAGAATTTGGAGAAATCAAGCAGCAAAGTTTGAATAGTTATAAAGTAAAGGCAGGAACTGAAATTATTTGTGATGAGGCTTTTTCTGAGTGCGAATCACTTCAATGCATTATTTTCCCTCCATCGTTAAAGCATATCGGAGAATATGCTTTTTATAATTGTGAGAATCTAGAATTCGTAGGGGTCTGTGATGGAATTGAACAAATAGAAACCAAAGCATTTGCAGGATGTGTGAATTTAGAATCTCTGACATTGCCACAATCATTAAAGACTATTGCGACAGATTCACTAACAGGTGTACAAAATATTGTATCTGATTCTCAAGATTACGTTTGCTCAAATAATTGTCTTTTTACCAAAGACAAACAGATTCTGTTATACTTCTTCCATAATGGAGAAGATTATCTTGATATACCATATGGGGTTGAAGAGATTGGAGATTACGCTTTTTCTGAATCAGTAATACGTGATGTTGTGATTCCTAATTCTGTAACAGAAATAGGTAACAGTTCATTCGCCAATTGTCCTAATTTAGAAATAATAAACATTCAACAATCTGTAAAAAAGATAAATTCATGTGCTTTTGCAGATTGTAACAATCTATCTTATGTTGTTTTGCCTGAAGGCCTGCAAACAATCGAAAGTCAGGCATTTATGAATTGTAATAATTTGTCGTTCATTTATCTGCCAGACAGTGTGAAGAAGATCGGTTCAGGGGCGTTTATGTGTACAAATATCAAATCAGTTGTTTTACCTCGAGATTTGGAAGAACTTGGATGTGATGTGTTTGCATATTCTCCTATTCAAGAAATGGAATCATCTTCTGAAAGATTTGTAGTAAAAGACATGGCAATATATACTGACAACGGAAAAACTTTTGTGAACTATTATGGGGGAGAGCCAAGATTTAAGATTCCCGAAGGGGTGGAAGTAATTGCAGATTTTGCATTTGGCCTTACATGTCCAAGTCAGGAAATAGTGTTTCCTCGTACAATTAAACAAATTAGAGATTGTTTCTTTCAGTTTACCCCCAAAAGAATCCTTGTTCCTTCTGAAATAAAAGACCTCATATTGGAAAAATTACCTTCAAATAAACATGAAAAAGTAATTGAATATGATAGTGATTGAATCTAAAAGAAAAAAGTCAGAAACGCTCCTTAAAGAATATCCGGAGGCCGTTTTTTGTGATGTGACGAGTAAATCTCCTTATAAAGCACTACAGCAACTTAGTCCTTTTTATCCGTGGGGAGGCATTCCAGTGAGTTTTTCACCGGGGATTTGTGCATCCTGTGTAGAAGCAGTATGGCAAGGACTAAAAGTATTCGAAAACGCTGATATTGATACGGAACTTTTTTCAAATGATACGATGAAAGGACTTAAGCGATCATCACGTGTCTATGGTAAAGTGCTGGGTCATAGAAGGGGCGTTTATGGGGAAACACTACTTAATTACATAGATGCTCGCAGAAAAATATATATCCCAACATATAAATGGATGTTAGAAAATAAAGCATATAGGTCAATTCAATGTATCAGGGAATTTATTTCCAAGAATCCTGACAAAACAGTAGTATTATTAGACTACCAAACTAATGATAAAGTTGAGAATTTAAGCAAACCTTTGTCCCATGCATACTTGGTAAAAGCTTACGTGGAAGGGAGTAGCCCATACGAAGATATTATTATAAAAAATAAAGTCCGCCATGTTTATGTTGGAAGACATGTCATTGAGAGGACTACAATAGAATCTCACTTTAAAGAATTGCCTGTGGAAAAAGTAATAGACAATCAATTAACGCTTGATTTCGATGAATAGAAGAAAAGATTATAGGGTGTTTGAGCAGGTTCTTGAGAAATACAACATTTCGAAGTTTTATCACTTTACAGACCGAGAAAATGTTGATTCAATCATCCAAAATGGAGGACTATTCTCTTATGGAGATTGTATCAAGCGAGGCATTCACATTAGCAGACCTGGTGGCTCTGAGTTATCACATGAACTAGATGAAAAAGAAAATTTGCAGAATTATGTAAGAATTAGTATCTGTAAGAAACATCCAATGATGTACTATGCAATTCAGGACGAGCGAATAGTTAATCCAGTAATATTGGAAATTGATACAGATATACTGTTCATTGAAGGTAATGTTTTTTCTGATAAGAACGCTGTTCGTTCTGATTCAAATAAAGGGAGAGATTTCGCTGATTTCAACAGAATTCACTTTAATACAGCAACACGTAGAAACCAATTCGATGTGGATGAGGAAGAGCAGGAATACTATCAGGCGGAAATCTTGGTGCCCCACTATATTCCACTTCATTATATTCTTAACATTGCTGACTTTCAAACAGAGGATATAGAAAGAGGTACGATAACAGTTAAACGACCATATTCATCAATCATCACAGAAGATAACCCCGCAGGTATCTTTTTCATCCTTAACCAATCATATCCAACAGAAGAAATTATTTCATTTGATGGCACTGAAGTGTCAAAGGCATCTGCTGAATGTAGTATAATTGACCAAGTAATAAACGAACTTATTGTACAAAATACAAGTAATGGTGTAATAGATGACCGGTATAATATTGCTGTTTCAGGTTATGGAGACTATGTATTCAACTGTTTGAAAGGTAGTAGTATCCAATCTTTAAAAGAGCTATATGATAATCCTTTTTCTGTAAAGACTCAGATTAAAGAAATAAAGACTCGACAAGGAGCAAAAACAATAGAACAAAAACGACCTGCTTGGGTGATACCACGGAGTGATGGAGGGGCATATCTCAATATAGCCTTAAACAAAGTCAAAAAGTTGGTTGATAAATGGACGGAAGAGCACATAGACTCATTTCCTCCAATAATAATACATATTACGGAATTCCGGTATCATGGAGCAGAAGATAGTGAAATGATACGATTGGCAAAAGAAATAAAATCATTACTCACGAACGACTGGAATGCATTACTTTTTAATATTGTATTGACGTGGAATGAGGATTTAGTTCCTGTTAAATATCCGAGCGATGAGTGTGAAGTTAGCGAATCGTATTATGGAAGTGTGTATTATTTAATGTCAAGTGTGTTGCCTCAGTCCTTTTACAATAACATGCGGATTAAAGAGAGCTCTACAGAATATCAGGAACAACATGTCGGTATCGCAATGAATATTAAGATCTCAGATTTGCTTCCAACAATACTCTCAATTATTCCTCAATAATAGTCAAATACACATGAAACAACAGTACTATTTGGTAGATGTTCTTCTAAAGATACTTGAAGATAACTATGATGCCTTTGGACGAGAATTTGTTCAAAGAGTACGTGTGCTCATAAAGATGCCAGAATGTGCAGAACTTTTCAATTGTGTGGTGGTAAACGCTCTCGGATTACGAGCCAAGATTAAAGAAAGCATAGTAGATAGAGGCATTGATTGTCTTATTGATTTCTACGAACACAATATTGATAATGATAATTCATTGACAGAGAAACAAAGAAATCTCTGTAAACCCAGAATGAAGAACGATATGTATCTTTGTAGGGATCTTCTCAAAGTAAGCCTCGGCACGCAATTAGAACATGATTGAAAGAGCTAATCTATCATATCACCCCAATAAAAAAGAACAGCTCACCAAGTGCTGTCATTGATGTGGATGATGAGCATACTTATTTCATCATTCGGATACCCTGCCACCCGGAGTTTGTATGCGAAGAACTGAGCATGGACAAAGAGGGTCATATCCTGCCCATAGGCGAGGTATGGAGCCCTGATGTTACAGATAATGTTACTGATGAAGTGACTGTTACTGATGATGTTATGGGCGGTGGTGCAAGTGATGTTACTGATGATGTTACTGATAATATTACTGATGGAAATGTGGCAGAGAAAAGACGGGCTGAGTTGCTTCACCTAATGAGACTTACTCCAAAAATCACGATGGACAACTTAGTTAATATACTGCATGTATCGCGTATGACTATATCGCGGGATATCAATCTTCTTCGTGCAAGAGGCAAACTTAGAAGAGAAGGGGATGATAGGAGTGGAAGATGGGTTGTGATAGAGTAGGAAAGAGGAAATAGTTTGTTGAATTTCGTTTGATACTGCGAATATACGAATTCTGTATAGAAAAACGAGAAAAAGTCGTTTTTCTGTACGAAATACTTTTCCCCAAGTGCAACAAGAAGCAGCTGCTGCTGGAAGCGAAGATCAATACGCAGATTGGCAACTCGAACATGTCTATCTGCAAGAAGCTGGTGAAGATATGCCCCGAGTGCTTGAAGGCGTATGTGATGCTGAGGACGGAGGCTTTGAAGAACGGGAAGGTATTGGAGACGACCGACGACGGGGAGAGCGACGAGAACGAGAAACTGGTGGTTGCATTCAACGACGCGGACCTTTCGGATGAGGATTTTGAGAAGATGCTGGAAGAAGAGCAAGGCAGCAAAGCCTTTGCGAGATTGGGAAGAAG
>JAEEGF012456226.1_pt1 | contig 21799 bp, 19 predicted proteins | sample 9134171 | NCBI WGS metagenome assembly JAEEGF01 (sample SAMN16246542, study PRJNA631951) | gut metagenome | biome: gut microbiome; feature: rumen; material: AP-attached | host: Bos | place: Iran: Karaj | collected 2018-10 | reverse complement strand
ACGAAGCGTTCTCCTCCGTGTTTCTGTGGTGTCGGAACGCATTCAAGCGTCTCGATTTTTGACCGGAGCGTTTTTCATGTTTCATAAATAATTTTACGTTTTACGTTAATTTATGCTTGACAAACATAAATTGTTGTGTTATCCTCTGTTCAAGAGTTTACGAGAAACGTAAATAATTTAACGAATCGGAGGAATCTAAAATGGAAAACACAATCAAAAGAAAAGTCAACCGTGTCGGTCTTGTCGGTCAGATCGTTACGATCATACTGATCGTTTTGATGTCCGTCGCCTGTCTTGCATGCCTCTCCGGCGGTATTACGCTTGCTGCCCTGCCGAAAGATGCAGCCACAATCGGCGTTAAAGGCGAGATGGATATCCATGTCGGCAAGAGTCTGATCGGCAAATGGATAAACAAAATCCCCGATGATCCCACAGAGCTGAATGCAAAGCTCGGCGTCAACGGTACGGAATATAATGATATCACGGTGGAAAAAACGGAGAGCGGACTGACGCTTTATGCATCCTCGGAGCGGTTTGAGTTTCGGCTGACACGGCTTGCAACCGCAGCGTTTTCAGGGTTCGTCTACTGCGCAGCGCTGCTTGTTGTGTTCGTCTTTCTGAAGCGGCTTTGCGATGCATTTCGTTCCTGTGAAACGCCGTTTGCGGATGACGTGATCCGTCGCATGACCGTATTCGCTTGGGTGCTGATGGGCTGTGCCGTTCTGTCGAGTATTGCGGAAGCCGTCGGAAACGCGATGATCCGGCGTTCCATCGACCTTTCCTTTTCGCTGAATCCTGCAAATATGAATACCGGTCTGGAGGTCTCGTTCAGCTTTGCACCGATACTGATCGCACTGCTCGTTTTGTTCCTGACCGTGATCTTCCGTTACGGTGCACAGCTGCAGAAAGAATCCGACGAAACACTTTGAGGTGAACGATGGGCAAAATCATTCTAAGACTTGACCGCGTCATGGCGGACCGCAAAATGAGTCTCAAGGAGCTTTCCGACAAGGTCGGCGTTGCAAATGTCAACCTGTCCAAGCTGAAGAACGGTCACATCAGCGCGATCCGATTTTCGACCTTGATCGCAATCTGTGAAGCGCTGCACTGCCAGCCCGGCGATCTCCTTGAATACGATCCGGAGGAATCCTGACCATCCTTATACGTGCAAAAGCCCGACCCGGCATAGTTCCGGATCGGGCTTTTCCATACTCGTTTGTTATTTCACGTCGGCTTTTTTGAATCGAAGAATGCCGATAACCGTCAGCAGTGCAGCCCATACGATATCCGCGGCAAGCGCTATGAGCAAAATCGCGGTCGCGGGGTCCGAGCTTGTCATATAAATACCCTGGAACGACGGGAACATCGCAAGGATATACAGGATCGCGTCCGGTGCGGAGATCATCATGGGACTGACAAGTTGGATCACTGTCTGCATCAGGATCGGCAGCACCATGGAGATGACCAGCGTCAGCGGTACGCTGCGGGTAAGAAACGCGCTGAACACCGGAATTGCCGTATACACAAGATAGATTCCGAAGGAAAACACCGCTATGCTCAGGATCTCCTTTCCGGACAGATCCAGTGCGCCGAAGGTCCATCGGCTGGTGAGCGCCGCGGACAACGTATACAGCACCGCACCGACTATGGAAAGCAGCAGGCAGATCAGAGACTGTGAAAGATAGATTGCGGGACGCGGGATTCCCGCAATGATCTTATTCCGATAAGTCCCCGTTCCGAACGGCCGCGCTGCGCGAAATCCGACCATCGCCGTCATCATCAGTCCGAACCCCTGCGACAGCGGCAGCGAGCCGTAGAAAACCGTACGTGCATTCAAAATGTCCAGCATGCCGGTCAGCGATTGAAACGAGGCACTATCCTTCAGCGCGTCCGTGCTTCCGATGTATTTGAACAGCACGTAGATACCGTAATACATCATCGGCATCAGAACGCCGAGCAGCACGGCAAACAGCGGCAACAGATAAACCGTTCTGGATTTGCGCAGGTCGAAGAAATCCGCAGACAGAACTCTTTTCATTGCTGTCCCCCCCTCTCCATCAGAGACAAATAGCGCGTCTCCAACGTTTCCTCCTTCGTTTCGAGCGCCGTCACATCCAGATCGGAAAGCGCTTTCAGAATCGCGGGGTAGTTTTTCGGTCCGTGGAGAATACAGCAGTCGTCCCTGATCTCTGTTTCGTCCGCCCAGCCGTTGGATACCGCATCCTTCAGGAATGCGGATGGATCGCCGCTGCATTTGAAGATCAAACGTTTATCGGAATGCGCAAAGAGTTCGTCCGCAGAGACCGATTTCAAGATGACGCCCTTGTGAATGAACAGATAATGCTCCGCCAGAAGCGACAGTTCGCTGAGGATATGCGAGGAGATAAGCAAGGTCATCCGACGCTTTTCGCAAAGTGATTTCAGAAACTCGCGCAGTTCGATGATTCCCTGCGGATCGAGTCCGTTTGTCGGTTCGTCGAGAACAAGCAGCTCCGGATCGGAAAGCAGCGCAATCGCGATCCCGAGGCGCTGACGCATGCCCAGCGAAAAATGCTTCGCGGCTTTCTTTCCGATGTCTGCAAGACCGACCATTTTCAAAATCTCGTCGATCCCCTTCTCATCCGCACCGCACAGCCGTGCCTGAAAACGCAGATTGTCCTTTGCGGACATGCCCGGGTGGTATGCGGGCGATTCCACAATGGCGCCGATCCGGCATTTTCCGTCCGGCGTATTGAACCGGAACGTGCCGGAATTCGGATAGATCAGACCGGTTATGATCCGCAGAAACGTCGTTTTGCCGCTGCCGTTCTCTCCTACGAATCCGACGATCTTTCCGCGAGGAATTGCAATGGAAATATGATTGTTTGCCGTCGTTTCCTTATATCTCTTTGTGATCCCGTCGCTGATCAGGATGCTGTCGACTTTGGCGGGATCCGGCGTGTTGGAAGGCTCTTTCTTCATGTCTATGCTTTTCTGTTTAATCCCTGCTGCACAAAGGTCACGGATTTCTGTACTTCGCGATCAGCGCGTTCATATCACTGTCGGAGACTTTGAATGTCTTTTTCAGCTTATCGATCATAACTTCGCGTCGGCCTTTGATAAACGTCCGGACGTCGTTTAGGTAGTCCTGCCATTTGCTCATGGATTTCGGGTTCCCCCATCGCTTGATCTGCCGCGGCATTTCCGTCTCATACTCGGCTATCATCTCATCCAACAGCTTCAAAAGGCGATCCGTATCATACTGCGTATAGAGGATCTCCACATACCGATCGACAAACTTCTCGCAAAAGCCTTTGTTGGTTTTGAGAACGGCAAATACGTAGAATACGGACTTATACCCGTGCGGGGATACGACCGGATTCTTGGAAAAGTATTTATCCATGACGTCGTTTCGCTTCGGGCTGCGCATCGCAAGATCAAGGTCGAACAGCAGCGGGCGCCATTTGATCGATCCCCGTACACGCCAGTACTTCTGGTTGATCATGTCCGAATCGGCTACATATGTTCGCGCAATCAGATAGTCGATAAAATACGCCTCATCGATTTTTTCAAGGTATTCTGCGTAATCCGAATCGTCTGTAAGCTTCGCTTTCTTTGCATACTCCCGAAGCGTTTTCCAATCCTTGCTGGAGCCCTGCGTCGCAACGTCGCCGTTATACCGTACCAGATCGACCAGATTCTGATCCGCGCCGTAATGCGTTTCCAGGAAATCTGCATTCAGATCCTCGCCAAGCTCATACAGTCCGTAATACTCGCCGTTGATGTACAGCGCGGTCGGTCGGGAGTTGGCGACCTCCACGTTCATTCCGATGCTCATGCGCGATGCAAAGGAATCGACCAGACGCGCGCGATCGTTCTCCTGTCCGCCGTTGCGCAGAACAAGCGCGCCGAACGTGGTATACGGATAATCCGGGAACAGCGGATACTCCAGTTGTCTCATTCCGTACTGTCCGCGCAGATGCAGGGAGAAAGATTTTTGGCTGTATACAAGCGTGCCCTGTCCTTTGCACCGAACGTCCGCCGGAAACGTTGTTCCGATCCTTCCGTCCGCTTCATAAAAGCTGAACTGCGCTTTGCGGTCCGTTCCCTCCAGATCCTTATGCTTTTTGACGTTATAGACCTTTTTGAAATCCTCCGGTGCAATCGCCATACAGACGACCGGCACCTGATGCGGCTGGTCGAACAGATAATGGAAGGTCACGACCTCACTCTTCAGAAGGCCGTCCGAGAAAGCGACTGCGCGGATAACCGTATTATTGGAGATCTTGATCGGCTCGGTATACTGCTTGCTCTTCTCTGTCGGCTCGCTTCCGTCTGTCGTATACCGGATGACCGCATTCGGATCCATGCAGGAAAGCGTCAGATTGAATGCGCCGCCCGGGTATAAGGCGGTTTCGGAGAACATGGGCTGACTCGTATAACCCGTATAGCGGGAATCGCTGTTCGGCGCGCCCTTGGTCTTTTTCGTAAAGAAGACGCGCCGCGTGTGATTGTCCCCCTCAATCCTGCCGCTGGACATTCCCTTTCTCTGCACGCCGGTCTGAAACGCGTCGCGGATCACGCCGTCTGCATCGGAGAGATACAACGTTTCGCCGCTTGGACTGACGCCGAAGGATGCATCTCCCTCGTTCCGGTTCACCTGTGAGGTTGTAGTTTCGATTACGGCATACCCGTTTGGTTCCAGCGTCAGCGATGAAATGCGGTGTTTTTTCGGTTCCTTCAGCGAATCGCTCAGATACCAGCCGTCGAGTGAAATCTCGCTGTCTGCGCCGTTATGCAACTCGATCCAGTCCTTTTCGTTGCTCCCCCGATCGTGAATGGCGCATACCTCGGAGATGTATACGCCGTCAGGTTGAAAAAAACCGATCGCCTCCGCATTCTTATCGGCATGTCCGTTCGGCTCGCCCGGCGTCGGATAGCGATAGTAGACCTGTTCGTTGTTTTCGTCCAGGCCGACGGACACATTGTCCGGCAGATCCGGGATCGTGACCCAATCGAGTTCTCCCGTCTTTTCATTATACAGGAAGAGCGTTTCCCCGGTTCCGATCGAGAAACCTGCATGCAGTTCGCCGGAGATGTTCGTTTTCCCGGAGAGGAATATAATCAGGTATCCGTTTGCGCCGATCAACGCGGTATCGGGCAGCGCCCATTTCTGCAGATTTCTCGGATTATCGGAAAGATACCATCCGGATAACTGGATCGTCTGCCCCGTCGTGTTGTACAGTTCAACCCAATCGCAGCGCTCCCCTTCCCGATCCGTAATGCTGTACGCATTCTTCGCAAGGACCTCGCTGATCCGGACGTCTTTCGGGCGTTTGGCATGCAGGGTCGGATCGACCGGTTCGTCGTTGTTTTTGTCATCCTTGTTTTCCGGTTCGGGCGTTTCTTCCGGATGATACGGCGGATCATTCGTAATCTCCGTCGTATTCGCCTGTCCCGGCGTCGGCGCATCGCAATAACCGAACGATCCGTCGGCGCGGCGCGCATATGTCACATCCTTATACGGCATCTCCGGGACGTTTACCGTTTCCAGTTCAAAGCCATTCGGATCGAACAGATACAGCGTATCTCCGTATCGGCTGATACCGAGGTCCACGCACAGATGCTTGTCTTTCGTCGTGCAATCTTTCTCGCAGCAAAAAACGGTCACATATCCGTTCGCAGGCAGTACGCCGTACAGGTTTGCATCGTCAAAGTCCCGCGGTTCGTCACAGAGCGTAAACCCGTCAAGCGTAATATCGGAATTCGTCGTGTTGTGAAGCTCGACCCAGTCGCACTTTAAACATCCGTCACAGGAAAGGATCGTGTTTCTCGAAGAGATCTCCGTGATCTCAACACCCGTTATCGGTTCGGGCGTTTCAGGTTCTTTTGCGGCAGGCTGTGTATCGGAAATCTTCGTTGTGTTTGCTGTGCCGGGCGTCGGTTCCTCACAGTATCCGAACGTGCCGTTGCTGCGGCGCGCATAGGAGATATCCCTGTTCAGCTGCGGAACGGCAACCTCGTCGACCGACTGCAGGTTTGCGTTGATCAGAACAAGCTCCTCCCCAGACGCCTTCAACGAAAAGCCGAGACAGATCGGCGTTTTGCCGTCCCATGTGAACGTATCGGTCTTTTCCTGCTTGGTTGCAAGCAGCAGAAGATATCCGTCTGCAGGCACGACGATCTCCGGCAGCGTCAGCGCCTTTTCCGCATTCTTAATATTATCGGTGATTCCCCAACCGAACAGATCGATGGGATGATCCGATTCATTGTGCAGTTCGATCCAGTCCGGCGAGCCGTAGACATCGTGTCTGTAGCTCTGCCCGTTGCTGGATACAACTTCACTGATCACGATCCCCTTTGTTGATTTTTCGGGATCCACCGTGCCGCAGGCGGCAAGCGACGCCGCTGTGCAAACGACCAGCAGAAATGCAAGTATTCTTTTCCATAATATAGACCGCATATCCGATCCTCCGATCAAGTGTCAATATGTACGATGAGGCGCAGGATCTTTGCCGCATCTGCGGCTGTAACTTCTCCGTCTCCGTCGAGATCGCCGGCCGCGCGCATCGGCGCGTTCATATAGGACAATCCTACGACCGTCCGAAGCACCATTGCCGCGTCTCCCGCCGTCAGTTTTCCGTCCAGATTCGCATCGCCTCTTTTTATCAGGACGCGTATCATCTGCGGCTTTGCAAATGACGCGTTGTCGAAATAGGCTTGCGCAAAATAACCGAATCCTCCCTGATAGTCTCCGAAGAGAATCGCGCGCCCGTAATATCCGTCGGCCTGCAGCCGGTCCGTCCCGTCCGCGAAATGCGTCCAGGAAAAATCACAGGAATCTTCCGAAACATTCAGCGTCTGCTTGTTTGCTGCAGTACGATTGAGCCAATAGCTTCCGTTTCTGTCATCGCAGGAAAACCGGAAGCCGTTCTCCGTCTGTTCCGCCCGGAAGATCATACCGGACGCATTTTCCGCGCGTACAGTGCCGTCCGCATCAGGTGTAAACGTTAGCGGTTTCACGATTTGATCCGTCGTAGGCTCCGCAGGCAAGGCATACCACGCGTCGCCGTACTGCGCTGCGATCACATAAAAGCCTGCCTCCGGTGCCGGAACCGTATAACACTCGGTAACGGATCCGTTTTTGATCCCGACAAATATAAGTCCGCTGTCTGCGTCCATCGGCACCGTGAAGGTACCGCCGCACGAAAGCAGAATCGCGCCGCCGCCTTCGATTTTTCGCCCGGATCCCGTATAGACCGGCATGGACGGCAGGGATGCTCCGATCGAATACAACCCGCTTTCCTCCTTTAGAAGGATCGCCAGCCGGAAAGCCAGCGCAAACTTGGAAAGCAGAATTTCATCCTCCGTTCCGAGGCTTGCATTAACTGCATCGGAATATGTGCAAAGCGACTGCAGCGAACCGATCTGTGCATCCGTCAGCCGTGCGCGGATCGCCGCGCTCTCTCGAAGATCCGCGAACGTTTCCGTATTGCGCCAGTACTCCAGAACGCTGCGAAACACGTCGTCCCCGCATTGCGCGCGAAGATACTCGGCAAACAGGAATGATTGTCCGTAGGCGCCGACGTCGTTTGAAGAAGCGTCGAAGTTCTGATAACTCAGACCGAGCCGGATCTTTTCGGAACGTTCGTATGCTTCGATATAGCCCTGTTCCGCAACGGAACCCGGATATGCGAATTCCTCCGCCTCCATGGAAAACCCTTCGTTCAGCCAAACATCTACTGAACGTTCTTTGCCGAGACGATCCTGATTTGCAGGCGATGCAAGAACCGCGCTGCGCAGGATCAGATGCTGAAATTCATGCGCAAGCGTGCCGTTGACAATCGTTTCGCGGTCAGCCATACGGGAATTGACATTGATGATCGGAAGATAATTGTAACTCTCATAATCATCCGGATCGATCACCATGATCTCTTCCTTTGTATAGAGATCGTAAGAATCAAAGAATCCGCAAACGGAATTGCTGTTCATCGCATAGGTCAGAATGTGCAGTTTTCCGTCACCCGAAAGATCACGGAAGCCGCCGAAGCGAGAAATATCGCTCGGATAAATGACGCTTTCAAACTGTTCCTGCATTGCTTCCGTCTGTTCATCGGTAAAGGAGATCGTATCGTTGTCCAGCACCCAGATACAGCAATGCTCGCTTTCTCTCGCAAGGCGGAATGTGCATTTATCGTAGCGGTACGTAACGAGATCCGTGCATATCCAAAAATCGCGCATCGTTGGATCCTTTGCCGAAACCGACAGGTCTTTGCCGGTTTTATGCATTCCGGAAAGAAACAGCGACTCCCCGCTTTCCGGTTCGGAGTCTTCCGGTTTCGGAAACGTACCGGTAAACAGGGTGTTGTCCTTTTCCCGATACGGCAAAGGATTATACACCAATACCTGGTCCGCCTCGATGGTATGCGATTGTTCTTTCTCGCCGACCGCAGCGTGCGGAAATACCGCAAGCAGCACAACGGCAGCAAGAATGATTGATAAAAAACGCTTCATGGCAAACTCCTACCGATACAGTATACCACGATACACCCCGTTTGAAAAGGCGCGACCGAACCGTATTCGCAAAATAAATGTAAGACGATTGTAAATAATCCGTCGAAAAGTCGGATTATGTGTCGGATCGTCCTTCCAGCGCGTTCTTCAGACGATACAGCTTGCTTTCCTCCAGCATCGCCGTAACGTGCGTTCCGTCCGCTTCATGCGATTCCGAAAGCACCGTCCCGATCTCGTGCAGCACGCGGATCGCTTCATACCGATCATAGGGGATCACAAGCTCGACGCGCCGCTGCGTACGGTTCAGTTCCGCTTCGATCCGCATCAGAAGCGTTTCAAGCCCCTCGCCCGTTTTCGCGCTGACCGCAACGGAGTTATCGCGTTTCCCGGGGATCGCTTCCGGCAAATCGCACTTATTGTATACCTCGATACAGGTCGTGTTCCCCGCGCCGAGGCTGTCCAGGACCTGCTCAGTCACGCGCATCTGCACATCATAATACGGGCAGCTTGCGTCAACGACATGCAGGATCAGATCGGCGTCGCGCACCTCCTCCAGCGTGGAACGAAACGCCTGCACGAGATCGTGCGGAAGTTTGTTGATGAAACCGACCGTATCGCTGAGAAGGCACGGAGTCCCGTTCGGAAGCGTAATGCTGCGAACAACGGGATCGAGCGTTGCGAATAGTTTGTCTTCGGCAAGCACATCGCTGTCCGACAACGCATTCAAAAGCGTGCTTTTACCGGCGTTCGTATATCCGACCAGCGCTACAACCGGAATATCGCTTTTTCTGCGTACGGCACGGCGAACGTCCCGCTGCTTTTCGACTTCTTTCAGTTCCTGTTCGAGTTCATAGATCCGACGGTGTATGCGGCGTCGATCGATCTCGAGCTTTTTCTCGCCCGGGCCGCGCATGCCGACGCCCGACGCGCCCTGCCGGGACATGGCAACGCCGACCCCGAGCAATCGCGGCAAGCGATACTTCAGCTGAGACAGTTCAACCTGCAGCTTGCCCTCGCGCGTAACGGCTCTGGTCGCAAAGATGTCGAGGATCAGCATCGTGCGATCGATGACGGGCGTGCCGAGGATGCTTTCGAGATTCCGGATCTGAATTGCGGAAAGCTCGTCGTCAAAGATGAACACGTCAGCTTCCGTTGCGCTTCCGATCAGGCGCAACTCATCCGCTTTGCCGGATCCGACATACGTGCCGTTGTCGATCACGTGTTTGCGCTGCCGTTCCATATGCACCACGCGAACGCCCGCGGTGTCCGCAAGCGCGCGAAGTTCTTCAAGCGTGTCATATCCGTCGTCATTGTCGATCCCAACGAGCACCGCGCGCTCCGGTTCCGCCTGCGTTACGGCATATGCCGGCGCTTTCAACCGATTGTCTGCTTCGATCAGCGCATTCAGAAGCGCATCCTGCGGAAGACGGTCCGCGCGCATCGGCCCGTAGATCAGCGGTTTCCGTTCTTCGCCTTCCATCTCGCCAACAAAGGCGACATAGACCGAGGTCGGCTGTCCGTCCTTTACGCCGACAGCCGCCATTGCATCGAGCCGCATGGAATTCAACGTACCGAGATCGACGTCGGAAAGATACCCGCTGCCGTTCGGATGCGTATGGATGCAGCGAACGCCCGCCAATCGGTCGGCGTTTCTGACAAGACGCATGTCCGGCATGGATACCGTTGTCGCGTCGCCGACGGAAACGTCCTTTACCGCACCGCTGCGCGAAAGATAAACCGAAATCTCGCGTCCGATCTTTCCGGTATAATCCGCCATTTTTTCCAACAGAGAATACGAAGCAAACACGCCGCTCGGCTGTGTTTCCTCGTAAAGCTGCTGCATTTCATTGAGAATAACGTCGCGGATCCCCGCCGTATTTCCGTGTATTTTTCTTTCTTCCATATCAGTATTGTACCATATCGATCACATCGTTTGCAAGCAGCGCGCGTTCCCCGAGCATTTTCATCGCCCGGTCAGCCGAAGTCCCCAACAGATACGCGCCTGCGCGCGCAGCATCAAACGGATCGAGTCCCTGCGCAAGCATCGATGTGATCAGTCCCGTCAGAACATCCCCGCTGCCGCCCTTCGCTAGTCCGGGATTGCCGAAAACGGAGAAAGCGATCTGCCCCTTGCTGTGGATCAGTGTTGTCGCGCCCTTCAGCAGCGTTGTACACGGAAACGCCCGAACCGCGCCGATCGGATCCGAAAGGATCGATTCGACCGTTGTTTCCAAAAGCCTCGCCATTTCACCGGCGTGCGGCGTAAGTACGACGTTTTCATGCAGCAGGGAAAGAAGTTCCCTGCGTTTCGCCATCTGATTCAGCGCGTCCGCATCCAAAACAAGCTTTGTTCCCGATCGAAGCGCCGCCTCGATGACCGAAGTGATATCTCCTTTGCCGACGCCGCAACCGATCCCGATCGCCTGTTTGCCGATCATGGCTTGTTTTACCGTCTCGGCAGCGGCTTTATCCCAATCCTCCGTCCCGGTCGGAACGGTGATCGCCTCCGGCAGCGCGCAAAAGAACGGACGAACCGGATCCGGCATGCACACCGTCAGCAGACCTGCTCCTCCGCGCAATGCCGCTTTTGCGGAAAGCAAAGCCGCTCCCGGATAGGTTAAAGAGCCGACGCACAAAAGCGCATGTCCGTTTTTGCCTTTATGCGAATCAAACGGACGTTTCGGAAGCAGCGTCTCCACATCGGTTTCATCCTGCAAAAACATCCGTATGGTCGAATCGTCCTTATACAGCTGACTGACAAACACTTCTCCGCAGTAAGCGCGTCCCTGTCCCAGGAGCATTCCGGCTTTTTTCGCCTGCATGGTAACCGTATAATCGGCATGAACCGCTTCTCCCATGACGGCGCCGCTGTCGGCATGCAATCCGGAAGGGAGATCGGCTGAAAGGATCCGTTTTCCGCTCGCGTTGATCCGGGAAATCAGGTCTTTCGCTTCTCCTTCGACCGGTCGGTTCAATCCGACGCCGAACAGCGCGTCGATGAGCAGTTCTCGTTCCTTCGGCTCCCATTGCGGATCAATCGGAACGCCTTCTTCCTCGGCCGCGCGCAGATAAAACGCAGCGTCACGCGTACAGTGCTGCGCATCACCGCACAAAACGATCCTCGTGTCAAATCCTTCCCGATATAAAAACAGCGCGGCGGCGATCCCGTCTCCTCCGTTGTTGCCGGTCCCGCAAATCGCCGTGACGGCAGTTTCTTTCCCGATTTTGGATTTAACGACCTCTGCGATCCCTTCCGCGGCTTTTCGCATCAGGGAAATCGATGAAACGCCGGAAGCGATGACTTCCCGATCTTTTGCTTTTGCTTCCTCAGCGGTTATGATTCGCTCCATTCGTCCTCCGTAGACAGTGCGTTTTCATAGGCTTTTCTTGCGACGTCATACGCATATCCTCGTGCGATCAGCCGCGAAAGCACGCGTTCACGCCGTTTCTCAGGTTCCAGAGTACGGAACTGACGCAAGTATTTTTCGGCGACTGTATCCGCGTTATTCGCTTCATCCTCCGAGCTGACCGTTTCCAGTGCGGAATCGATGTCTTTGTCGCTCAGTCCGTGCATCTTCATCTGTTCGCGCAGATGCCTTTTGCTGATCGGTTTTGTCGCCAGACGCGTCTCCACAAATCGCTGCGCATACCGCGCATCGTTCAGGAGCCCAAGTTCCATGAGACGCGCGATCGTTGCGTCGACATCTGCCTCGCCGAAATCCTTCCCGTCGAGATACGTCTGCATTTCCGAAACCGTCCGATCCTTTGCCGTTAAGTATTTCATAGCATATTCCATCGGAGAGAGCGGTTTTTGATCCCGGGTCTTCATTTGTGCCTCCTTCGGTACAATCATCTGTAAGCGGATACATGAACAGAGAAGGCTTAAAAAGCATCCTCGATCATAAAATCCGCAGGCTGTTTGAATCGCGAATCATCCGGAATCGGTTCGTCCGATCCGATCGAATAGGTCCGAACCGTGACGGTGCGCTTCACCATGTCGATCTGCAGAATGCGATACAGAAACTCACCGTCCTGCTCGTCCAGCATCAGTACGTGAACCGTTCGCTCCTTCACTCCGTCACCGTCGTCATCGTAAGCAGCTTCATTGCAGAAAAATCCTCTGGCATGACCGCAAAGTACGATCCGTATGTTCGGATACTTTGCCACAATATCGTTTTCGATATATTTGCAATACCAAAGCATCGTTCCCGGACGCACCTGATATGCGTGCGTAAACAGAATACACGGCATATCCTCATGCTTCCGCATGACTTCATCAATCCATTCCAGCTGCTGGCGATTCTTTCCCATATCGTATCCGATCCCAAGCAGCAGTATCGGCATTTCTCCTTCGTTCAGAACGGCATAAAGCATCTTTCCGCCTTCAAACGTCTGCTCCTCGGAAAATCTTTTCAGAAACGGCTGCTGCAGATAGCCGGTATAATCTCCGCCTTTTCGTGAATCGGGCTTCCCGATATCGTGATTGCCGGAAACGGGATAGAACGGAATAAGATCGATAAAGCTTTTCAGACAAAGATCAAAATTCTCCCATTGATAGGTTCGTCTGCCGCTGTCGACAATATCGCCCGTATGCACCACGCCGATCAGGTGATCCGTTTCGATTCTGTCTGCGATCTCTTTTCCCAGCATCTCAAGTTTTTTCTGCCGTTTTTCATCTATATATGCGGTAAGCTTCTGTGTATCCGGCAGCCAGCACAGTCCAAACGGGGTCGGTTCCGGAGTGGGCGTCGGTTCCGGAGTAGGCGTCGGTGTGGGTGGCTCCGGCGTATCGGTCGGATCAGGCGTTAAGATAGTGCCGATCGTCGAAAAGGCGGTCGGTGTCGAAGTCTGGGCATCAGTTGTCATCGCATCTGTGTTTGATTCGTTATGCGTTCCGGTCGTCTCTGTACAGCAAAGAAACGTCAGCAAAAGGATCAAAATCAAAAGGCGTTTCGTCTGTTTCATAAAGTGTCCTTTGTTTCGTGTGCATTTGATGAGATTATAACATAGTTTATCTCATTTGCCCACCTTTTTTGGAAAGATGCCGAAAGCAGATTTGCAACTTGCCTCAGTCTGCACTTGTTTTATAAAAAATGCTCCGGATCTGCAACCTATATCCTGTTTGAAACGTCTATTTAGTAGAGCGCATACGATCAAACCATTCCGAAATCCGTTGAAAACGAAAAGATGTACCCGAAATGTATAAAAGATGTGCCCGAAATGTAACTTATTAGTAAATGCTTTTCAAAAGGGATGGTTTTTTCGGGAAAAGCGTGTACAATGATATTATCAATAAAGAAGGAAATGAACTGTATGAAAAAGAATCATTATCTTTGGATCGTTCCTCTGATCGTTTTGTTTCTGGTTCTTTGCCTTGCATGCGGTCAGAGCGAAACCAAAGCGGCAACGGATAACAATCCCGTCACCGGTGAACAGGTCGTCGAAAACGAGCCTTTGCACAGCGGCTCCGAGGAAATCTCGATCATAACGCCCGAACCGGATCCGCACCGGGATGAGCTCAACGCGATCCTGCTGCGCACCACAATGCTGCAGGGCGTTACCGTAAACGGAGTCTCTGTCGGCGGTATGACGATGGACGAGGCGAGAGCCGCCGTTCTGCCTTCAATCGAGCAGGCAAAGAAGGACATGCAGGTACGCGTCGATCTCGGCAACATCTCGGAAACATTTTCCGGCGAATCGATCCCGATCATCGACAATTTCGACGATGCGCTCAACGAGGCGTTTGCGTTGGTTCGGGAAGACAACGGATTCGAAGCTGTTTCCGCTGAGGTTGAAGCGATCAAAGCATCCGGTCGCGACTTTCCCGTTCTTCTTACGTTCAACGAAGAAGCCCTCCGTGCTGCAGTCGACGTTTTCGCCAACGAACATGAAACGAAACCGGTCAATGCCAGCGTAGGCTATGACTCCGAAAAGAACGAAATCTCCTATAAACCTGAAATCCCGGGCAGCACGGTCGATCGTGAAGCTCTTGTTTCCGCATTACTCAATGCAAAGAACGGAGATACCGTTCAGGCTCCGGTCGAGACTCTTCCCGCAGAGATTTCTCTGGAAGATATTCAGAACAAATATGTCCTGCGCGGCACAAAGACCACGAAATATGGGAGCAGCATCAAAAACCGCAAGTACAACATCAAGTACGGCGCAGGTAAGATCAGCGGCACTGTTCTGCATCCCGGAGAGGTTTTCTCCGCAAATGGTACGCTCGGCGTCCGCAACAAGGCGAACGGTTGGAAGGTTGCGACCGCCTACGAAGCAGGTGCGCACGTAAAGCAGTACGGCGGCGGCGTCTGTCAGCTTTCCAGCACGCTGTACAATGCTGCAGTTATGGCCGATATGAAGATCGTCGAACGGCGAAATCATTCGATGCCTGTCGACTATGTTTCCAAAGGCCTTGACGCGACCATCAATTCCACCGGCAATATTATCGATTTCAAGTTTGAAAACAGCAGCAAAGCCGATATCATCATCATTGCCAAAGCCGACGGAAAAGAGCTGACCATGGAAATCTGGGGAATCCCGATCATCGAAGATTCCAACGGTGAATACGACGAGATCCGTATTCCGAAGCCCAAGCAGACCAAGACGCTGAAACCGAGCGGCGGCATCGAGTACATCGTCGATGAATCGAAGCCGGTCGGGTATAAAAAGGAAGAAGTCAAAAACCGTAACGGTTCCGTTTGGGAAAGTAAAAAGGAATACTATCTGAACGGCGTACTGGTCAAGACGGAAAAGCTTGATACTTCGACCTACAAAGCGTTCGCAGGCGTTTATATCGTCGGTCCGGACGCAACGCCGAAGCCGGATAACACGTCGACTCCGAAACCGGACGATCCGACCACGCCGAAACCGTCCGACCCCTCCACCTCTAAGCCGGACGATCCGACGCCCGTTCCCTCCACGCCGGTGCCTTCTACTCCGGTTCCCGACACACCGAAACCGGATACCCCGAAACCGGATACCCCGAAACCAACGGATCCTCCATCCGGCGGCGACGATAACGACGGATAAGTACACAATGGAACTGCCATATCGGCAGTCCCTGTTTACATTACATCATGAGAGGTGCTTATGAATATTCGTGTTATTGATCCTTCCCGTTTTCATACTTCCGTCTGGAGCGGTGGAAAAACCACCGAGCTTTACCTCTATCCTTTCGACGGCTCCTATGCCGAACGGCGTTTCCTATTCCGCATCAGTTCCGCAAGCGTCGATCTTCCGGAATCGCATTTTACAAAACTGGAGGGAGTAACACGGTACCTGACGCCTCTGTGCGAAGGCTTTTACCTGAAGCGCCGCGGGCACTGGCAGTTTCTTCCGAAGGGCGACGTTTTGTGTTTTTCCGGAGAAGAGGATATTCTGTGCCGCGGAAGCGGACGTGATCTGAATCTGATGCTGAAAGGCGCGCGTGGAGAAATGCGCATCTTACCGAAGGGTGACCATGCGCTGACGCTGCATGCGTTTATCTTTCTGTACTGTCCGGAAGAAACGAATGTCAACGGAACGACCGTTCCTGCGGACGGATTCGCCGAGATCAGCTCCGCCGGATTTTCAACGCTGCGTATTTCCCGCCCTTCTGTTCTGTTTACTGTTGACATATAAAAAGCAGCTGCTCAAAGCCGCTTCAATATGTATCATCATCGTTTCGGCCGTCGCCCTGCGCTTCCCGTAAAAGCGCCAGCATTCGCAACGACTCGAGATCCAGCGGCTGTCCGCCGGATGTTCCGACGCATGCCGAGCAAACGAAAAAGCATTCGGGGCAAATACAGCGGCTCTGCACGCCCTTTTCATCCTGTACCATATAGGTTCCGCATCGTTGACAACTGCAGCGCATACTTTCACCTCCCTGCTCATTGTAACACCGAAATCCGGACTTTTCAAGCGCACATGCGTATGTTATAATACATGATATGAAACGCATCATTCCGATCCTTCTCGTCCTTTTGATGATCCCGTTTATTTCCGTACGGGCGGACGAGGATGGCAAACTGATCCGGCAAGGCGACAAAGGCGAAGAAGTCGTTCGAATTCAAACGCGGCTGTTCGACCTTGGTTTTTATACCTATAAACCGACCGGCAGCTATCGGACCGTTACAAGAACAGCCGTCATGTCCTATCAGGCGGCATCCGGTCTGATGAACGACGGCAGCGTCGGACAGGAAACGGCGGATTCTCTCTTTGCAAGAGGTGCAAAACGCGTGGATTATCACGCATGGATCCCTTTGAGTTTTACCGCGCAGGGACCGATCGTGCAGAAAGGCAGCCCAACCGCCTGGAAGCTTGTCCGTCCGATGCTGACCGAAGGGTCCTCCTACCGGATCCGGAACGCAGCGACCGAAGAAGAACTGACCCTGCTTTTTGAATCCGGAAAGAATCATGCCGATATGATTCTGCCTCCGCAGGATCCGGATCGCAGTGCAGCAGTAACCACGCTCACCAAGTGGCTAGGAAGCGCAAACAGTTTTTATAAGTGTGCAGTGCTGTTTGAGATTGACAGCCAATGGATCGCCGCATCGATCCAATGGAACGGCAAAGACCGCATCTGTGTTTATTTCAAAGACAGCGTTTCGCATGTGCTTGATCTTCCCGACGCCGAGCATGCCGCAAACATTCAAAAAGTCGGCGGTTGAGCAGTCCAAAGCAACCCTTTGTGCATCTTGCCGCCGCTTTTTGCATCTTACATCCGAATCTATTGCAATTATCGCATTCGTCCCGTATACTCGCCTCGAAATCAAACAGGAAAGGCGAGTATTCTTATGCAACTCATCTTCATCATTCTCACGATCTGTCTGGAAACCGCACTCATCGTGCTGACGCTTGCAAAGCAGAACGAAAAAGCTTTATGGCTCCGCAATCGCGCTCTCACAAGAGCGATCGAATTTGTTCTTCTGCTCGGCGTGATTCTTCTTCCTCTGACGCACATGAAATGGCGTTATATCGGCGCGCTGATCCTGGTCGGTATTCTGCTTCTGATCGCCGGGCTGTGCTGGCTGATCAAGCGCAGGAAAGTGAACGGCAGCGCAAAAAAGGCGCGTGTGATTACAAGCGGCCTTCTGTCCGTTTTCATGATCGGATTCGCGCTTGTACCTGCGTTCGTTTTCACGAATTACGATGGACTCAGAACGACCGGCGATTATACGGTGCGGGAAAGCAACGCTGTTCTCACGGATGCGAACCGGGTCGATCCATTTGAAGGCGAAGGCTCGGATCGCGAAGTTCCCGTTCACTTCTACTATCCCGATGCCGAGGGCAGCTTCCCGCTGATCGTCTTCTCGCACGGTGCATTCGGTTACTATCAGAGCAATTACTCCACCTATGCCGAACTTGTCAGTCACGGTTATGTCGTTGCCGCGCTCGATCATCCGCATCATGCGTTCTTTACGAAAAACAGCCGCGGTGAGCTTGTAACTGTTGATTCCGGGTTCCTCTCCGAGGCTCTTGATGTAACGAACGGTGTTCTGAACGCAGAAGACACATATGCGCTCTACGATAAGTGGATGTCGATCCGGACCGGAGACGTCAACTTTGTGCTCGATACGATCGAGACGGCAAAAGCAACCGACGCATTGGACGCAGCATGGCATACCGAAAACGGAGCGGAGATCCTTTCCGTGCTGAAGATGACCGATACGGACCGCATCGGCGTCATAGGACATTCGATGGGCGGCGCAACAGCGGTCAACATCGGCAGAGTACGTAACGACATCGACGCCGTGATCGTCCTCGACGGTACAATGCTCGGCGAGATCACAGGGCTTGAAAACGGCGTTTTCCTTTACAACGAAGAACCGTATTCCGTTCCGGTGCTTGATTTTGGAAAGAAATCGGATTATAGTGAAATCGAACAGGCAACGGACGAACGCGAATCCTCTCACGTGAATCAATACATGATCGAGCATGCAAAAGACGGAAAGCAGGTGCTGTTCGGAGACTGCGAGCACATGGACTTTACCGATCTTCCCCTTTTCTCCCCGCTGCTCGCCTCCCTGCTCGGCTCGAAGGATATCGATCACGAAGCGTTTATGTGCCGTTTGAACGGTCTCGTTCTGCGCTGGTTCGACTGCTATCTGAAAGGGATCGGAACGCCCGACATCAAGGCGGAATACTGAATCATGCTGACAAAACTAACCAAAATCGAACGCGGCGATCCCGAGCGGGTGGAGATCTTCTGCTACGCCGTCACAGACGAAGTGCGCGAGATCGTCGCGTTTGTGAAATCCCGGCAGGGAAAGCTCACCGGTTCGATCGACGACCGACAGTATGAGGTCCCTCTGACCGACATTTTTTACATCGAATCCGTCGACAATAAGGTTTTTCTGTACACCAAAGACAAGGTATACGAAACGAAGCAGAAGATCTATGAATTCGAATCGGTTCTGAAAGCGAAACATTATCTGCGCATCTCAAAGTCCATGCTGTTGAACCTGATGAAGGTTGAATCCATACGTCCTGCGCTGAACGGCAGATTTTCCGCGGTGCTGCGGTCCGGCGAGCAGGTGATCATTACGAGAAAATACGTCCCCGATCTGAAGCGGGCGCTGAAGGGAGATACGGAATATGACCGTTAAAGACTTTATTGTTTCCAGGATCCGTCTGTTCTTCTTCCTGACGGTGATGATCCTGCTCGCACAGAGCATTGTCGGCACCGTTGCGGAACCCGGCGTGTCGCTGCATATCCGCTATATCGATCTGCTGAGTCCGCTGCATATGGCAGGGCTGTGTACGCTGCCGACCGTTGTGACCTATTCCAAAGAGAAGCTGTCAATAAAGCAGGTGCTGATCCGTCATGCGATCCAGCTTATACTGATCGAAGGCGTCATCATGCTGATTTCGTTTACAAGCTCCTCCATTGATACAAAACGTCCCGAAGTGGTCCTCCTCATCGGCGGCATTGTATTGGTAATCTACGTTCTCGCCGTGCTCATGATGTGGCTCGGTCAGGTGTCGGAATCCAAAAAAATGACCGCGCAGCTGCATGCGCTGCAGCAAAACGCGGATTCGGATTCGCAAATGTAATACACGTCATGCGCCCGATCTGTCGGCGATCAGCAGCTCGACGTCTATTGTGATTTGCTTAAGCAGACTTGCGTCGAGCGCTCCGGGATCCGTCCCGAACGTCAGCGGCGTCATGAAAAGGAAGTCCCTCGCCTGCTCCTCCGTGAGCGGATAGCACCCGGAAATACGGATGCGATCCGCTATGTGAAACTGCTCGGAAAGATGTGAAACGACCGCATCGTTTGAATACGCTTCGCGGTGCAGCCGATCCGCCATCAACGTGCGGATCTCCCGTAGATATCCCTCCTGCGGAACAAGCTTCAGAAGCTTTCCGTCCGGTTTCAGCACACGGGCAAACTCCGCGTAATGCGCAGGCGAAAACAGATTCAGGATCACGTCGACGGACGCGTTTTTCAGAGGAAGCCTTGTCAGATCGCCGACCATCCACAGAATCGGACCGCCGCCGTATGCGGCAAGCCGGATCGCATCCTTGGAAAGATCCAGACCGATTGTCGTATTGCCCTGCAGCGCTTTTGTAAACGTGCCGTCGCCGCAGCCCGCATCCAGAACGGTTTCCGCGTGTTCCGGCATAGCATTACGGATCGCGCACAGAACCGCATCGTAAAACCCGCCTTCCAGAATCCGTCGACGTGCCTCAAACAGCACCGATCCGTATCGTGACGGCGCCGTATTCGGTGCAAAGTTGATCCAACCCTTCCTCGACGGATCAAATGTATGCCCTTTCTCGCAGCGAAGCGAAGAACCGCATCGCGAAAACGCCGTCCCGCACGCGGGACAGCGCAAAAGCTCAATATGGTTGAAAAACTTCTCGGCACTCACGGATTTTCGTTTTCCTGTTCTTGTTCGAATTCAAACGCATCCTTGGGAAGCGCCGATTCCGGCGTCTGCTCATCGGGATGCTCTGCCTTCTCACGCGCAGCTTCTTCCTTCTCACGCCGTCTGCGGATCGAACGTGCAAATTCGTCGGCGATCAGAAACAGAACCACAACGCCGACGATCGCATACGTCAGCGCCGATATGTCCTTTCCCATGATTCGCAAAACAAGAATCAAGATCAGCAATGCCGCGCCGATCACGCCGAGAACGATCTCGGCAATCTTCCAGAACTTCTCGTTCATTTTCATTCGTTATCCCTCCCCCGTGCATTTGACCGAATCTCTTTCAGATACGCTTCGGCGATCCCTTCCATCCCGTCCCTGTCCGACGGAATCACGCAATCCGTATGCGTCCGTTCCATCAGATACCGCAGAATCGTCGCACCCTGCAGAATGACGTCGCCTCTCCGTGTCAGAAGCGGCAGTTTCATCCGCAGCGGTTCTGGAATTCCCGAAAGAATCTGCAGCAGACGATCGAGTTCTTCGCGCGTGATTCTGCGCAATCCGGACGGATCAAATCGATCCTGCTTCGCCAAAAGCGCGCCGATCGTCGTGATCGTTCCTCCGACGCCGTATACCGGCTGCGGTACGGCGGACGGGACCTCTGCACGGGCGTCGATCCATGCAAACAGCTTGTCCGAAAGGATTTTCGGATCGCTCGCATCGCACTGTTCCTTTGCACGGACACAGCCGCACGGAACGCTCAACGCGCGTTCTTCGGTTACGATCTGAAAGCTTCCTCCGCCGATATCGAATACCGTTCCTGCACCGCCCGTTACGGCAGAGAACGCGTAAGCGCCTTCCTCCTCACCGGACAATACCCGTACGGAAACGGAGGTTTCCCGCTTTACCATCGAAACAAATTCATTCCGGTTTCCCGCATCCCGCACCGCGCTCGTCGCATATGCGATGATCGGAACGTCAAGCGCTTTCGCAGACCGATAAAAGGCGTCGATCGCCTCGACGGTGTCCTTCATACGGTCCTGCGCAAGGCAGCCGGTTGCATCGATTCCCTTCGCGAGACGCGTCGTGCGCAGATTCTTTGAAATCCGGCATACGCGTCCGTTCTCCGCTCCTGCAATCATCAGACGAACGGAGTTGCTGCCGATATCAATCACTGCGATCGTAGGGTTCATTCTGCCACCGATGCGGCGCTTTCATCAAGGATGATCTTGTCCTCCTGATAGTGCCAGCCGTATTTGATCATTCCCTGCTGGATCTTGTATGCATCCGTGCGCATAAACTGCAGGTTTTCACGTTCCTGCGCATAGGTTCGCTTGGTCTGATTCAGCTCTTCGACGCGTGCGTTATACTCATCTCTTGCCGAACGGATCCGCAGCCGCTGCGGGATCAAAACGACAAACAAAATGATCACGCACGCGATCAGCACCAGAACA
>JAEEGF012286215.1_pt1 | contig 21818 bp, 47 predicted proteins | sample 9134171 | NCBI WGS metagenome assembly JAEEGF01 (sample SAMN16246542, study PRJNA631951) | gut metagenome | biome: gut microbiome; feature: rumen; material: AP-attached | host: Bos | place: Iran: Karaj | collected 2018-10 | reverse complement strand
AGCTTTAGGGCTTGCCCGCTGCATTTTAAAAAGGAGAATAAAACAATGGCAATAATAACTCAAGAAGCAATAGCAAAGTTAAAAGAGGATGTAAAAGAGGAAATAATATTATAGTATTATGCAGAAACAATGAAAATGTTAGTAAAAATAGCAGATAAATATATGGAAAATGAATTAACTTTATAGGATATAGCTAATTTTTCATTATATATGAGTCAAGTCTTTTTTGATTCACTTAAAAAACTTGATAAAGTAAATATAAAATTTATAATTGGAGGAAATGAGAATGAAGGTGATAGTTCCAAAAAAGAAAGTCATATAGGGTGAAATAACAACACCTGTTTTCAATAGAGAAGAAAAAAGAAGATTAAAAAGGGATAAAAGATATGGTATTGCGCACGCTATGTTGTAGAAGGCGGCGATGGAAAAAATATTAAATGATATGGAGGCAGTGGCAAATGAAAATGCTGGAAATGAATCTGAATAAAATTATTAGTGAAAATGACTTACCGCAAGGTTCAGTTATTGTTTTTCGTTACACTTTTGGAGAAATGGATATAGATGACTTAGTGAAAATTGCTCATTGCATTTAGAATTATTTTAAAAAGAGAGGTATTGATGTTATATTTGTACCAGATGTAATGGAAATAGAATCAATAAATGATTGTAAACAAATTATAGAATTTTTATCTAAAGAACTTTATAAATATTCAGAGTTACAAGATAAACTATTAGAGGATGAAGAAAGATATGAATCATTTTGAAATTGGGCTACTTGTGTGGGCTATTTTTACAACGCTCGCATCAGTTTATGAATTATTTATAATTATATGTAATGATATGGATAGCGATGCTATTCAAGTAAAAAATAAAAGAATAGCAGAACTAAGTGAAAAATTAGTAAAAACTGAAACTGATAACCTTTTACTCAGGTCTCAAATAAAAGAACTAAAATTACAAGCAAATAAGCAACCTGTGAAAGCTAAAGTCAGAAAAAGAAAGGACGACCGCAATGATTGATTTTGATAAGATAATTGATGGCATTGAAATGATAGAGTTCTTTAATCAAAGAGCTGGTAGAGAATTATGGTTTAATAAGCCAAAAGAGATACAAGATGCGGATATACAAAAGGAACAAGAAATTTTACTTGCGGCGAGAGATGCTCTTTTAATTTGTTCCTATTGTAATAAAGAAGATATAGAGTAGGCAGAAAAAAGAAGGGCAGCCGCACAAAAAAGATATGATGATGATGAATTGGAACTTAAATATACAATTAGTAGTATAAAAATGTATGATATAAATACAAATGAAGAGATTATGACCCTGGAACCGCATCCTATTGAGGAGAGTAGTTTAGGATGGTAATGAATTATATTTGTATTCTATGGGGATGGATTATTTGTATTTATACTTTTATAATTACGTCTTGTTGGGAAGTTGTAGATAATAGATTTAATTTTATTTTAACATTTGGAGTTCCATTATGTATATTATTATGTTATTATTGGAATAAAGAATGGACAGAGTGGTGGATAGAAGAATATGGTGAGTGAAAAAGAGTTATTAACCATAGAAGAAGTTAGTGAGATGTTTGGATATGCGGTTGGAAGTATTAAAAATCAATTTAAACGGACAGCCGCCGCAATAAATAAAAAGTTTGGAGTAAATATTTTGAGAGTTAAAAAAGGTGATGGAAAAACTTATTATGCTCTTGAAAAAATAGATGAAAGAGCATTAACAATTTTTGATGAAAATAAAGATTTATATGTACCTTTAGAAAGTTTACAATTACAAACTTATGAATTTTATATTTTATTAGTTGTAGTTGTTTCTGAATATGGAACATATAGGGGTACATATGACCATCTTTTAAAATATATTGGTATGCCAATTACAAAAAAGAATATTAATTTAGTGGACGCCGCAATAAAATCATTAAAAGAAAAAGGTTATTTATTAAATATAGATATTATGGATGATGGTAAATTTACTTTAATTTTAAGAACAGATGTTGAAAAGAATAATTCTGTTACTATTGAAATGCTTAAAGAAAGTAAAAAAATTATTGAGAAAAATAATAAACCAATAAAATATTTGCCGCGTCTTGTACAAGTTTGGATGGCAATACAAGAATGTGAAAAACATCAACCTTTTACTTATTCAGAGTTGCAAGAATTGACGGGGCTATCTAATTATCAAATTAGAGAATTAAAAAAATTACTTGAACATAATAATATTTTTATTAGTAATAGAGCAGGAAGTTATTGGAAATGTTTAGGTATGACAGTGGATTTAAACGCCTTTTATAATAATTAAAATTATGCTTTTTCGACAAAGAGTAGTATTTTACTTAATGATAATAATATATATATTATCGTTAAGTAAATAACAACTGTTTGTCGATTTTATTATGTTTTTAGAATGTGATAGAGTTAAAGATAACTGACTGCCATATTTCTTTTGTTTCCCACCATAAAGTAGTATTTTTCTTTAAGATAATATATTATTATTATTATTATCTTTACCAAAATATCAAGAATATGGTGGCAAACAATTGATTTTTTATCCTCACCACCTGGACATTGGTTACTTTATCGGGGCGAAGCCCCGATGGGACGTCCTCTCCTTTTGTCGGGGTGAGGGAGGTGCTAATTGGAAATTAAAAAAATTTTATGTTATAATTTAAGTAATGAAAAAAGATTTAAAGGAGAAATTTAATGGAATCAAGAATAATACTTGAATAGTTTTTAAATAGGTTGACTAACTATTGTCAAGGAGAAAATATATATTGGCAAACAACTAATTCTATTGTAGCATCAATTAAGATAGACCCAGAAGATAAATTAAGAATTTTTTTATTGACAGATGGAATAAAAAATTCTTATTGTAGTTTTAATATTATGGGATTATCTTTGGTATGGTATGAAGATGAAGGTGTATGGAGAGCTTTTGAAAATACTGAAGGATAGTTTCGATTTGAAGTGTAATGAAAAGAGGTTAAATTATGGAAATTTTAAAACAGGGAGAAAAAGTAACTCCTTCTTATGTATTCTCTTGCAAGAGATGCGGATGTATTTGGAGAGCAAAAGAAGGAGACTATATTGAATTAAGAGGATGGGAAGAAGGAAGTTTTGTTCCTATTTATAAAGGATTGTTTTATGTTTATTGTAAATGTCCTAATTGTGGATTGGAGGCAATGATGAAGGGTAGATATAAAGAATATGGCGGAAATGGATTATTTGAAGAATATATAATTGATTTGGATAAGATAGAATATTAAGGGGGTAGTGTTGTGAAGATTTTAAAGATGGGAGAAGTACCAGATGAGTCGATAAAATTTATTTGTAGCTATTGTAAATGTGAATTTATTGCAGATAAGGGAGAATATAGTAAGCATTATCTTCGGATGGAAGATGTAATTTTGTATACGATAGATTGTCCTTGTTGTAGCAAGTATGTGCTTGTAAGACAAAAACCGAGTTATTAAAAAATATTAAGGGGATATATGGGAGTGAGTTATGAATATTCATTGGGGGTGTATTAGGGGGTATATTAAAGTATTAAGAAAAATAAATAGGGGGTACTTAAAAAGGGGTAAAATAAAAGGGGAGTAAATTAGGAACCGAGTAGAAGAGATTTAAAAAATATTTGAAATGGAACTGGAGAAAATAGAAATGAAAAAATATTTTAAGAAAAATAAGGTTTATTTTGGAGATACTGTTATGGAAGTTAGGAAACTGAAGAAAAAGGATGATTTTTTTTATATTTATGTGGATAAGGATGTTGCAAATAATTATGTAAGAATAGGCGGAGAGGCAAGGAAAAAATATTATTGCTTTTACGCAAGAGAGATAGAGTGGGGAAATAAGGATGGGATTGAGAGAATTGAGAGAATGCTTTGAGGAGTTTAGTTATACATCAGAATCTGCGGGAAAGGCATTAAAAAAGATAGCTGAAAGGTTAAGAAGTTAGATGTTTGGAGAAGATGAGATAGGAGTAATTGATTTATATAAGAGTTATGAGAGTTTTGATGAGTTTGAAAATAGTTTAATGAATATGGAATTAGAGGAGTTGGAGTATGAAGGTATTGCGGGAAGGGAAAATGATAAGCCCTATTACTTTTGAATGTGGGGCTTGTGAATGTAAGTTTATTGCGGGACAGGGAGAATATAAACATAAGTATATACCTTTTGATGAATGGGAGATTTATGAATGTGAGTGTCCATATTGTAAAAGCTTAGTATAGGAAGAATTTAGACTGGGCTAAGGCTCAGTCTTTTTAATTAGGTTAGATTGTTTTTGTGGACTGTTGTTTATATTGCCCTTGTATTCTTGTAGATTGTCCTTGGATTGCCTAAACTGTCCTTGTGTGGTGGTCGGGACCAATCCTATATACCCTTTAATGAGTTCGGATAACGCTCGTAAACAAAGACCCCTCTCATTTCTGAGAGGGGTCTTATTCTTACTTAAATAGCTCGAAGAAAGCCTGCAAGATATCGTCATCTGATTCTGTCTTTCTTGGACAAGTTACCTTATTAATTTTGTCATTCAAGTCTTCTTTGAAGCTCTTTTTATTATCGGTCTTAGGAAAGTCCTTCAATATGTTAAAAGTAGGATTACTGATATCATCCTCAAATCCCTTAAGCATTACTATGATTTCAGCTACATCTACTTCTACCTCATCAAATAGTTCTGTAGCATAGTTTGCAATCGCAGTAGCAAGCCTGCGACGAGCATTATCAAGCTTATCAGCCTTTACTCTTTCTGCGGCGACCTCATTCTGAGCTGTACGAAGCTGAGCCTCAAACATCTTGGTAAGGTCTGCCGCACTCTTACCTGAATTGAGAGCCTTCTTCATTTCTTCTATTGTCATATAACATTACTCCTTTTCTTTATTGTAATTATATTATAACATAAAATTTTTTAGTTGTCAACCAATGATGCGGACAGCAGCAAAAAAATGGTTTTTTTTATATTATAACATAAATTTTTTTAAAAATCAAATAAAGTTGCATTGAATGATACACTCTCCCACCCATATTATAACATAAATTTTGGGAAAATCAAATCAAGTTACACGCAACGGGACTCGACGCAATAAGGATCTGACTGGTCTCGCCATATGATGCGTGCGGCTGGCCGCGGGCCGGCCTGGTTTTTGGGATTTCTATGCAAAACTGGATTTGGGTGAATGAGGATCTGGAAAATTGCGCCATATAACTGGGTTGGGGGAACGGGTCTTGGCACGAGTGCCAGCGACCCGACGAAAATCTCACAATTTTCATCTTAGCCAGCCGCCGCACAAAAGTGAGAGACCTCACTCTTCTGAGGTCTCATCATTTTCATTTGTGTACACTGCATAATCATCGCAGTCCTCAGCAGGATTCGCAAGTGTACACATACAGGTCAAGTCGTCAAAGTAGGGACAACTCATATCGAACACTAAGCACATCGTCATTTTTCTCATCTCCTTTACTGTACTTATATTATAACATAGCTCTTGGGATTTGTCAATCGTCAGAACTTACAAACTCAACCCAAGTTTGATTGAGTTTTTCATCATAATGCACAACTACTTCAGTAGCCTCTGCGCGCCATCCTGCGGGGTCAGAAGTGCAGACCCTTGCAGACCCAGGAATATTATCTAAAATCACAATTAAATCATTTACCGTCATTTTAATCATCCTCCTCTATCTCTGACCTATCCCAAATCCAAAACATATTCAAAAAATCATTCCAACTTACTTCTTCAAGACCTCTACCATAGTCGTAACAAATTACGTACTCTTTGTTCTGCTTTGAGAGTTTTTCGATAAATTCAGCAACTGTCATTTTTCTCATCTCCTTTACTGTACTTATATTATAACATAGCTTTTAGGATTTGTCAATAGGTTTTTAAAAAATTTTTGTGAAAAGGCTACGCAAGGTAGCCCATTACCGCCTCAGTAAAATCATCTGTGGGAATGTCAATTTTCATAAATCTGTCATTCTTTTGGAAAGTCCCTTGATACTTTTTTATGTATCTTGCTCTCACAAAACTCTCTGCACCTTCCGCAGGTATCTCACCGCAGTCAATTACTTTACAAACTTTGACTTTACAGATATTAAACCCACTTTTTTTGTATTCTCTGATTTCCTCTCTGAGCCTGTCAATTATTGTTCTTGTGGTTGTGCCAACTTTTGAAAAAAGAATTTCATTGTTTTCATCATAAAACTTGAAAAGATAACACTTTTCTTTCTTGTCGTCAAGTAAGTCGCAGACCGTTTCAATAATTGAATTTTTGGCTTGAATGAAAAATTTCTTTGCGGTTTTAAGAAGATTAAGAAATTTTCTTGCATACTTTCTGACTGTTGATACTGCATAGCCTGTTATCGCTGAAATTTCCTCAATCGAAAGTTTGAGATGTTCTTTCAGGAATACAACTTGCATACGCTTTGTTTCAGTGTTTTCATAACGGACAAATGGATTGTGATACATTCACATCAGCTCCTCTCTTGATTATGTATTTATTATAGCATACTTCTGTTTGTTTGTCAATAGGTTTTTGAAAAAAATTTTTTTTCTTGGGTGTTAAGGTAAAGCCCTTAACACCTCAAGGATATTGTGAACATCATACGCAACGCCTGTCCATTCCTCACGATTGTGAGCTTCATCGTCAAAAAGTATGTCATTTCTGCCTGTTGCCGCAAAGCTTTTAGGAGTTCCGTAAGATACTATCTCAATGAAGTCAAACCGTACACTGTGAAGATGTTTTGCAAGCCATTTTCTTTTTGCTCTTGTTACTCTCTCATCATAATCATTGTTGCTGTTTTTTGCAAGCCAACTGATTATTCCTATTTCATAGCCTTTTGACTGTAATTTATTCAGCACTCTTGCAAGGCTATTCATATTGACTAAAACCTCAGCTTTTTCATAGGGAGTTTCATCTTTGTTTATCAGCATTTCAAGCCAATTTTCTACTCCGTACAGATTAGCTATTGTTCCATCCATATCAAAACATATCCTCATATTTAGCTCCCCTTTCTTTACTGTATCTATATTATAGCATAGTCTAATTGATTTGTCAATAGGTTTTTGAAAAATTTTTTAAAAAATTTGATACAGCATACCTAAAAAATAACCATTTAATACCAACAGTGCGATGTGAATAAGCCATACATTTATGTGCGGGCGCGCCTTAAAGTCACAGATAATGTCAACTATTGCCATTGCCAAACCTATCCAAGCGGCAACTAAGCCAAAGATTATCACTCCCACTACATTGAGAATTGTGAATAAGGCTCTCAGGTCAGCACCCTCAAAGCAGTAAGATTTTTCTATTCCAAAAAATTTCTTCATTTTTTATTCCCCCTTACTTCTCTTTTTATTCCCCCTTACTTCTCTTATATTATAACAAATTTTTTATAAAAAATCAATAGGCAATTTGCACAAAGATTCGGGATTTCTTAGGTTGAAAGTTTGTACAAATTGCCTATTGACAAAAAGTGCTGCATGTGGTATAATGGAAATTTCGAGCCGCGACCGAAGGGAAGCGGCCCGGCGAATTGCACAAAATTTTAGTGAGATGTTAAAAAAATTTGTGCACCTTACACAAATGTACAAAATGCACAAAAAACCTGCCCAAAACCGCAAGATTTTAGGCAGGTTTGCTGATTTTTTCTCTGTTTTGCACAAATTTTAGCTCTTTTTTGGTGCTCTTTGACGAATTAAGTCAAGTTTGTAGTGATTTTCGCCAATATTGAACTCAATTATCTTGCTTTTGTTGGTGATTTCGACGAAAGTGTAGCCTTTTTCTGTCAAAAACTCACTTAAAGCAGTAATTATCTCTTCTTTTTCAAGGTCAGGCTTGCGTTCTCTCGGTTTTCTGTCAGTTTTTGCCAGTGCTTTCTCACTTTTTGCACCTCTGCTCACTTTATTCTCTTTTGCCTTCTGAGTGAGCATCTCAACTTCTTCATTCTCACAATAGTCATTGTCCTCAAGCCACATCTGAATTGCTTCATCTTTTGACAAGTCAAGTTTTGCCATACTATTAGCAATCTCAGCGTCAGGAATGTGAACAGATTTACCATTTACTTCAATCGTCATAAAATCAGCTCCTTTGCTTTACTGTAATTATTATACCATACTTGACGCTGTTTGTCAATAGGTTTTTTGGTTCGGGGTGTACATTTTATTGCACACCCCTTACCATTTTCAGATTAGGCGATAGAGTAGTAAGGAGTTTTCTTTTCGTACTCTTTTGAGATTTTACCCTCTGCGATAAGTGCGGACAGCAAGTGGGTCATCTTCTGGTTGGAAAGATTTGCCAGAACTTCCACTGCGGACTGTATTTCCTTAATGGTAACAGCCTTGCCAACTTCTGTCAGGTAGGCAAGAATTTCAGCCTTAAAGCTTTCATTCTCAACCTGCACTTTTGTGGGTTTCTTTGAAGTTGCTTTCTTTGTCAGCAACTCAATTTCGTGATTGATGAACTCAACCATTTCAGGCTTGTCAGCGACTTCCTGAGCGATAAGAGCGAACATCTCAACCTTTGTGATTTTCTTTGTAGCCATAGTACATACCTCTTTCTGTTTTTTAGTATTCAGTAGGTTTTCCCTTACTGTACTTATATTATACCATAAGGTTTTGGGTTTGTCAAGACTTTTTTTAAATTTTTTTTATTTTTTCGGTTAGCACCGTTAGCTTGTAGCCTTTGCACCTCCCTCAACCTTACATATATATTATAACAAATTTTTTAAAAATCATCAAGTAAAAGAATATTGCTTTAAAAGCAAGTTTGTTGTGCATAGTGCTGTGTCAATAGTGCAACCTGCACAAAGATGTTGAAAACTTTTTGTGCAGGTTGCTGAAGTCAATAGTAATGTTGCACAAACTTTGGCTCTGACGTTTGGTGATCTTGCTAAGTCAATAGGCAAAATGACGAATTTTGGGAGCGGCGCGGGACTGATGTTTGTGCAAAATGCAGATGTAAAAATTTGGGATTAGTTTTTGTGCAAAATGACGGCCCCAAACCCTACCACCGCGGGCCGCCAAATTGCACAAAAGTTTTCCACTTTTTAAGAGGTTTTTGTGCAATCTGCTAAGTCAATAGGTAAATTACACAAAAGACGAAAGCAGTTTCTATGCAAACCGCACAAAAACTGCTTTGTCAATAGGCAAAATAACCAATTTTATTCTACATATTTTATTTGTTCTGCAATTTCCTTAAGAGATATATATGTCTCACTACCACAATCGTTACACAAAACTGTGATATAGCCATCAAAACATTCATTCTGCAAGTCACACAATGCGGCAACCGCTTTGTTTATAAGCTCTTTTCTTTTCTTGTTTTTTCGTGCATTCTGTTCCTTTTGTACCGCCGCAACTATTGAATTTAATTCGTCCTCAGGTAAATGAGAAAGGCTCCCTTTCAGTATTTCTAATGAAGTATAATCTGTCATTTTAATGACCCCCCTTGTTTTATTGTATCTATATTATAGCATACTTTTTGTTGTTTGTCAAGAGATTTTGAAAAAATTTTTTAAGTTTTAGAATTAAGAATAAGGCAGTTTCCCGCCTTATTCTTCACTGTAAAAAGCATCACACTCCATTTCTGCGTTCTTCAAAGTACAAAGACCTCTTTTATAATAAGGGCAATCATACTCCATTGTAGGGCACTCAATGCTTTCAAGCATACTCTCAAAACTTTCAAGCACACTGTTGATTGTTTCAGTATCTCTGTTTTCTGTAAGCGCATACACTCTGCGACCTGATTCCTGACAAGCAAGTTCCCTTGCCGCCTCAATCGTTTCACAACAGCGCCCTGCAAAAGTCCCATCTCTTTTAATTACTACATATCTCATAGTTTGCACATCCTTTCTTTATTGTATCTATATTATAGCATATTTTTTTTAAAGTGTCAATAGGCAAAATGCACAAATTTGTAGTAAGTTTTTTGTGGGATTTGCTGAGGGATTAGTCCCTCAGCATTGCAAGTTCAATCTCACAAATGTGGTCAAACATCTCAATAAACTTGCGATATTCCTCTGCTATGTGGTCAACATAGAGTTTTCTATTGCCCCATCCCTTGTTCTTTGAAGCAAGAATAACACATTCCCACTCTTTTATTTCTACCTTTTTGTAAAGTTCGCCTCCAACAGGCGCAAAGCATATTTTTGTGTTACCTGTTGGCTGTATCAGTCCATAAGTTTCCATAGCGGAAATTGTTCCTCCGCTAAGGTTAAAGTCGCTTGCATAGAACGGCTTGCCATAAGTCAGAACCTGCTCATAAGCCTTGAAAGTTTCGATGTTTAAAGTTGTCATAGTAACTACCTCTTTCTTAATTTTTTATTCAGTCTTTCTTGACTGTATCTATATTATATCAGATTACTTTTGATTTGTCAATAGGTTTTTAAAAATTTTTTTTGGTAGCTTTGTGAGATTTTATTCCCACAAAGCACCATTTATCTCAGGTTTTTCAGCAAAGCATTTGGCAAGAATTTCCTTTTCAATCATAACATCTTCAAGCCCTGTATGACTTTCTTGAAATTCTATGTCTTTTGTGATGTATCTATACAAAACTTCTGCCGTGAGTTTTGGCTGTAATGTATAATGACATCTTTTGCCGCCCCATCTGTTGAAATGATTTTCTGTGCAAAAGTGGCAATAATCATCATTCCAAAAAAAGACCTCATAGCTCATTTTGTAGGTATCCCAAAACTTTGTTCCATAAGGGAAAAAATACCTATATTTTGAGCTTGTAATATATCTTTCTGTGAGATTTAAAGCACGATAATCAAAGCCCATATTGTGAGCAACGACCGCCTTAATCTCATACTTTTGAAAGATTTTTCTTACTTCTCTCTTGACATTGTAGAAACTTGTAAGAATTCTTGTGCCTTTCTCAATATCTTCCCAATACTGAGGAATTTTCTCAGAAAAGTAAGCGATTTCCATCAGCTCTTTGTCAAGGAATACATCAGCGACTACAAAGCTGTGAGTTTCGTACACCTCACCTTTTTCATCTACGACTGCAAGTCCCACGTCATAAACAATAGGAAATTCAAGGTCGTTTGTCGTTTCAGTGTCTACCATTAAGAAATAACTCATATTTATCATATCCTTTCTGTCAATCGGGGCTTAGCTTCCTTTCCCTCACTGACAAATATATTATAGCATATCCAAAACCAAATTGCAATAGTCAGAATGCACAAAGATACAGCGGCAATTTTGTTGAGGATGCTGAATTTTATTTTCTCTATTTTGCACAAATTTTGGGATCAGATTGGTTTAATCTTTGTGCACATTTCCTATTGACAAAAAGTGCAATGTGTGTTATAATAGAATTTTCGCCGCGCGAACGGATGTGAGCGCGCCGATGGGCCTCACTAAAGTGAGACCCCGCTCAGTTGGGGCTGTTGCCCCAGCCCGCTCATCAGCTGCCTATTGTGAGATTATCGACCGTTCAGTTCGTGGCTGTTCAGAATGACTATGACCGCCAAGAGCAGGAACAGTATCAAGCACCAGTGCATCGGTTGCATTTTCAACACTCCTTTCCTTTACTGTAACTATATTATATCATACCTGCCCTTGAAAGTCAATAGGCATTTTCGACAAAGATTGGGGTGGTTAGACCCCTTTCTTTTGTCTATGTTTGACAAGTTTGAGTGTGTAGGAATTTTCACCAAAAGTGAAGTCAAACTGTGCCTCATTTTTGAACATTTCGACAACAGCCCCTACTCCTTCAAGATAAACCCTGAAACCATTGAGAAAACGCAGTTTTTCTTCGTCAACTTTGCGCTCACGCTTTGCGGCTTTGCGCTCTTTGGAAGCATTCTGTTCATAATGCCCTTTGGCATTTATTTCCATTTCCGCCATTTCCTCAGCCTCTTCTTTTGTGACGGGTTCTCCCGCCTTTTCGCACTCACGCATTATCTGAGCAACGAGTTTTTCTTTCGTCATTCTGAACACCTCTCTTTCAGTATCTTTATTATATCACATCGTCGTCATAATGTCAACCCCTTTTTGAAAATTTTTTTGTGAAACTCCCTCTCGGGAGAGCCTCACTTTCGTGAGGCTCAATGCTGATTAAGCTATGGAGTAGAACGGAGTTTTCTTCTCATACTCCTTTGAGATTTTTCCCTCAGCGATGAGAGCTGAGAGCAGATGGGTCATTTTCTGATTAGAGAGTTCCGCAAGGCACTCAACAGCAGACTGCATTTCCTTGATGGTTACAGCCTTTCCCACTTCGGTGAGATAAGCGAGGATTTCAGCCTTGAAGCCCTCATTTTCGACCTGTACCTTAGTCGGCTTCTTAGAAGCGGCTTTCTTTGAGATAAGCTCAATTTCGTGGTCGATGAAGGCAACCATCTCAGCGTTTTCAGAAACTGCCTCACGGATTGCGGAGAACATTTCAACCTTTGTCATTTTCTTTGTCATAGTACATAACCTCTTTCTTTAATTTAGTTTATTCAGTTTGGGTTTTCCTTCCCTCACTGTATTTATATTATATCATACTCTCAGCCTTTTGTCAAGGGGTTTTTGAGATTTTTTTGTGAAAGTTGAGCACTTGACTTTCACGACGGCTGTATTTGCGCCCTAAAGTGCTCAGCCTATGGCGCCGTGATTTTAAACCACTATTGCCCATCTCAGTTTAATTAGCCCATTGGAATCATCCCCTCTCTTTACTGTACCTTTATTATAGCACATTTGATTTAGTTTGTCAAGGGTTTTTTGAATTTTTTTTTAGTGAGATTTGAACCTCAGCTCTCTCAGCCCGTCCGCTCTCTCCCTTGACTGTATCTATATCATAGCATACTCCACAGCGGATTGCAATAGGCAAAGTGCAACAAGTATTGCCGTAGATTTTGTGCAAGTTGTATATGTCAATGTGCAACTTGCACAAATTGCGGTGGATCAGTTTGTGCAAGTTGCTACTTTTGTGCAGATTGCACAAATTTCGGGATTAGAGTGCAAATAATCTTTGTGCAAAATGTCTATTGACAAATGTGCAGCGGTGTGGTATAATGGAATTTCAGGTCGCGACGGCCCACCGCGACCCGCCCACAAGAACAGGCCTCACTTTTGTGAGGCTTTGTCTTATTCACAATCTGAGTCGCAGAACCCACTTTCGTGAGCCTCTACGCACTCTTCAAGGGCAGTGTCGTGAAGAAAATCATCTGGAAATTTCTCACAAAGCATTGCGAAGTTGATAGTGTGTTCATTTTCAAACCCGTAGAGATGAATCATTCTGCTGAGAAGTTCGTTTCTAAATTCTGTCATTTTAATGACCTCACTTTCTTTACTGTATCTATATTATAGCATAGTGGAGTTGAATTGTCAAGGGGTTTTTAAAAAAATATTCATCTTAAAAAGGGAAGAGTTTGTTCTCCCCTTAATCTGTTTTCATAAAGTGATAAGTAATAAGCCCCTGTTCGCAGTTCTCACAGTAGTAGTAAAAAACTTTACTATTTGCGAGAACATATTCACGTTTGCTTTTGTCAAAAATGCGTCTATGTCCCATGTTATTAAAAACATACTTTCCTTTACATCTCTTGCAAATACCCTTATTGAAAGCCTTTACATCCTGAGCGTACTCTATCTTGTCTTTTATTCTTGAAATAACTTTCATTGTGTTGACCACCTTTCTTTACTGTAACTATATTATAGCACATCAAGACTAATTTGTCAATAGTTTTTTTTAAAAAATTTTTGGAGCTGATACTCAGAATTGAACTGAGATTTGAGCCTTACCACAGCCCTGTTCTACCATTGAACTATATCAGCAAATTTAAGCACTTTCCTTTCAGCCTTACGAAGTACACCTCTGTGTATTAGCTCGTACTCTTGTGGCGTCATAATGCTCAGAAACCTCACCGTGCTGGTGCGTTAGATGGGAATCGAACCCACACTCACGGATTAAAAGTCCGTTGTTCTACCTTTAAACTTACTAACGCATATCTCTCTTTCAGTATCTTTATTATAACGCACTTGATTTGATTTGTCAAGAGGTCTTTGAAAATTTTTTTTAGAAAACAAGGTAATTTCTTATTACCTTGTTTTTCTATTGGGTTTTAGTAATGATTATAAATCATCCCCCATTCCATCCTCATAGCATCCAGAGCATATATAATCCTCTGAACCCTCTGAGAAGTCACAGCACCAACGTTCTAAGTCTATGTAGCGAACCATCCGACCACAGCATTGACACCGAAAAAGACCTTCTACCGCCATTACTTCTTCAAAAGTCATCATTTTAATTACCTCTTTCTGTTTTTATATTCAGGTTACTTCCGTTCCCTGTGATTATATAATAACATATCCTAAGGAAAATGTCAAGGGTTTTTTGAAAAGTTTTTAAAAAATATTGCACAATGATTAAATTAATTTTTTGTGCAAAATGCTGAATTTCAGGATGTTTAAATTTTCTCTGTTTTGCACAAATTGGAATCTAAAAATTTGTGCACTCTGCCTCTTGACAAATCGCAGCCCGCGGCGACCCACCGCGGCCCAGCGAGGAAAAACCTCACTTTCGTGAGGTCTGCCTTTCATTCGCTGTCTATTGCTACCCAAGGAGCTTCAGTCTGGTTCATAAAATCAACTGATTCTATGGGAACAAATTCTCCCCAACCATCTCTTACACAAGCCACTGCATCTTGCGGCATTTTTTCAAGTTCCTTAATCAGTTCTGCTATTGTCATTTTTATAACCACCTTTCTTTACTGTAACTATATTATAGCATATTGGAATTGGTTTGTCAACCCCTTTTTGCTATTTTTTTTGAATTGGTGCCGTCTGTGGGAGTTGAACCCACCTCACCGTTAGACGTGTGTTACGGTTGTATCCCTCTGTTTCAGGGAACACTCCAAGCTTCACCGGTTTAGCTTAGACGGCATATTGTAGTAAAAAGCAGAGATTGTATTTTGTTTTCCCCTTTGTTTTTACTGTACTTATATTATAGCATAATTTATAATAAAAATCAATAGGCAACTTGCACAAAGATTTTATTTTTTTTGTGCAAGTTGCTTGTTTTTATCCCTCAGCATTTTCATACGCTTGCATTAGATAATGAAGAAAAGTTTTTTCGTCAACCTCAGTCCATTCACATTTTATTTCTCCGTGATAGCGATGATTGAAAATCATTGGCTCAGGCATTTCATCTGACTTCTTCCAAATGTTAAAACGATAGTTAATCCAGTATTTCATTTTTTTGACCGCCTTTCTTTTACTGTATTTATATTATAGCACATTTATTATTATTTATCAATACCTTTTTTATTTTTTAATCAATTTGACAAGCATCACAAATCATTTTCCATTGCCCGACTTTGAATGGAGTATGATTATGCTCCCATTTTTTATGATGATACAGATAGTTAATAATGCCTTTTAAGTTCATATCTTTTATTGTTTGATGTTGATACTGTTCGCAAAGTTCGTGAATTTCTGTATCAGTGATTGTTTCAGCAATTTTTTCAAGTTCATTTTTTTTCATAATGTTTACTTCCTTTCTTTACTGTAACTATATTATAACATAAACAACTTGTTTTGTCAACACTTTTTTTATTTTTTTAATTAAATATTGCACAAACAAATATTGTTGTATTTGTGCACTTTGACATAAGCATTATTGTACTAATTGCGTGAATTACCAATTTTTACCAATCCGCACCATTTCACAAATAAAATACTTTGTGACCATTATTCACATCCAAAACAGCCTCAACTCAATAGACTACGATAGCCGCAAGAAAAAAGTGGCATTTCTGCCACTTAATCCTCTACTTCTGCGTAATACTGTTCTACTACATAGCCCTCGTCGCTGAACTGAAGTACATAGTGCGAAGAATAAGCAGAGTCTGCGCTCTCACATAATTCTACTTCGTCATAGCTTGCTTCCTCGCCTAAAGCTATTTCAGCAAGCTGTTCTGCTACATATTGACCATACTGTGCTACAAGCTCCTCTGCTACTTCGCTGTAATGACATCCTACATAACTCATCATTTTAATTACCTCTTTCATTTTTTATTTGGAACTTTTGTTCCTCTCTTTACTGTAATTATATTATAGCATAGTCAATGCAATTTGTCAACAGCTTTTTTAAAAAATTTTTTCGTCATTTTGCACAAAGATTTTAGTAGAGTTTTCAACACAAATCAGTCAATTTTCAACATAGTTTTCAACAATTATGGGAAGAGTTTTCAACATTAGCTGTTGTGCAAGTTGCACAAAAAAATCTGCCAATCCTGTTGGCTTGGCAAACTCGGCTCGCAAGCCCTTGCTCGCGAGCCGAACAAACATTATTTTATTTTTTTTAATATAAAAATATTATTTACTTTATTATATTTTATTATGGAAGATATTTATTTTATTTATTATTTTATTTATCTTATCAACTACACAAGGTTTATCTATTTTGTGGGCGGTCAAAAATTCTTCGCTGTGCCAAAAGAATCGTCAAGCTACAGACAGTTAGTCATTATTTTTTTTGGATTATAAAAAATGGGCGGGGTAGGTTTCAGGAAAAAATTTTTTTATTTTTGTGAAATGACTTTATGCACCACAACCCCCACTCCAAAAGTTTTTTTAAAACAAAGAAACGGGGATAATATCATCCCACTCCAAAAGTTTTTTAAAAACAGAGAAACGATAATATATAAAAAAGGAGAGGTTTCCCTCTCCTTTTTGTTATTCTCCTCCACCAGGCTCTTCGGCATCAATATCATCCAACGCCGCAATTAAACCTTGATTAGTTTCCCCAGTTTTTGTCCAGTCAAATACGCTTGTAATTGTGTAACATTTTCCAGTAGGAGTTACGCCCTCTTTGTTGCCAGTTGCAGTATCCGCAGTGATTACAGTGATTCTTACTCCATTTGAATTTTCTAAAATATCTCCTTGATGGAAAGTAACCGAATCTCTTAAAGTGTTAATTCTATTCATTGCTTTTGCTAAAGTTTCTGGAGTATATTTACTTAACATATCAGCAGTGTTAGCAGCACTTTCAATTCTTGCAATTTTTCTTTCTGCCGCAGTAGTCCCTAAAAAATCACCAATTAAAGACCATACTGCCGCAGCGCCTGCGTCATAACAATCTACTTTTGTCTGTGCCTCTGTGGGAGTAAAACCCATATCAGTTGAAAAAGCCATAACAATTCTCCTTTCATATTTATTCAATAAATATAAAAAATGCGGCAGTTTTTTTATTTAAAACTGCCCTCATTTCTTACAGTAATTAACCTCAACTATATCATACTTTCTCATAAATTTCAACATATAAAAAAGAAATTTAAAAAAGGATTTTCCTTGCCAATCCGCACTCCATGTTATATCTTCTAACATTCTTGCTAAAATTCTAAATTTTAATCCCATCCATTTTAACCCCCTCTTAAAAATAATCTATACAATGACTATCTTTATCTTTTTCCCATAAACTTAAAAGTATTTGATGAAGTTCATTATGTATAATAACAGGCTCTATTTTTTTCAAAGCTTCATCATCAACCTCTATTTCTTTCATAGTGCCATCCGCATACATAATAAAATAAATATCAGCACCAAATGCAGATTCCGCACCAGTTACAATAACGTGGCTTGGACCATACATAGCTTCTTCGCCTTGTTTAAAAATTTCATTCATTTTTTTCTATCCTTTCTGCACCAGCCTTTGTTCCAGTTGAAGTAAAACTTCCAATGTGCATATTTTCATATAAAATGCGGTTGGTCTCAAACTTATAGTAACCATCTTCACATTTAACTACTACCACATAGCGGGCGGGGTAAGTTATTGTGACTTCCGCATTTAGAGTCTCATCATACTCCACCACAACCTTTTCTTCAATTACATACTTATCGACTACTGTACCCCAATATGCTGCGGTTGCCCCATAGTAAATTAAACCAATTATAACTAATGCCGCCACAATTAAAAAAATAATACATATTGCGGAAGATGTTTTTTCTACTTTTTTTATTTCTTCTTCTTCTGTCAAAGACGTTAATAAAAATAAACTCATCTTACATACCAATCTCCAATTCTATATTTAAAATAATCTTCCTCTGGAACATCCGTCCAATAGTCAACCATTACCTCATTTTTTTCTCCTCTCAACTGAAACCTATAAATTGCGGAATGATGCCTAATTGAAGTCTGTCCAGTTTTTGAGTTTGTTGTGCTTTCAATTCTTTCAGGCTGATGATACTTTTCAACTATTGTACCTGCGGGAATGGCATTTTTTTCATTTTGAATAGCTCCATATACTCCCGCGCCAATGAAAGCAACTATTAATGCAATAACAAAAACTATAAAAATGCGTATTATAATTTCTTCTCTATCCACTTTCATTTATGTCCCCTCCACCAAAAGAGTAGTTAAATAAGCAAGCCAAATCAAAATAAAATAATCCAATGGAAGCATTAATCTTCCTTTATTATCTTTTGGATAATAACCCGCGAAAGAGTTTTTTAATGCCACCACTCCTGCAATAAACCATCCAATGAATAATCCTATATGAATATATTCTTTTATCATTTTACTTTACTCCTTTTGGGGCGGGAGTTACTTTTCCCTTGCGGAAGCCTGCTTCCCAACCTCGTCTATAAGCATCTTCTTCTTTTGATATTGCGCCAACCGCGCCAAAAAATAATCCTAAGCCAAGACCAAGCAAAGCCCCAACAAAGCCTACAAATAAAAACATAATAACAACAATAGTTTCCATATCTTTTATGCCTCTTTCTTATTTTTTTTATTATAATTTATTATAAAATATTTTTTTATAAATTTCAAATTAAGGACAAGTTAATCGAGGTTGACTTTTGAAAATTTTTTTGGTATAATATAATTAGGGATTAAAAGAAAGGAGTATTATAATGGCAAATAAAAAATAGAGATTATATCCTTAGTTGGATTATACTATTCAAGACCCTCAATAGCGAAATAAAATAGTACATCAAATAGTTAATAGTATTCCCGCAGAAAAATTTACTCCTTATTATATAGAAGAATTAACAAAATATTTAACTGAAACAGAAGATACTAAAAAAGATAAAACAATTTTAACTGATAATAGAATGGTAACAATAATGAAAAGAGAAACTTCTTATGAAGGACTTATGTCAAAAATGGAAAATGGAGAAGATGGAATTTATAACTTTATTATAGAGAGTGACAAAAATGTATTATTAACTCCTAAATTGTCTATAAGCGCGGAAGATGAATAGCGTATTCCTGAATTAAAAAAATTTAGATAGGCACTGCACGAAGTAGAGAAAAGAAGAGATGCGGCGACTGGAAAAGAAAAATCTTTATTAACAAAACAAATAATAGAAATGAGAAAAGACCAATATGTTATAAAAAATGCATTTAAACCGCAAATTAATACAGCTAAAGTAAGCAAATCATAGAACAAAATAGATTTATCAGATCACATTACTATTGACAAGAATGGTGAACCAGTCAATTCTGGACCTATTTCTTTTTTTGACCCAGTTCACGTTAGTAAATTTTTATGTAATTATTCGCAGCTTAAATCAAGTTGCGCAGGTAAGATAAGTTAGGATTTATATTATATTATAGAAGATTTTGAGAAATTAGTTAAAAAATCTTTACAAGACACCCCTATTTTATTAGACATTGTAAAATATAAAATTAAAGAAATTCCTAATAAAGAAATTGCGGAATTAATACAAAAAACCTATAGGAGTACATATTCTATTGAATATATTTCGACATTATGGCGGAAAAAAATTCCAAAAATTATTGCAGAACAAGCTAAACAAGATTGGATTGTATGGCACTACACTTTTGAAGAGAAAGGGAAGTGGAAAAAATGCTCTCGTTGCCAATAGGTTAAGTTAGCACATCCTTATTTTTTTACTAAGAACAAAACTTCAAAAGATGGATTTTATAGTTTATGTAAATGTTGTAGAAATAAGAAAAAGGAGATTAAATAATGGCAAAATTAAAACTTTTAGGACAAATGCCAGATTAGCACGGAAAATGCAAATGTTAGAGATGTAATAAATTATTAGCAGAAATTAACTATTATACTTTTAAAGATGGGAGTAAATTTACTATATGTAAACCTTGTTTAACCGCACATATAGATAATTTTAATCCAGATACTTTTTTATGGATATTAGAAAAAGTTGATGTTCCTTTTGTTGAACCAGAATGGAACTCTCTTAGAGATAAAGCATTTGCAAAAGACCCCTATAAAATGAATGGTATGTCTGTCATTGGAAAATATTTATCAAAAATGAAATTAAAACAATGGAAAGATTATACTTATAAAGATACTGAAAAAATAAAACAAGATTATGACAAAAGAAATGAATAGCAAAGAGTAAAAGAAGAAAAAGAAAGAGTAGCTTATGAAAAACAATTAAAAAAAGACTTATCAATAGGTAAAATAACAGAAGCTGAATATAAGACTTTGGTTAGTACAGAAACTCAAAATAAAGAATTACCAAAAAGAAATGCAAATGTTATTACTGGACAAATAAATGTGCCAACTGCCGCAACTTCTTATGCGGATGCTATTAGTCAATTAAAAAATCCTTTCCAAGAACAGAATTTTCTTCCATAGAGCGAACTTTTGGATATGGGTTCAAAATTAACTGATGATGATAAAATTTACCTTGCTATGAAATGGGGAAGACTATATACTGCTAATCAATGGGTTACTCTTGAACAGCTATATACAGAATTTATGAACTCATTTGATATACAAGGTGCGGCGCGTATTGATACTTTGAAAAAAATTTGTAAAACATCTTTAAAGATGGATGAAGCTATTGATAGCGGCGATATAGATACTTATCAAAAATTATCAAGAGTTTATGACCAAATGATGAAAGCCGCGAAATTTACAGAAGCTCAAAACAAAGATAGTGATAGTTAGGCTTTTGATTCAGTTTCAGCTATTGTTGACTTTGTTGAAGCTCACAGCGGAGCTATTCCAAAATATGAGTGTAAAGAACCTCAAGATATTATGGATAAAATTATATTTGACTTAAAAGAATATACAAAAAATTTAATTTATGAAGATAAAGCATTAGCTCAAGAAATTGAAAAATATATTCAAGATAAAAGAATTGCAGATGCCAAGAAGAAAGATAAAGAATAGGCAAGGAGCAAAGGAACTTCTGTGGTAGAACTGGACGATAAAGATTATATTGAATATAAAGAAGCACTTGCCGCGATGAAAGAAGAAGATTCTCAATTAGATGCGGAAGGAGCAGAAGAATAATGGAATTGCAAAGTACAATGAATTTATAGGCGCTAATGTAGCTATCCAAAAATAAAGAATATAAAAAACAAGGTATGTCAGAATAGCGTCTTTTAAAAAATATAGATTAGCTTAGAAGGATAATTTCATTCTTTAGAGAATATCCTGATATTTTTATTGATTTTATCAAGGGGAAGAATAGCACTTTTGAATTTCTTCCTTATCAACGAATATTTCTTCGATCAGCAATGAGACATAGATATGTTTATATGACATTTCCACGTGCTTACTCAAAATCATTTTTGAGTATGATGGCATTAATGATTAGATGTGTTCTTTATCCAAATAGTCATTTGTTTGTTACAACAGGCGGTAAAGAGCAGGCAGCCTTAAGGTAATTGGGGTTGGGTAAAATATTTGAATTGCTGGGACGCTTTAATTATTTTATTAACTACAACGTAATCAGATTCTCTTAATGATAAGCGTGAATGTGGTCGAAAGACAGAAAAAATAATAAAATTGTCATAAGGTGAATAAAAACCTAAGTGATACAAATAAGTAATCAGCAGCTAAGTAAGGAGAGAAAAAAATGAATCATTTAGAAAAAAGA
>JAEEGF011960443.1_pt1 | contig 21821 bp, 11 predicted proteins | sample 9134171 | NCBI WGS metagenome assembly JAEEGF01 (sample SAMN16246542, study PRJNA631951) | gut metagenome | biome: gut microbiome; feature: rumen; material: AP-attached | host: Bos | place: Iran: Karaj | collected 2018-10 | reverse complement strand
TCGCGCCAGGCAAGATAGAACCCCACTTTGTGGAACGCTTGGCTATGCAGATAGACGTTTCGCCCACCATCCTGGGATTGTTGGGCATCGATGCCGGCGACCGTATGATAGGGTTGAACCTGCTGAACCATAACAGGAAGTATGCATTCTTCAGCGCTGACGACAAGATAGGCGTGGTGGATGGCGAACTGTTCTACCTTTTCAGGGCCAAGCAGGATAATGAGAGCCTATACCGCTATCGTGAGTGTGACACCGAGGATTTGATTGACCGCTATCCCGAGCGTGCCGCCGCCATGCGCCGCTATGCCTTCGGCATGACACAGGAAAGCCAGCGCATGCTCCTCGAAGGGAAGACAGCCTGCGACAATAACCAATAGCCTATGAAAAAGTCTGCCCGTTTCAACTATATCATTCTGCTCTACCTTGCCGGGATAGTGGTGTTTACCTTGTTCCGTGTGGCGGAGACGCTGGTCTATTGTTCATTGGTCACGGTGCAAGGAGTGACGGGCAGTCTCTATCTGACGGCCTTGTGGAAAGGGTTCCGCTTCGACACGGCCGTGAGCACCTACATCCTCGCCTTGCCTTTGCTGCTGATTGTCATAGGAGAATTGGCGCGTATCCGCAGGAGGTGGTATTATGTCACCGCGCACTACATTGCCATGGTGCTCTACACGGTGGCCTTTTTCGCCTGCGCGGCCGACATACCCTATTTTTGCTACTTCTTCCAGCGGCTCGACGCCCAAGTGCTGACCATGAACGAGTCGATGCCTGTGGTCATCGACATGATATTCAGCGAGCCTACCTACTTGCTCTACTTCTTTGTCTTCTTGGTCGTTGCCGTGGGGTGGTGGTTCCTCGGAAGGCTGATCTACAAGCGGGTGCTGAAGGCGCATCTCGGCAGTGAAATGCCCTATAAATGGGCTATACCCATGGCGGCGGTGCTGTTGTTGGGCTGGTTTACAGGCATGCGCGGTCACCTCACCGACAAGCCGCCCTTGCGTGCCGAGCATGCCGTCTTCTGCAGCAACTCCTACCTCAACCAGATAGGTCTTAACCCGGTGTTCACCTTCCTTAAGAGCGCCGGCGCCATCATGAACGACCGCAACCATCCCATAGAACTCATCGACCCCGAAACTGCCCGTGAGGTGTATGAAGCCCGAGAGGACAAAGCAACTTCCGGTGGAATCATTTTGCCCAACAACACTCATGTTGTGGTAGTCATTATGGAGTCGATGGCCACTGAAAAAACCATGCTGGGCAGTCGTCCCGAGGCCAGCCTTACCCCTTGCCTCGACAGCCTGATGCATCTCGGCATCACCTTCACCCAGGCGTGGTCGGCCGGCACACAGACCTACAACGGTGTCTATTCCACTCTCTACGGACATCCTGCCATTTTCAAACGCCACACTATGCATGGCTCCTCGACGGTGCCTCGCATGTGGGGACTGCCGCAGAACATGCAGTGTTCTGGATACAGCACCGCTTTCTTCATGGCTCACCAAGGCTATTTCGATGGCATGGAAAGTTTCCTATACAGCAATGGCTACGACAAGGTGTTTGAGCAGAACAGCTATCCTGAGGAGGAGTGGGTCAACAGCTATGGCGTGCCCGATCACGTGCTCTTTGGCCATGCCATCGACTACCTCAACGAGGCAACGAAGAAAGGCCCGACATTTACCACCATACTGACCATCAGCGACCATCCGCCATATGTCGTGCCACAGGGCACCACCTTCAAGCCTCGCAGCACGGAACTCACCAACCAAGTGGTTGAATATGCCGACTGGTCGATAGGGCAGTTCCTGACCGAGGCCGCGAAGCAGCCTTGGTTCGAAAATACACTCTTTGTCTTTGTGGCCGACCACGGATGTCCCGACAAAAATCCCATCTACGACATTCCACTGACACGCAACCGCATACCTGTCATATTCTACTATCCGGGCACCCTTCCCCTGACCTCCTGTCGTGTTGAGCCTCGTTTCGACGACCGCCTGGCCTGCCAAATCGACGTGGCTCCTACCGTGCTGGGAATGTTGGGGATACACCACACCAACATGATTGGTATTGACATACTCAACTTCTGTCGCGATGTGGCTTTCTTCGGCTCGGGCGACATGATTGGTGCCACCGACGGCAACCTCCTCTATATCTACCGCCACAACGACGGCAGCAGCAGTCTTTACAATTACCGTGACCGTCAAACCGACGACATCTCCTCCCAGTTGCCCGACAAAAAGGCTTCATTTGAGCGCTATGCCCTCGGTATGGTGCAGATGAGTTATGAGATGCTCAAGGACGGAAACGCAGAACCAGAACAAGAACTATGAATTTTGAACTGAAATCGGATTTTGCCCCTATGGGCGATCAGCCCGACGCCATCCGCCAGCTGGTGGAAGGTGTGCGCAACGGCCAGCGTGCCCAGGTGCTGCAGGGTGTCACCGGCTCGGGAAAGACCTTCACCGTGGCCAACGTTATACAGGAGTTGCAGCGTCCCACGCTGGTACTGAGCCATAACAAGACTTTGGCGGCGCAGCTCTACGGCGAGTTCCGCCAGTTCTTCCCCGACAATGCGGTGGAGTACTTCGTGAGCTACTACGACTACTACCAGCCCGAGGCCTACATCGCTGCCACCAATACCTATATCGAAAAGGACTTGCAAATCAACGATGAACTCGACAAACTGCGCCTGCGCGCCTCCAGTGCCCTGCTCAGCGGTCGCCGGGATGTCATCGTGGTTTCTTCGGTGAGCTGCATCTATGGCATTGGCAACCCCGACGAGTTCAAGAAGGGCACCGTCGAAATCCGTGTCGGCGATCGCCTAAAACGCGACGATTTGTTGATGAAACTCCTTGATGGACAATATGTACGCAACGAGATTGAATTCGTCAACGGCCGCTTCCGTGTCAAGGGAGACACTGTCGACATCTATCCTTCCTTCGCCGATTTCTGTTACCGGGTTTCCTTTTGGGACGACGAAGTGGAGCGCCTCGAGAGCTTCGACCCCATCAGCGGACAGCGTCTCGAGCGTTTCGACGAGGTGACCATCTATCCCGCCTCCAACTTCCTCACTTCCAAGGAACACCTGCCTGAAATCATCCTCCAGATTCAGCGCGACATGTTCGACCGCCGCGACTACCTCGAATCTATCGGCAAACACCTGGAAGCCAAGCGACTGGAAGAACGTGTGAACTATGACCTCGAGATGATTCAAGAGCTGGGCTACTGCTCGGGCATCGAAAACTATAGCCGTTATTTCGACGGTCGACAGCCCGGCACCCGTCCGTTCTGCCTGATTGATTATTTCCCCGACGATTTTCTTTTGGTGGTCGACGAGAGCCATGTCACCGTGCCTCAAATTGGCGCCATGTATGGCGGCGACCGTAGTCGCAAGACCTCGCTTGTCGAGTATGGGTTCCGACTGCCTTCAGCTTTGGACAACCGCCCGTTGACCTACGATGAATTCTATAACCTCACAGGCCAGACTATCTACATTTCGGCCACACCGGCCGACTATGAACTTGCCGAGGCCGAAGGCGTTGTTGTGGAGCAGGTCATCCGGCCTACGGGTTTGTTGGATCCCGTGGTCGAGGTGCGGCCCGCCGTGAGCCAGGTCGACGACCTGCTCGACGAAATCGAGAACACTGTCGACAAGGGCGAGCGTGTCCTTGTCACTACTCTCACCAAGCGCATGGCCGAGGAACTAACCTCTTACCTTATCAACCTCGGTATCAGAAGCAAATATATTCATTCCGATGTGGATACGCTGGAACGTGTGGAAATTATGCGCGACTTGCGTATGGGAGTCTTCGATGTGCTGGTGGGTGTCAACCTGTTGCGCGAAGGTCTTGACTTGCCTGAGGTCAGTCTTGTGGCCATCCTCGATGCCGACAAGGAAGGCTTCCTCCGTTCCGACCGTGCTCTCATCCAAACCATTGGCCGCGCTGCGCGCAACGTGCATAGCAAGGCCATCCTCTATGGCGACACCATCACCGGTTCGATGCAGCGTGCCATCGACCTCACCAACCGCCACCGCGAGAAACAGATTCGCTACAATATGGAACACGGCATCGTGCCGCGTCAAATTGTAAAGAGCACCGATGCCATCCTTGGCACCACCTCGGTCATCGAGCGTGCCGCCGAGGAGCGTAATGCCGTCGAGAAAGACCCCATTAGCATCTATAAAGAGGATGTGGCCGTGGCTGCCGAGCCGGAACATGTTTATGGACAACCTGCCGAAGCGGCGCCCTCGCCTTTCTTGAAAATGACCAAGGCTCAACTCCGCAAGGAGATTCGTGAGCGCCAGCGCAAGATGCAGCTCGCTGCAAAAGAGCTTGACTTCATGGCTGCCGCCAAGTATCGCGATGAGATTAAGGAGATGCAGTCCCTTCTCGACACCGCCCGATAAAGCCGGTCGTTTTTTTTTCTGTCATAGCCCCGAAAGGGGCTTTTTTTTTGCCCCTCGGTGACTGGAAATCCACCAAACCGACACTTGGTTCTAACTACGTGACAACCACCTATCAATACCCTACCAACACCCTACCAACTCCTACCACGGTAGGAGTTGGTAGGGTGTTGGTAGGGAGTTGGCAGGGCGATGGTGCTTAGGGGGTACAAAAGAAGGCCGGATGCTTTTGGCATCCAGCCTTGATTATTGCACTTCAAATAAAGTTCTTTTATTTCAAAGTGATGACCGCGCGGCGGTTCTGGTAGCGGTGCTCCTCGGTGTCGTTCTCGACGACGGGCTCCTCTTCACCACGGGTGGCGGTGCTGATCTGGGAGGCGGGAGCGCCACGTTTGACCATGAGAGCCTTGAGGGCTTCGGCGCGCTTCTTGCCGTAGGTCATGTTGCCCTCGGCCGAACCGACGTTGTCGGTGTGGCCGGTGACGAGGACCTTGATGTTCTTGTCGGCTTTCATTGCAGCGCAGAGGCTGTTGATGGCAGTCTCGGTGGCGTTGTCGAACTGCGGGTCGGTCTTGGCGAACTCGAAGTGGACAGTGGCGTTGATGAGGTCGAGGAGGCTCTGGAGCTCGGCGCGGTTGGGTGCGGGCTTGTTGGCGGGCTGTTGCTCGGCGGGTTTGGGTTCGATGCCACAGGCGCGCTGGGCAGCGTCGCGGGCGTGGATGGCGGCGCGGTAGGCGGCGGCGGTGTTGCCCATGCGGGCAGCTTCGGCAGCCTCGGCGGCAGCGGCTTTGGCTTCCTTGACGGCAGCCTGGGCCTCGGCGCTCTTGTTCTTGGCGGCGCAGGCTTCGCCACTTTCGGCAAACGACTTGGCGGCGGCGGCGTAGCTTTCGGGCAGGTTGCCGCGGTAGGCCTTGCCAGAGGCATCCTTACCGTCGGTCATAGCGGGTTTGCTGCCTGTCTGTTCGGCCATGGCGATGGCTTCGTTGGCAAGGTTGTTGGCAAAGTTGGGATCGTTGTAGGCGGCGGAGTTGCGCTCGGGTTTGTCGGCGTCGCGGGCAATTTCGGAGTTGATCTTGGCGTTGCGGCTGGCAGCCATGGCGCAGTCGAGGCCATCCTTGTGGGATGCTTCGGCATAGAGAGCGGCATCGTCGGCGGCTTGCTGTGCTGTCTCGTTGTTGCTCTTCTTGTCGGCGTGGTTGCGGGCGTCGTTGGCATAACTGTCGGCGATGTATCCGTAGGCTTCGTTGAAGAGGTCGTAGGCCTGGCAGTAGTTGCCTTTGTCGTAGGCAGCCTGGGCCTCTTTGCGTGCGCTCTTGGCGTTGGCAACGGCGGCCTTGGCGGCGGCATCGTTGGTCTCGTTGGCGGCCTGTTCGGCTTCGGCGATGTCGGCGTCGATGTTGGCGATGGCGGCGGCCATGTCGGGATTGTTCATACGGCGGGCGTTGCAACGGGCCTCGCGGGCAGCAGCCTCCTCGGCTTCGCGGGCGGCATCGTCTTCTTCGCTGCCATAGGCAGGATTGTTGTTGTCACCGTTGTTGTAGTTGTTATTGCCGTTGTTGTCGCTGTCGTAGGGCACCAGGGCGCCGGCTCCGCCATTGTCGGACTTGGAGGAATGGCACTGCCAGCCGATGTTGATGCCAATCTTGGCACCGACGTTGAGCAGGTGAACCTCGTCGACCTGGTTGGAGTTGATGACACCGTTGTAGACGTTGACGGTTGTGGTGCCGGTGGGGGCGTCAAGCATGGGCTCGGCGGATTTCTTCTCGTTGAGGTCGGTGATGCCGTAGCCACCGTAGATGCCGAAGTAGAGGCCCCAGTGGTTGGACATGGCATAGTTGAATCCGAGGTCGGCAATGAGGCTGATGCCATATTGTTTGAGGTCTTTGACATCGCCTTTCTCATTTGCGTTGTAGACGGTGAAGCCGTAGTTGGGCAGGTCGCGATATTCGACGTTGGTGGCGGGGAAGTAGCCGCGGACCTCATAAGTGCCTTTGTCGGCTTTGAACTCGCTCTTCATCGGCAGGTCGACTTGTGCACCGAGGCCGAGGAGGAAGAACCAGCGCTCGCCCATGGGGGCGCGCCAGTAGAACTCGACGGGCACGGAGAGGAACATGGCGGTCTGGGTCTCTTTCCAGTCGTTGTAGACGGTACGCGACTCATAGTTGAGACCGTTGACGGGGTGGACAAGGTTCTGGGTCACCTCGCGGAAGTTGAAGGTGGCGCCGGAGCGGGTGTAGTTAAACTGCACACCGAATCCCAAACCGAAGTTCTTGCCGAAGAAGTGCATGTATTTCAGTTCGCCAAGGAAGCCCAGCTTGGGGTTCCAGGTGCCGTCGGTGGGTTTGTACATCAGTGTGTTCAAACCGCCACCGCCGTTGAGGGCGATATAATTGCTATGCTGGTTCATCTGGGCCTGGCTCCCGATGGTGAGGGCGAGGAGTCCGAATAAGATGAATATACGTTTCATAATGACTTTCTTTTTATAATGGTACTTTATTATTTTTTAATCACACGGACCACGATGCCGTCGACGCTGACGGTGTAGGCGCCATGGCTGAAACCGGAGAAGTCGATTGCTGTGGTGTTACCGTCGAAAGTGGTGTTGACGAGGGTCATGCCCAGCACATTCATCACGCGGAGGGTATGGGTGAACGAAGTGGCGTTCTCGATGTTGATGCTCACGCGGTCGACCACGGGGTTAGGATAGGCGGTCACGTTGGTCTGTGTGGTGGCGAGTTCGGGGACGATGGTGGTGAGGTCGGTCTGCTCGCAGGTCTGTTTGTTCTGGCCGTTGATGGTCATGGTGACGTGGTAGCTGCCGGTCAGTCCACCGACTTCCTGATAATAAGGGCCGTCGCCGACATAGATGCCGTTGTGGTACCATTTGATGGACGACTGGTCGATGCAGTGGCAGGTGTCGACAATTGAGATGACATCGTTGAAGATAGGCATGGTGTAGTTGCGCGAGAGGTTGACCAGGAAGGAGACGGCCATGGGGACGCTCTCATAGGTCGGGTGGGCGCTGTTGCGGAGGGTCAGGGTGGCATTGTAGGTCTGGGCTACGGCATCGACGGGGATGGTGATGTCGATGGTGCCGGCAGTGGTGATGTTGCTCCAGGTGACATCGGTGAAGCCGTTGTCGTGGGCGGTCTGGTCGTAGTCAAGTTTATACTGGTCGGCAAAGCCGCTGGCAAGGAAATACTGGATGCCGGAGGCGTCGCCCGAGCAGTAGCCGCTGGCGTTGACAACGATGCCGTTGTCGCCCTGGGCGGGATTCGGGGTGATGGGAGCCACGATGGCGCCGTCGGTGGTCAGTACCTGGCTGGCGGTGGCGAGCATATAGTTGTAGGCGTCAATACCCGTGAGGGTGTAGTAGGCCGTGATGGTCTTGCCTTCGCCAGCGTCGGCGTTGTCGTATTCGGCCGTGGTGAAGACGCTCACGTCGTCGTTGCCATAGATTTGGGTGAGGGTGCCCATGGTAAGGACGGTGGCTGTGGTGGCGCCGTCGAAGAGTTTGACGGGCTCAACCGTGGCACCGCTGACGGTGACCAAAGAGGGAGTGATGGTTACCGTGGTGGTGAGGATTCCGGTGAGGAGATAGTTGGTGTCGACGGGAGCAGCGGTGAAGGTGTAGGTGCCCACGGTGCGGGCGGCGGTGACGGCGTTTCCGTCGATGTCGGTGATGCTCAACAGGGCATTGACGGTGTTGTTGTTGTCGTCGACATAGGTGGCGTAGACGTCAGTCACCACGTTGCCGTTGTAGACCACGGTGGTGTCGATATGTGACCAGGTCAGAGGATAGCTGTTGCGGGTGTAGGTGGCATAGATGTCGATGGGGAAGGCGGGCATGGTGGTGGGCATAGGAGTCCAGCCGGTGTGGATGTGGCCCGGACGGGTGGCGGTGGGATAGACGATGGACTCGCCGAAGAGATAGCTCTGCACACTGTCGATGCCGGTGGGCAGGCTGCCGCCGTTGAGGTGGAAGGTGACCTGGTAGTTTCCACGGGAGTAGTAGAAGTGGATGGTGGTGTCGGCCGTGAGGTTGGCGTTAGTGTCAACCATGTGGTCGGGGATGAAACCGACGTAGATGTTGGCAGGAACCATAAGGCTGTCGCCGAGGGTGGCCACGCCGAAGGTGGAGTCGCAGAGCGAGCTGGGGTAGGAGCCATCGAGGTCCTGACGGTGGTGATAGACGGTGTAGCGGCCGTCGGTGGCGCTGTTATAGACATACCAGCGGGCATAGAGTGTGGTGTCGCTGGTGAGAACGTCGTTCATAAAGTTCCAGGGAGTGGCGTAGGAGATGGAGTCGGTGAAGTAGGCAGAGAAGATGGTGTCGGTGCCCACGTAGGTGGGACGCGAGGGGGCCGGGACGATGCGGTTGTCAGTGGTGTTGACAATGGCGATGGAGTCCTGATAGCCGGCTTGGCCATAGCGTGCATTATAGTTGGCGAAAGTCACGCGGTAGCCTTCGGAGACCATGAAGGGGAACGTGGTGGCATCGCCATCGGGGTTGGGCACGATGGCATGGCGGGGTGCCAGATAGGAGGTGACATCCTGTCCGTATTTACCGCCTTTGACGGTGACATCGGCACCGGTCAGGGGATTGATGAGGAGGTAGCGGCCGTTGAGGATCTCCACGTTCAGTGTGTTGGGGGCGAGGACGGCTACCGAATCGAGGGCGTTGAGCACCACAGTCCCCGTGGCACCATCGGCACCGGCAAGGTAGTTGACATTGCCGTTGAACACAAAGACGGTGTCGGCGCTGGTGTTGATATAGAGGCTGCCGAGGATGGTGTCGCCCGAGAGGTTGATGATGCTGCGGGTGGCGATGGTGTCGGCAGTGCCGGCGGCAGTGTTGCGAGCCAGGAAGACCGTGTCGTTGGCCACGGCGGTACTCTGGGCCAGGGTGCGGCTGTAGCGGCGATAGTTGCCCGAGCGGTAGTAGGCATCGGCGCCGATGGCATTGGCGTTGGCGTCGGCGGTGCTGTCAAGGATGGCCAGGACACCGGTGGCGTCGTTGCTCATCTCGGCAAAGAGGGGAGTGGTCACAGCGAGGGTCGAGATGGTGGCACTCGACGAGTCGTTGAGGATCACGGCAGCCATGTTGGCGGTGCTGCCCAGGGTGGTACGGGCAATGGTCAAAGTGGAACCGTTGCTGGCCACCACGGGGTGCGAAGGAGCCGTGGCGTTGAACTGGCGCAGGGTGAGCGTCGAGTGGTCGAGGGCGAAGAGGTCGCCGCTACCGGCGGTCATGTCCACATCGACGGCGGCAGCGCTGCCGAACCACGACAGGGTGGTGTTGCTGACATTCACCAAGGCGGCACCCGAGAAGGTGCTGATGATGGGCTTGCCCGACTGGCGGATGGTCACCGGACGGTTGATGGTCAGGGCGTTGGCCAGATAGACGGTGTCCGAGAAGGTGATGACGGCGCTGTCGGCGCAGAGCACGAGAGCGGTATCGAGGGTGGAGTAGAAGTTATTGGCGGTGTCGGTCACGGCGGCACGGCTGAAGCCCACCATTGCGCTGGAAGGCAGCAAGGTGTTCGAGTAGTTGCCGTCGACGGCAGAGGCCATCAGCTGGGCAGGGTAGAAGTAGCCCGTGTCGAGGGTCTGTCGGCTGTAGTTGCCGAGCACATAGCAGCGGTTGGCGGCGTCGGTGGCCACGATGACAGCCCATGCGTAGGTGGCGCTGTCGACATTGCCGCTGATGACATTCACGCCATCCACAGTGCTGATGGAAAGGGCACTGGAGGTGGTGTAGTTGCCAGGGAGAAGCTCCAAGGCGCTGCCAGTCCACGACGGCATGAGGTGGGTGGCATCGACATAGTAAGCCTGACCCGAGGTGGCGGCGTAGATGGTGGCGCCGGTGAGTGCCGTGCGGTCGAGGGTGCGCACCTCAACGTTGAGGTGTACGTTCTGGGCCCTCAGGCCGTTGCCGGGCATCACTGAGGCTATCAGTGCCCCCAGCAAGAAGAACATAGTCTTTTTCATTTGTGTTGTTTTTATTATTATTTATTTTTATTTTCCATTATTTTTTATCGTGGCCTTTTTTATAATCACGCTCCGAAGAGCCGGCGTTGTCAGCCGACCCTTCGGGGCGTTGTAGACCACGATGTCGTTCTCTCCTTGTGTTTTACTTGGTGGAGATGACGAGGTAGTCGGTATATTTCCAGAACTGGGTGGGGTTGAGGATGCGCAGGTAGGCGGTGACGCTGCTGTTCTCCTCGTCGGCCACGAGTTCGTAGCTGTTCTCGGGATGCTGCGAGATGACCACGGCTTTCTTGCGGTTGACGGTGATGGTGGTCACCTTGGTGCGGTCGATCTCGGTGAAGCGCTCGGTGTTCATGTCGGCCACGGTGCCCTGTTTGCGGCCAATGCCGATGAAACCGCCGCTCTTGGCCACGATGCCGGCCTCTTTAAGTTCGCTGTACGAACCCACCACGAAGTAGGCGCGGTTGGCGTCGGCCAACTGTTGGGCGATGTATTGGTCCTTCTCCTGGTTCGAGGCGGTGAGCTCGGTGACGTTCTTGTTCAGGCCTTTGATAACCACCTTGTTGTTCTCGAGCTCGGTGAGCAGCTCGGCGATCTGGGCTTCCTGGGCGGCGCTGCGCTCCTCGAGGCGGGTGATGTAGGCCTGGAGGTCGGTGTTCTCGCGGCCCAACTTGCTGACGCGGCTGTTCAGCTGGGCGATTTTCTGCTTGTTGGCGGCCATCATCGACTCGATGGAGCTCATCTGGTCGCTGATTTCCTTCTTGTGGTCGTAGTTACCCTCGGTGCTGTTGCGGCGCATCTGCTGCACGTTGGAGTACTTCGAGTTGATCATCGACAGATTGTCTTCAATCTCGTTCAGCATCGAGAACAATCCGTCAATTTCGGAGTCTTTGGCATCGACGATTCCCTGCAGGGAGTCGATGGTCTTGCGTGATGAATCAAGTTCCTTTTGATTGCAGGCTACGATTGTCATTGTCGTGGCCAACAGGCCAATGGCCAAAAAGATTTTCTTCATTTTTTTATTGTTGTTTATTTGTTTATATTCTTTTTTTTAACCTTTTTCACCTAAAAAGGGTTATCCCAATAACGACTCCTTTTTTCTATTATTGTATTGTATTATGTTAAAAAATATTAAAACATTCTCCCGCAACATCCTTTGTCCGCTTGGGAATCCTTAAATGGCCTTTTCGTGCCAACTAAGTGATAACCAGTTATGAACTCCCTACCATCTCCTAACCAACTCCTACCATGGAAGGTGTTGGTAGGGTGAAAATATTTTTATGAACGGTCGACAAAATAATTTCTGTCGTTGGACGTTATAATGGATAGTTATGAATGTACTATTGCATGATTGGGAGTTTCCCCCTTTCGACCAAATCAGGATTGAGGATTATGAGCCTGCTATACGCTCCGCCATTGAGGAAGCGGAGCGCACGCTCGAAGCCATAGCCACTTCGACGGAGCCGCCGACTTTCGAGAATACTGTCGAGGCGTTGGAGTGTGCCGACCGGCGTCTCAACCGTGTCTCGTCCATCATGCTGAACCTCAACGAGTGTTGCACCAGCGAGGAATTGCAGGAGGTTGTGATGAGAATGGAACCGCTGATGACGCGTTTCTCGATGAAGGTGATGACCGACGAACGGCTTTATCGGCGAGTGAAAAAAGTCTCTGACCATTCGGATTATTCGGAAAATCCCGAAAAGAGAACCCTTCTCGAGAATACCCTCAAGGCTTTTCGCCGTCATGGCGTGGCCCTCGAGGGCGAGGCTCGCGAGCGCTACAAACGCAACGAAGAGGAACTCAGCGAGTTGAAACAACGCTTCTCGCGCAATGCATTGGCTGACATGAACGAGTGGACGCTGCACCTCACCTCCGAGGCCGACCTCGAAGGGCTGCCCGAGGCCGTCCGTTCCGCGGCTCGCGAGGAGGCCGAAGCTCGAGGCCTTGAGGGATGGCTCTTCACCCTGGCGGCACCTTCCTACATGCCTTTCATGACCTACAGCGCTCGCGGCGATTTGCGCGAAAAGATGTACCGCGCCTATGGCTCCATTGGTGGCCGCGGCAACGGGAACGATAACAATGAGGTGATCCGGCGGATTGTGGCTCTGCGCGCCGAACAGGCCGGTTTGTTGGGGTTCCCGACCTACTGCGACTATGTGCTCGAAGACCGCATGGTGCAGAGTCTCGGTAATCTACGCCGATTTATGGATGACCTCAAGGCCGCCGTCCTTCCGGCAGCACGGCAGGACTTGGCCGATGTGGGAGCCACTGCGGCGTGGGATTTCAGTTTCCTTGCCGAGCGCCTCAAGCAGCAGCGCTACGACTTTGACAGCGAGTCCCTTCGCCCCTATTTCCCCCTTGACGCCGTCCGCGAGGGCATTTTCGGGCTCTATGGAAAACTCTATGGACTGCGTTTCGAACCCGCGCCGGACGTGCCGGTCTACCATGAAGACGTATCGGTCTTTCGCGTCAGTGACGATACCGCCGCCCTCGGCATTCTTTATCTCGATATGCACCCCCGCCCATCCAAGCGCAGTGGTGCCTGGATGACCGAGTTTCGTGGCCAGTATGGTGCCGTGCGTCCTCAGATTCAGGTGGTCTGCAACTTCTCCAAACCCACCGCCAACACACCTTCCCTTCTGCGTTTCAGCGAAGTGGAGACCTTCATGCACGAGATGGGACATGCCATGCACGGCATGCTCTCCAATGTGCGGTATGAGAGTTTGAGCGGCACCAATGTCAAGCGCGACTTTGTGGAGATGCCGTCGCAGGTGATGGAAAATTGGTGCTATGAGCCTGAGTTCCTTGCCACTTTTGCCCGCCACTGGCAGACCGGCGAGCCGTTGCCGACAGAGTATGTAGACAAAATCCGTGCCGCGCAGAACCACCTGGCCGGATGGCTCTGCCTGCGACAATTGAACCTCGGATACACCGACATCGCCTTCCACACCATGTCCGATGTCGCCGGGAAAGCCGAGGATGTCGAATCCCGGGCCATGGAGAATCTCCTGCCGCGTGTTGACGGATGCTGCACATCGACCAACTTCAGCCACATCTTCGGCGGTGGCTATGCCAGTGGATATTATGGCTACAAGTGGGCCGAGGTGCTCGATGCCGACATCTTCTCCCGTTTCAAGGCCGACGGCATCTTCAATCGCGATACCGCCGAGGCTTTCCGGCGCGAAATCCTTTCCCGTGGCGGCACAGAACATCCCGCCGTACTTTTCCGTAATTTCATGGGTCGCGAACCCGACAATAAAGCATTACTTAAAAGAATGAACCTGTTATGAATGAGAATTTAGCCAAACAGATACTTAAAATCTTTGCCAACAATCCCTTCGACGCCTACAACCACAAGCAGGTCTCCTCGCGCATAGGCGCGGGCAGCAAGGCCGAGCGGCAGGAGGTGATACGTACCATCCAGGAACTCGCCGAGCAGAAACACCTCGTCGAAGACAGCCACAAAGGCAAATATAAAATCAACCCCAAAAGCATCAACGACGAGTTGATGCCTCAGAACTATGTCACTGGCACCATCGACATGAAGCAGGGCGGCAAGGCCTATGTCATCCCCGACGAGGAAGGCCGCGAGGATATCCAGATTGCTCCCAACAACACACACCATGCCCTCCATGGTGATACCGTCAGGGTGCTGATGTTCCCGCAAAGGAAGATGCATAAGCCCGAAGGACAGGTGGTGGAGATTGTGAAGCGTGCCAAGACACGCTTTGTGGGCGTGATACAGAAACAGGAACGCTTCGCCTTCATGGTCAGCGACAGCCGCACTATGCCTGTCGACATCTTCATCCACATCGATGACCTCGGCGGCGCTGAGAACGGCGAGAAGGTGCTGGTGGAGATGACCGATTGGCCCGAACGCATGAACAACCCCGTGGGCAAGGTTGTCAAACGCCTCGGCCGTCCTGGCGACAACAATGTCGAGATGCAGTCCATCCTCGCCGAGTACGACTTCCCGCTCGATTTCCCCAAGGAGGTCGAGGAGGAGGCCAAAAAGATAAAGAAACCCACCAAGAAGGAGATGGCCAGCCGCCGCGACTTTCGCGATGTCACCACTTTCACCATCGACCCCGCCGACGCCAAGGACTTCGACGACGCCCTCAGCTTCCGCGAGTTGCCGAATGGCCACATGGAGGTGGGCGTGCATATCGCCGATGTTTCCTACTACGTCAAGCCCGGCTCCGCCATCGACCGCGAGGCCTACGAGCGTGGCACCTCGGTCTACCTTGTCGACCGCACCATCCCCATGCTGCCCGAGAAGCTCTGCAACGACCTATGCTCACTGCGTCAGGACGAGGAGAAGCTCTGCTTCAGCGTGGTGATGGAGATGGACGCCAAAGCCAAGGTCTACAGCACCTGGATGGGCAAAACCGTGATAAAGAGCAATCGCCGCATGGCCTACGAGGAGGCCCAGGAAATCATAGAGTCTGGCGTAAGCGACGGCACCGTCGTCGCCACCGCCATCCTCTCTCTCCACGCCATCGCCCAAAAGCTCCGTGCCGCGCGCTATAAGAGCGGCGCCATCAACTTCGAGACCCAGGAGGTGAAGTTCCAACTCGACGAGAACGCCAAGCCCATCGGCGTCTATATCAAGGAGAGCAAGGAAGCCAACTGGCTCATCGAGGAGTTCATGCTCCTGGCCAACAAGAGTGTCGCCGAGTATATTGGAAAAACAGGTAAAACCGGCAAGCCCGCCCGCACCTTTGTCTACCGTGTCCACGACGAGCCCAACCCCGAGAAACTCAACACCTTCGTCGAGTTTGTCTCCAAGCTGGGCTTCAGCATGAAGACCTCCTCGCGCAAAGCCCTCGCCGAGAGCTACAATCGCCTATTTGAAAATATCGCCGGCCGCGGCGAGGAGCACATGGTCGACACCATCGCCATCCGTACCATGTCCAAAGCCTACTATAGCACCGAGAATATCGGCCACTACGGCCTCGCCTTCCCCTTCTACACCCACTTCACCTCTCCCATCCGCCGCTACCCCGACCTCATGGTCCACCGGCTGCTGGAGCGCTACCTGCAAGGCGGCACCTCCGTCAAGGCTGCTGAGTATGAGGACTACTGCAAGCATTGCTCCATCATGGAGAAAAAGGCTGCCGATGCCGAACGCACCAGCGTCAAATACAAGCAGGCCGAGTTCTTGGCCGACAAACTCGGGCAGGTCTTCCCAGCCCTCATCAGCGGTGTCAGCAAGTGGGGCATCTATGCTGAGATAGAGGGCAACAAGTGCGAGGGCATGATACCTATCGGCAGCCTCAAGGACGACTACTACATGCTCGACGAGGACAACTACCAGGTCATCGGCCGCCGCCACGGTCGCTGCTACAAACTCGGCTACCCCGTCCACATCCGCGTCCGCCATGTCGACCTCCTCAAGAAGCAAATCGACTTCGACCTCGTCGAAGAGGACGACCGCGCCCTCGCGGGGAGGAAACAGGCTGCGCAGATGACCCCGTCGGCAAAAGGCAAAAGCCAGCGCAACAAGAAAGTCTCATCTTCCGCAAAAGACAAGAAGAAAAGCCATTCCCGCCGAAGGAAATAGAATTGTTCTCCACGTTATACTCCACCAAGTGGGGGCTTTTTATTGTGTTCGTGATAAAATGCCGCAGGCCAATTCGAGGAAATTGGCCTGCGGCAGTTAATTTGCGTAATTAGTAAAGTCGTTATTTGAACAGCGCCTCGATCTGCTCCTTGTAGGCAGCGCTGACGTTGCGGCGGATGAGCTTCTGGGTGGGGGTGAGCATCTTGTTGCTCTCGCTCCAGGTGTCGGCTACGAGGACGAAGTTCTTCACCTGTTCGGTGACACCGAGTTCGGCGTTGTATTTGTCGATAACTTTTTGATAACGGGCAATGACGGTCTTGTCGGCAATCATCTCTTCCTTTGTCTCGGCAGTGACGCCGTGGCGTTTGCACCAGTCCTTCAGCATGTCGAAGTCGGGAGCGATGACGGCAGCGGCAAACTTTTGGTCGGCACCCACCACCATCATGTCGAGGATAAAGGGAGACTGCTTCATCTTCTCCTCAATTACCTCGGGATTAATGTATTTACCCATCGAGGTTTTGAACATGCTCTTGGTGCGTCCGGTGATGAAGAGGTAGCCATCAGGGTCGAAGAAGCCGGTGTCGCCGGTATGGAACCACCCCTCTTGGTCGATGGCTTCGGCGGTGAGCTCGGGCTGGTTGTAGTAGCCTTTCATCACGTTGCCTCCGCGGCATTGTATCTCGTTGGTTTTCGGGTCGATGCGAACTTCTATTTCGCGCATAGCGAAGCCTACGGAGCCAATCTTGCGGCCCTTCTTGTTCGAGTTGGTCACGGCGATGAGCGGTGAGCACTCGGTGAGGCCGTAGCCTTCGTAGAGGTCCAGACCCACGCAGGAGAAGAACCGTGTGAGGCGTGGCTGGATGGTGGCGCCGCCGCTGACGAGCATATAGAGTTCGCCACCCATGCTCTCGCGTATCTCTTTGTAGACCAGCTTGTCGGCCCACTTCTTCTGCAGTTTGTACCATGTCGAAAGCTTGCTTTCGTCGAGCTCGTATTCGAAGGCCAAGTCGATAGCCCAATTGAAGATTTTCTTCTTGATGCCGCTCATCTTCTCGCCTTTGCGATAAATCTTGTCGTAGACCTTCTCGATGAATCGTGGCACGCAGGCCATCATGTTGGGGCTGAACTCCTTGCAGTTGTCGCCCACCTTGGCGATGCTCTCGGCATAGGCGATGGTGAAGCAGAGCCACTGGTAGAGGTAGCCCATCATGCGCTCGTAGATGTGGCACATGGGCAGCCACGACAGAGCCTTGGTCCACGTCTTTCCAGGACTCTCCTTGATTTCCTGCACGTTCATTATCAGGCCTCTATGGGTCAGCATGGCGCCCTTGGGCACTCCCGTGGTGCCGCTGGTGTAGATCATCGTGCACACGTCGTCGATGGTCATCGCGTCCTTCATTTCCTGCAGTTTGGCAGGAGCCTCGGGATGCTCTCTTACATATTGGCGTCCAATCTCGTAGATGTCGTCCATCGACTTCACGCCCTCCATGGGAACGATGGTGCAGAGATTCTCCAAATGCGGCAGTTTCTCGCGTATATTGCTGATCTTCTTGTACAGCGCCGGGGTCTCGACCACCAGCAGGCGCACCTGGGCGTCGTTGAGGATGTATTGGTAGTCTTCTTCGCTGATGGTTGGGTAGATAGGCAGCAACACGGCACCCGTCTGCTGTACACCGAAGTCGACATAGTTCCACTCCGGCCGTCCGGCGGAGATGAGGCCGATGTTCTCGCCCTTCTTCACGCCGAGGTGCATGAGGGCGTAGCTGATAAGGTCAACTTTCTCGATGTATTCGTCGATATAATGCTCTTTCCATTCTCCGTTTTCTTTGAATTTGAAAACGGGGCGCTCGGGGTGAAGTTCTTTTCTCCAAGGCAACAAGTCGAACAGTCGGGTAGGTTCTTGCATAGGATTTTTAATTTATGTTAATTTTGCAAAAATACGAATTTTTTCGATACCATGTGCAAGAAAAATCATAAATTTTCAACCAACAGCTATAAGGTGGTTATATACAAGGTATTAGATACCTACCATCTACCTACCAACCCCCTACCAACTCCTACCGTGGTAGGAGTTGGTAGGGGGTTGGTAGGTAGATGGTAGGGTGTTGGGACGAGGTTGGGGGTAAGAGTGTTTTTATTATTTTCGGTTTTTTGTGTACCTTTGCAGGTGGAAAGAGAGGTGGAAAGGGTGGGAAATGTTTTGAAAGTGAAGATGTTGAATGAAAAAGCAGCGCATGAAGCAGATACAGATTGACCTGACTCCCGAGGAATATGCCTCCGAGGCCGCCGTGCGGTGTGCCGTGGCGCGTGCTTTGGGCTCCCGTCCGGGGGATTTGGAGTCTTTCCGCATCACGCGCCGCAGTATTGACTGCCGCCGACGCAATGTATTGTACCATTGTACGGTAGAGATAAATGATGGATTGGGCACTGGCGATGGGAAATCCCCTGGTGCAGGCGCGGTGATGCAACCCTGTTCTTCTTTTTCCGCTCCACAGTCTTCGCTCACAGTTGTCATTGTCGGTGCCGGTCCTGCCGGACTCTTTGCCGCTTTGAAGGCTTTGCAGCTGGGCATGAAGCCGGTTGTCGTGGAGCGCGGAAAAACTGTCGAGGAACGCAAGAAAGACATTGTCAACTTGGTGAGAACCAAGGAGGTGAATCCCGACAGTAACTGGTGCTTCGGCGAGGGCGGTGCGGGAACATACAGCGACGGCAAGCTCTACACACGGTCCACCAAGCGTGGCGATGTGGGCGAGGTGCTGCGTCTCTTTGTCGAACATGGCGCCGACCCCGACATCATGGTCGACGTCCATGCCCATATCGGCACCGACCGTCTGCCGGCCATTATTGCGCGTATGCGCGAATCCATTATCAAAGGCGGTGGCGAATATCATTTCAACACCCGTATAACCGACCTGATTGTCAACGACGGACGTGTACATGGAGTGGTCACGGCCGACGGCGCCAGCATCGAGGGTGATGCCGTTGTCCTCGCCACAGGCCATTCGGCCCGCGACATCTATGAGCTTTTTGCACGCCGTGGCTGGCGGCTCGAGGCCAAGCCTTTCGCCCTCGGCGTGCGTGTGGAGCATCCGCAGGAGCTCATCAACGAGATACAGTACCACGGCAAAGGCTACTCAAAGTTGTTGCCGCCTGCCACCTACAGTCTTGTCACCCAAGTGGGTGGACATGGGGTCTTCTCGTTCTGCATGTGTCCTGGCGGCGTCATCGTCCCGGCTGCCACGGCAGGTGGACAGCAGGTGGTGAACGGCATGAGCAACGCTGCACGCAACAGCGGTTTTGCCAACAGTGGCATCGCCGTCACCGTCTCGCCCGAAGATGTGGGTGGTGAAGGATGGCATGCGTTGCTCGATTTCCAGAAAGCGGTAGAGCAGAGGATGTTTGAAGCTGCCGGAGGCTGTATCGATGCTCCGTCGCAACGGCTGGTGGATTTTTTGCAGAGACGCACCAGCTCCCGGCTCAACAGAAGCAACTATATGGGACGATGCGTCTCGGCACCGCTCCACGAGATATTGCCCGACTTTGTAGTCGACTGCCTGATAAGAGGTTTCAAAGATTTCGATCGCAGGATGCATGGCTTTATCACCGGGGATGCCTCACTTCTGGCTGTCGAGAGCCGTACCTCGTCGCCCGTGCGCATACCCCGCGACAATGAAACACTGCAACACCCTCAACTGCAGGGACTCTATCCCTGCGGCGAAGGCGCTGGCTATGCCGGTGGCATCGTCTCTTCGGCCCTCGACGGCATGCGCTGTGTCGAAAGGATTTCTGTGTCGGCGACGGAAAAGAACGGCTGATCAGCCTTCAAAGGTAAAACTTAACATCACGGTGCGCGAGTTAAGGTAGTCGAACGCGCGGATGTATACGTCGGGGTCTTCCACCTTGAGATTGGGGAATCCGAAGGTCACTTTGAGGTCGATGGCGAATTTCACGTAGCGTAAAAAGACATCGAATCCAAGCCCCATGGAATAGCGGAAATCGCTGGGCTCCAAACGGATGATGCTTTCGTCGGTGCGGTTGCGGTTTTTGCGCAGCGAGGCGAAGTCGAAACCGTAGGAGACGCCCGCTGTGATGTAGGGGCGGAAGTTGTTATAGCGTATCGAGCGGAATTTCAATTCGATGGGGAAATCGCCGTAGACCGACTCGACGTTGCGCGAGAGCTCGGCAAGCCGGTGAGACTCGAGATAGCCTGGCTCCCAAGAGTAGGTGACGTCGCGCGTGATGAGGGTCACGCCGGGCAACAGGCGTAGGTTGAACCATTTGCTGAGGCGCAGGTCGCCGATGACAGCGATATGGAATCCCGGGGCGTAGTAGGAAGTGGTGCCTTGGAGCTCTTGGCGCAGAGCCTCGTCGGATGAGAACTCAAGATCGAATTTCGACATCGTCAGACCTACCTGGATGCCGTAGTGCAGCAGGCGGGAGTCGAATTTGCCGAGGTTGCCTACCTGGGCGTTCACGTTTGAAGACAACAAAGACAACAGGGCCAAAAGGAAGAGGCCTTTTGTGTAAAAAAATGGTTTGCTTGTTTTTCTTGTCTTCAAAATAAAGAATCTTGTCTTTTATTCTGTGATCTCGCCGCGAAGCGACTGGCTGAGGCGCATTTTGACGTGGGCCTTGTCGTCGGGATATTCGCCGAGGAGACACATCATTTTGGCGATGGCGGCCTCTATGGTGATGTCGCCGGCGCCTATGACACCGATGCGGTCCATGTCGCAGCTGGCGGCATATTGGCGCATCTTCACCGAGCCGGCCTTGCATTGGGTGACGTTCAGCACGATGATGCCGCGGCGGATGGCGTCGTCGAGGGCCGAGATGAACCACTCGTCGGTGGGGGCGTTGCCCGAGCCGTAGGTCTCGATGACCACACCCTGTAGTTCAGGGGTGTGCAGCACGGAGTTGACAATCTCGGGACCGATGCCGGGGAAGAGTTTCAGGATAGCCACGCGGGTGTCGAATTTCTTGCGCACCTGCAGGGGCTCGGTGGGCATGGGGAGGAACAGATGTTCCTTGAAGGAGATGTTGATGCCCGCTTTGGCCAGCGAGGGGTAATTGTATGACTCGAAGGCGTCGAAGTTCTCGGCGTTGATTTTGGTGCTGCGGTTGCCGCGGTAGAGGTGGCTCTCGAAGAAGATGCACACCTCGGGGATGGTTACCAAGCGTGTGGAAGCAATCTCGAGGGCGCAGATGATGTTCTCGCGTCCGTCGCTGCGCAGCATGCCCAACGGCAGCTGACTGCCGGTGAAGACAATGGGCTTGTCAAGGTTCTTGAACATGAAGCTCAGGGCTGAGGCGGTGTAGGCCATGGTGTCGGTGCCGTGGAGAACCACGAAGCCGTCATAGCGGTCGTATTCGCGCTCAATGATTTCAGCGATGTTCACCCACATAGATGGCGTCATGCAACTGGAGTCGATGATGCTGGGCAGGGTGATGGAATCGATGCCGTATTGGCAGCTTTTCAGCTGGGGAACAGCGTCGTAGATGCGGTCGAGGGCGAAGGGGTGGAGCGAGCCGTTCTCGTCCTGCACCATGCCGATGGTGCCGCCGGTATACACGATGAGAACTTTGTTTCTTTTCATGCCTAAATAACGGGGTAAAAGCTGTTTTATTGCATGTGAAAACAAAAAAGGCACCCAGCCAAGCGGTTGGGCGCCTTCGGGGCTCGTAAAGTGTTGATATATTCTTATATGAAAAAAAAGAAAGGCACCCGAAAGGGTGCCTGTTGTTGTCCTACCAGGACAACAAAACATAATTAATAATCAGTCATTTAAAATCAAAAAACCTTGTTTTTGGTCACATTTTAGTCACACAACCTCATTTTTTGCTATTTTTAACAATAATTTAACATTC
>JAEEGF011346318.1_pt1 | contig 21821 bp, 16 predicted proteins | sample 9134171 | NCBI WGS metagenome assembly JAEEGF01 (sample SAMN16246542, study PRJNA631951) | gut metagenome | biome: gut microbiome; feature: rumen; material: AP-attached | host: Bos | place: Iran: Karaj | collected 2018-10 | reverse complement strand
TCACCATACACAGGCTGTGCTATGGGTGAGTACTTTATGAATCAGGGTAAGCATGTGCTTTGCATCTATGCTGACCTTTCAAAGCACGCGGTTGCATACCGTGCACTTTCCCTGCTCATCAGAAGACCACCGGGACGTGAAGCTTATCCCGGAGACGTATTCTACCTGCATTCAAGACTCCTTGAGAGAGCAGCCAAGCTCTCAGATGAGAACGGAGGCGGATCACTTACAGCTCTTCCTATCATCGAGACACAGGCAGGTGACGTTTCGGCATACATTCCTACAAACGTTATCTCCATCACAGATGGTCAGATATTCCTTGAGACAGAGCTCTTCCACTCCGGAATCATGCCGGCGGTTAACCCCGGTATCTCCGTATCCCGAGTTGGTGGTAACGCTCAGATCAAGGCCATGAAGAAGGTTGCCGGAACACTGAAGCTGGTTTACTCACAGTACCGTGAGCTGCAGAGTTTCGCACAGTTCGGATCCGACCTGGACGAGGATACCAAGAATCGTCTGGCACAGGGCGAAAGAATCGTGGAAGTTCTCAAGCAGGATAAGAACCAGCCCGTTGCCGTAGAGAAACAGGTTGCCATCCTCTATGCCGTTATCAACAACATCCTGATGAAGGTTGATGTTGCAGACGTTGCAAAGTACGAGGCAGGCCTTTATGAATTCCTGGATGCCGATCCTTCCGGAATCGCAGCAATGCGTGAGATCCGTGAGACCGGTAAGCTGGAGGCAGAAACTGAGAATAAGTTAAAAGAGGCACTGGACGCTTATACAGATAAGTTCCTTAAGCAGAAGGGCTGATAACAGGAGGATGAATAATGGCTGGATCAATGAAAGCTGTTAAACTCCGAATCAAGAGCGTTCAGAGCACGATGCAGATCACGAAGGCCATGCAGCTGGTTGCTGCATCCAAACTTCGTAAGGCTAAGGAAAGAGCCGATGCATCCAAGCCCTACTTAGAGACAATGCTTGGAACTCTGACAGAAATAGCCAATTCAAATACTGATTTCCAGTCTCCCTTTGTAAAACCATCGGAGAATGATAAGTGGCTGTATGTTGTAATTGCCGGAGACAGAGGTCTTGCAGGCGGATACAACTCAAATCTGTTTAAGTTCATGGAGCAGGAGACCAAGGGCAGAGAGGGTGTGACCGTTCTTCCCATCGGAAAGAAATCTGTTGAATATTTCAAGCACAGAAACGTGCCTCTCTTTACCGAGGAGTACGCGGAGGTTGCCAAGATCAATATTTCAGATTGCTTCCAGGTTGCCAAGCTGATCTGTGATGCGTACAAGTCAGGAGAGTTTGGACATATATTTCTTTGCTACACAAACTTTATTTCCATGCTCTCACAGGTTCCCACAGCTTCATCGCTTCTTCCTCTTTCAGATCTGAAAAGTGAGGAAAAAGAGTCCGATGGAAAGGCCAGGGAGCTGATATTGTACGAGCCGGACTCAGAGACCGTGTTCAATGCTATTGTTCCGGAATATCTGGCGGGAATTCTTTATTCCAGTATCAATATCTCTTATGCCAGTGAGCTGGCTGCGAGAAGAACTGCCATGGAGGCAGCAACTGACAACGCAGAAGAGATGATCGATACACTTAGTCTGTACTACAACAGAGCACGTCAGGCAAGCATCACGCAGGAGATCACAGAGATCGTTGCTGGTGCTGATACACAATAATGTAAGGAGTCAAAAAACAATGAGTGAAAATCATGTTGGAAAGGTAATACAGGTTACAGGCCCTGTACTTGACATCCGCTTCAAAGAGGGTGAGCTTCCTGATCTTCACAATGCTATAGAGATTATGGTCGGGGACAGAAGACTTATCGCTGAGGTTGCTCAGCAGGTCGGTGACGACGTAGTTCGCTGCGTTGCCATGAGTTCCACAGACGGACTTGTTCGTGGCGTTGATGCTAAGGACACAGGAGGCCCGATCACTGTACCGGTTGGTGACAAGTGTCTGGGTAGAATCTTCAACCTGTTGGGAGAGCCTGTTGACAACGAGCCTGCTCCTGAAGATGTAGAGAGATGGCCAATCCATCGTCCTGCACCTTCTTACGAGGACCAGGTTCCTGCTACAGAGATCTTCGAGACAGGAATCAAAGTAGTAGACCTCATCTGCCCATATGCCAAGGGTGGTAAGATCGGTCTTTTCGGCGGTGCCGGAGTAGGTAAGACCGTACTTATCATGGAGCTTATCAATAACGTTGCCAAGGCTCACGGTGGTATTTCCGTATTCACCGGCGTTGGTGAGCGTACCCGTGAAGGAAACGACCTTTACGGAGAAATGAAGGAAAGTGGAGTTATTGATAAGACCGCACTGGTTTACGGTCAGATGAATGAGCCTCCGGGAGCCAGAATGAGAGTTGGTCTTTCCGGACTTACAATGGCTGAGTATTTCCGTGATGTTAAGAATCAGGATGTGCTTCTTTTCATCGATAACATTTTCCGTTTCACCCAGGCCGGATCTGAGGTTTCCGCCCTCCTTGGACGTATGCCTTCAGCCGTAGGTTATCAGCCTACACTGGCTACTGAAATGGGTGCACTTCAGGAGCGTATCACATCAACAAAGAAGGGATCCATCACATCGGTTCAGGCCGTATACGTGCCTGCGGACGATCTGACTGACCCTGCTCCTGCTACAACCTTCACTCACCTGGATGCTACAACGGTTCTTTCCAGAGACATTGCATCAAAGGGTATTTATCCGGCGGTTGATCCTCTTGATTCAACAAGCCGTATCCTTTCTCCGGATGTTGTAGGAAAAGAGCATTATGAAGTAGCTAAGGGTGTACAGCAGGTTCTTCAGAGATATCGTGAGCTGCAGGATATCATCGCCATCATGGGTATGGACGAGCTCTCAGAAGAGGATAAGCTTACCGTTTACAGAGCCCGTAAGGTTCAGAACTTCCTGTCACAGAGCTTCTCAGTTGCTGAGCAGTTCACAGGACTTCCCGGAAAGTATGTTCCTCTTAAGGAGACCATCCGCGGCTTCAAGATGATCCTTGACGGCGAGTGCGATGACCTTCCAGAGTCCGCATTCCTTCTTGTGGGAACCATTGACGAAGTATTCGAAAAGGCTAAGAAACAGTAAAAGGAGCGACTATGTCCAGTTATCATTTACAGGTTGTTTCCATGGACGGCATGGATTTCGACGGTGAAGTTCAAAAGCTGCTTCTGCGTACTATAGACGGAGACGTGGAGATTTTAGCCCGCCACACTGACTATTGTACAGCTATTGGAATGGGCACAGCGAGAGTGACCATGGAAGACGGCACTGAAAGAAAAGCAGCCTGTATCGGTGGAATGCTTTCAGTAATGAAGGGTGAAGTCAAGGTCTTCCCTACCACTTGGGAGTGGAGTGAGGAGATTGACATCGAGCGTGCTAAGGCCGCCAAGGCAAAGGCCGAGGAGAGGCTAAGTGATGCGCAGCTCGATAAGGAAGCCCGGGTTCGCGCTGAGGCAAAGCTCTACAGAGCCCTGGTAAGAATCGGCACCCACGGACAGGAACAATAAAGAAAAACAAAAAATTATCGGGACGGAAAAGTAAATTTTTCGTCCCGATTTAAATTTATAGTTATGATCATAATACTTTTGAAAGGAAATCCTGAAGTCTTCTGCTCTTTGGATTTTCAAAGAATTCCTTTGGAGTATTCTCTTCAAGAATGTTGCCCCCGTCCATAAACAGGACCTTGGTGGCTACCTCTTTAGCAAATCCCATCTCGTGTGTAACAACGACCATAGTCATACCTTCATCGGCCAGCTGCTTCATAACGTCCAAAACTTCTCCGACCATCTCAGGGTCCAGAGCTGATGTGGGCTCGTCAAAGAGCATCATCTCAGGATTCATACAAAGAGATCTTACGATTGCGATCCTCTGTTTCTGACCACCGGAAAGAGCAGCAGGATAAACATTGGCTTTATCAAGAAGATTTACTCTCTTAAGGAGCTCCATAGCCTTTTCTGTGGCGTCCTGTTTGCTCATAATACCAAGCTTCACGGGAGCCAGTGTAAGGTTATCAATAACAGTGAGGTTATTAAACAGGTTGAAGTTCTGGAAAACCATGCCCATGCGCTCTCTGATTTTATTGATGTTGACCTTGGGGGATGTGATCTCTTCTCCGTCGAAAAAGATCTGACCGGAGGTAGGTCTCTCCAAGAGGTTTAAACAGCGAAGGAAAGTACTCTTGCCTGAACCTGAGGGTCCGACGATAACGATCTTTTCTCCTTTGTTTACCTCATAGCTTATGTTGTCCAGGACCTTGTTGACGGTCCCGTCCGGATTTATAAAGTCCTTACTGAGGTTCTTAACGGTTATCACTCTTGCGCATCCTCCTTTCCAGCTTGCCAAGCAGTATGGTCAGCAGCTTGATGATAACAAAGTAAATTACTGCTGCGCCGATAAGTGGCATGAAAGCATCATAGGTTCTGGATGCGATCTGATTGGCTACTCTGGTGAGGTCTGCCAGGCTTACATAACCCACAATGGCTGTTTCCTTGATAAGTGTGATGAACTCATTACCAAGGGGCGGGATGACGTTCTTAATGGCCTGAGGGAGGATGACGTAGCGCATGGTAGCTGCCTTTGAAAGACCAAGGCTTCTGCCTGCCTCCATCTGTCCCTTGTCAACGGCCAGGATTCCGCCTCTGACGATCTCGGAAACGTAGGCTCCTGAGTTGATTCCAAAGGAAAGGGATGCAACAAGGATTCCGTTATTGGAGGATGCCATGATGATGAACCACATGATGAGCAGCTGAAGAACACTGGGTGTTCCTCTTATCACATCGATATAAACCGATGCGATGTGGCTCCATATTGTGGGCCTGCCGTCTTCTGTTGTGGTCAGCTTCATGAGTGCCAGTATGGTTCCTATAATGACACCCAGTAAGCCTGCAAATAATGCAATCTCAAGGGTTATTCCAAGGCCGGAAATATACAGCTTCCAGCGGTCGCCGGTTATAAAAGCCGCAGTGAAACGTTCAGATAAAGTCATTTATTTTGTATTACTCCTCGATGTATTTTTTAACGAGAGCGTCGTATGTACCATCTTCCTTAAGCTCTTTTAATGCGTTGTTGATCTTGGTTGCAAGCTCTGTGTTTCCCTTAGGAAGAGCGATAGCGTAGTTCTCTGGCTCGAAATCAAACTGTGTTCCTGCAACAACGTCGATCTTGTCGGGGAACTGAGCACCGAATACTTCTGCAGGGTTCTTGTCTACGATAACGCAGTCTACACGTCCGTTGTTGAGGTCGTTAACAGCATCAACTGCTTTATTATATGCTGAAATCTCAGCGCCTTCAATCTCTTCTGCGATAAATTCGCCGGTGGTTCCAAGCTGAACACCGATCTTGAGACCCTTGAGGTCATCTGCTGTAGCAATAGCGGCACCCTTAGGAACGAGAACATCCTGAACAGCCTCATAGTATGAATCTGAGAAATCAACAGTCTTCTTTCTCTCTTCTGTTACAGTCATACCAGCGATTGCTACATCAATCTTGTTTCCGATGGAAGATACAAGAGAGTCAAACTCCATATCCTGGATCTGTACTTCCATACCTATCTTCTCGCCGATTGCTTTGATAAGGGCGATATCAAAGCCGTCCGGATTTCCATCATCACCAACATACTCAAAAGGTGGGAAAGCTGCGTTTGTTCCAACTGTAAGGGTTCCGCCGGCGCTCTTATCTGCTGAGCTTCCGCATCCTGCAAGTGCTGTTACTGTCATCATTGCTGCAAGAGCAGCTGCAAATATCTTCTTTTTCATAATAGCCTCCTTTATGCATACGCATGTATAAATATTCAAATTTATGTATAATATAACAGCTATATTAAAATATATCAAGTGTAAAATGCATCAATCTTCAAATTTTTTCAGTTTGTATAAATAAAGAAGCGTGCACACTTGGCGCACGCTTCGAAAAAAGCATTTTATTACTCTTTAACACCACCAATGGTAAGACCTGCTACAAAGTATCTCTGCAGGAAAGGATAGAGCATTACGATAGGAGCCATTGTGATGATGGTAGCAGCAGCTCTTACAGAAACAGGTGTGATATTAACTGTTGTTCCTGTTGTAGCAGCACCTGCGTTACCCTTAAGACTGGTAACGGCTGAAAGCATCTTCATCAGCTCATACTGAAGTGTGGTGTACTGATCGGCCATACGGTTGTAGAGCATTGTATCGAACCAGGAGTTCCACTGTCCAACGGCTACGAAAAGAGCTATTGTAGCGTAGATTGGTTTGCAGAGCGGAGATACAACTGATACGAATATCTTCATATATCCTGCGCCATCAATCTGAGCAGCTTCCTGAAGTGAATCCGGAAGACCTTCCATGTAAGTTCTCATAACCAGCATGTTGAAACCGCTGACCATTCCGGGGATTACGTATACCCAGAAGGAATTGGTGAGATGCAGGTTTCTGTAGAGGAGCATGATAGGGATCATACCGCCGTTGACATACATTGTTATAACCCAGAAAAGAGAAAGCTGTGATCTGAAAATGAAGTTCTTCTGGCTTACAATGAAAGCAAGCAGAGCGTTGGCTGCAACTGCAAAGAGTGTTCCAAGCACTGTTCGAAGAACTGATATTACAGCGCCGCGGCCGATATTTCTAAGGGCAAGTACGGTGGTGTAGTTCTGTGTGGTAAACATTCTGGGCCACAGGTGAACTCCACCTCTCATGGCATCAACACCGTCGTTAAAGGAGATGGCCAGTGTGTTGAGAACCGGGTAAATGGTTACAACACAGAAGATCAACATGAATAAGTAAAGGAATATGTAGAAGATCACATCTCCTACTTTTAATTTGTGTAGTTTGCTTGATTTATTCTCATTCTTTTCCATACGGCACCTCCCTTAGAACAACCTTTCTCCGCCGTGTCTCTTAGCGATCTGATTTGCGAGCACGATGATCACAATTGATACAACGCTCTTAAAGATACCTGCTGCAGTACCGAGGGAGTAGTCGTTCTGGCTGATACCCCAGGTAAGAACGTAGATATCAATGGTGTCTGAAACGCTCTTTACAAGTCCGTTTCCTAAGAGATACTGTACTTCAAAGCCTGCGTTTAGCAGATTTCCCATGTTCATGATAAGAAGAATTATAATTGTGGGCTTGATTCCCGGTAATGTTACATTTCTGATCTTGCCCCATCTGCCTGCGCCGTCGATGGAAGCGGCTTCGTAAAGGCATGGATCAATAGATGTTATAGCTGAAAGATAGATGATTGCATTCCAACCTGTTTCCTTCCAAACGTGTGCGAAGGTAACGATGGGCCAGAAGAGCGCCGGTATTGAGAAGAAAGGAATTGTGTCTTTTGCGATACCGGATTTTGTAAGAAGCTCGTTTATGATACCTGTGGATGACAGGGCATCGTTTAATATACCTGTAACAATGATCCATGAAAGGAAGTGAGGCAGGTATGAAATTGTCTGAACTACTTTTTTGGGTTTGATAAGTCTGAATTCGTTTAAAAGAATAGCAAATATAATGGCTGTAAGGGTTGTGAATATGAGATTCAGAGTTCCCATACAGAAAGTGTTTCTGATAACCCTGATGAAGGTTGCATCAGAAAAGAGGAATTTGAATTTCTCAAGGCCTACCCACTGTGAGTGGAAGAGACCTGTTTTGTTCTTGTAATTTTCAAAGGCCATCAGCCAGCCGGCAAGTGGCAGATAGCAGAATATAAATCCGTAAATAACAAACACTGCAGACCAGGCAATAAGAACCTTTTGCTTAGCCAGTTCTTTTCTTGTGATAACCTTTTTCTTTTGTGTGGCGACGGTTTTACTCATGGCTTTGGTACCTTTCATTTAATAAATCTGTATAAAAAGGCGGCCATATACTTAACAACCGCATATGGCCGCCTTGTCATCTGACTCTGAAAAATATTATTTATCAGCCTGCCTTTGCAGCTTCTGCTGCAGCAACTCTTCTGTCAAGCTCTTCCTGCATCTGGTTGAGGAAGTCCTGAGGCTGGCATCCTTCGTATGCCTTCATGTAATCGTTCCAAGCGCTCTCGAAATCAGGAGCCATAACGATCTTAGGAAGCCACTCGTGCTTGCACTCACCCATCTTTGTCCAAGCAACACCGCCTGTTGTTGATGTGTCGAGGTTGTTTGAGTATGACCACATAGGGAACCAAGGATGTGTTGCATTAACATCTTCTACAACTGATCCAATGAGATCAGGATAGTTCTTAGCGCCGTATGCATCGAAGCACTTCTTAAGAGGATCAGCCAACTTGTTATAGAACTCTGAAGGCTGCTCTTCAGGAAGGTTAGCGTTCTTTCCATCATCACTTGTTCCGCCGTACTGAGGAAGGTAGCTGTATGTGCACATGTGATCAGCTTTGTACTTAGGATCAGCAACCTGTGCTCTGATCTCGTCTGTTCTGTAGAAGAGACCGTTCTCATCAACGAGGTAGTCAACACCTTCAACACCCCAGAAACGAAGGTTCATGATATCCTGGTCGAGCATCTTGTCGAGGAATGAGAAAGCAAGGTCAGGATCTGAGCAGCTTGTTGTAACTGCGATACCTGAAGCTGTGTTAAGTGTGTCACCGTATGTGTGCCAACGGTTGTCCATACCCTCATCAATTGTAAGTCCAAGAGGAACGTAGTTGCAGCCCTGCTTGTCAAGACCTGCATTAAGGAGTGCGTCGTTGATCTGCTGGAAATCCCAGTACTGATCGCACATACCAAGTACGTTACCATTTGAAAGCTTCTGGATATAATCGTCATACTTCTGTGTTCCGAAGTCTTTATCAACGATACCCTTCTGGTACTCCTCGTTGAGCTTCTGGAAATATCTCTTAGCTGTAGGAGTTGTGTTGTAGTCAACGATTGTAGGATTTGCACCGCTGTCATCAACGATTACAGAACCATCGTTTGGATATCCATCAAGGAACTGAGGAGCATTCTCAATACAGAAATATCTCCAGTCATCGCAAAGACATGTATAAGGGATGATGTCCATCTCGTTGCCGTTAGCGTCCTTGGTCTTAGGATTAGCTGCTGCATATCTCTCAAGAAGATCGAAATACTGGTCAAGAGTCTTGATCTCAGGATAGTTATCCCACTCAAGAACACGTGCCTGAATCCAGAAAGCCTCGTCGTTGTGAGCTGTTCCTGTAGGAGCGCCCTTTGTGTTCTGGAATACGTTGCACCAGTAGATGTGTCCGTCGTCCTGTCTGAACTGATCCCACTCTACAGGTGTGTAGTAGTTTGCAAGGTTAGGATACTTGCCGCTTGCAAGATAATCATCCCAAGCTACGAGTACGCCTTCGTTGTAAAGATCTGCAGATCCGTCACCACCATCGATGAGGTCAGGATATGTTCCTGATGCGATGATTGATCCGATAGCTTCTGATACAGTCTGTCCTGTAAGCCATGTCTCTTTGAGACGAACGCCGGTCTTCTCAGCGATCATGTCCTGGATCTCGTTGTTGCCGCTGTTGATCTCTGTTCCGGGCATTCCTGCGAAGAATGTGAAATCAACGATGTCTGCAGGTGCTACTGTCTCAGATGCTGTCTCTGTTGCTCCGGCATCTGCAGCAGGTGCTGTCTCTGTTGCAGCAGGTGCTGTTGTTGATCCGCTGTCAGTTGAAGCGGGAGCTGAGTCTCCGCAGCCTGCGAGGACGCCAGCCATGAGCAGTGTGCTCATTGAAAGTGCAACCACTTTCTTCAATACTTTGTTTTTCATAAATAAACCCCTTTCTCCCTTTTTTTATTTTTTCCAAGAAAGCATAAGTATTTGATACTTTACATGGATTATTATAAATTCTAAAAATTTTATTAAGAATGGAATTCTTTTACTTTAGTAAGCACATTTTTTACTTCTTTAACAAATTATTCACGATTTGTCTTTATTTATTGTGCATAATCCACAAGAGCAGCAAAGGATTTTCACCAATTGTTCACAAATACTTGGCGCTTTGCCACATAATTTACTCATATATTTAAGAAGTAGTTGTCAATTTGCTTTCCGGTCAGTGAAGGAATTCAACCGACTTTAGCGAGCAGTTTCCGCCGCCCTTATAAACCAGGTACAGAGCGGTTTTAGCATCTGTCAGAGCACTGTCGAACCTGCACTCGTGAGCTGTCCAGATGTTGGAACCCTCGGCAGTGATCACACCGATCGGATCCTTGCTCAGGTCTGTTTTGATCTCAAAACTTCCATTGAAGTAAGCTCTTGTCTTAATGCGAAGGCCGGTGGCATTCTTTACATCGAAGTACTTGAATCCTACGGTGGTTCCGTCGACTATCCCCTTGATGTAGCCGTCGTTCATCTCACCGTCACCACCTTCCTGTACGATCCTTGGAGCAGATTCTTTTACATAAAGCTCATTGTCACCGGTGAAGAGGTTGCAGGCTATGTATGCAGGATACTCACCGATATCGGAAAGCGGTCCGCCGTTAAGTCCGCAGGATGTGATCTCGACCTGCCTGATGCTGCCATCTGCTTCAAAGCTTATCGGCTCTGCACAGCCCTGTCTGCTGAACCAGGTGCCGTGGGTATGTCTGTGGTAAAAGATATACCAGCGGTCTCCAATCTCTATGATGCTTCCGTGATTGTTGGCTCCGTAAGCTGTGGGCTTTGCTGCATCTTTGTAAGTGTCTATGTGAAGGTCACAGTTGCTGACGATAACGCCGCCGTATTTGAAAGGACCTTCCGGTTTGTCAGAAGTCGCGTAGCAGAGTTCGTGCATTACTTCTGAGGAATAAACGAAGTAGTAGGTGTTTCCTCTTTTCCTTATAGAAGGAGCTTCGAAGAAGGCATGTCCCTCAAAGTCTGTGCCCTTGCTGTATTGATCGCCGGGAGCTATGAACTCGGGAGCCTTTTTAACGGTCAGCATGTCTTTTCCCAAAACTGTTAACATTGCTCCGTGTCTTGACTTGTCCCCCTGTCCGCAGAAGCCGGTGTAGAGGTAGGTTGTGTCGCCTTCTGTGATAACGCCGGGATCGAACTGCGGCTCATCACTTTCTTTGTCTCCGAGTCTGGTTCCGTCTTCATAATGAACGTAGCCGTAGAACTCGTAAGGCCCTGCAGGTGTATCTGCAACTGCGACGGATACAACGCTTACCTTATCAAGAACATAGTAGAGGTAGTATCTGCCGTCGGGGCCAACTGTTACATCAGGAGCGTAGAGACACATGTGTCCGTCCGGATTGAAAGGATCCTGAGTCTTCTTATAAATAACGCCTTCGTAGTGCCAGTTGCCCAGGTCGTTTATCGGAGCTGACCAGCATACATAATCTCCGAGGCAGAAGGTCTCGCCCTTGCAGAAATCGTGGGAGCCGTAAACATAGACTCTGTCGCCGAATACATAGGGCTCGCCGTCGGGTATATATTCCCAGGATGGAAGATAGGGATTTACAGCCTGCTTTTTGCTGCCCTGTCTTATGCCACCCTCAAGTTTTAGGGAGGAGCCTCTTCCAAGAAATTCCATTTCATAGGGAGAGGCTTTTTTATATGTGTCCCACTTTGGAAGCGGGTTGTTATCAATGCCGTTTCCGTTGGGGTCGCCGTTTTTTATAAAGTTTGCGAAGTAATCGCACATCTGATTTGCCAGATTGTAATGTCTTCCCTCGTAAGGTCTGTGGCATTTTCCAAGTGTGTTAAAGAAGAACCACAGGTCGCAGGAGTGGAAGGTTCCGGGATAGGCGTCGCCTTTGTGGCCGTCGCCCGGAATGTCCGGATCAAATCTGTAATAGTAGAAGCGCTGATCGGGGCGGTTCTTCTGGGCATCGGTGAAGGCGCTCTTGGTGGAAAGCTCTACCATGTTTATGCCTGCCTCAGAGAACTCGTCGGTGGTGTTTCCGGCGATCATCGGTACGTCTAAGGATTCGCCCTTAATGAATTTCTCAACCGCATCTGATTTGCAGAAACTGCCGTCCACGATAGGGAACATTCTTCTGTGATCAGCGATGAATTTGTTGTAGCCGTCGAGGATCTCTCTTGATGAGAGCTTACGCGCTTCCGAGAGGTCTTTTACACCGAGTGAGTTAAAGAACTCTTTGCCCAGGTCCTCGGCCTGCTGGAGGTTGAGAGGATTGAAGATGTCGTCCTCTGCCTTTGGAAGTCTGATGATGCCGCTGAATACCGCAGCACCCTTTATGATGTCGGCGTTGTCTTTGCAGGCCAGCTGGTGCATTACGCTGCCGCCACCTGCGGACTGGCCGCCGATTGTTATCTTGTCGGAATCACCTCCGAAGAAGGCGATATTTCTTTTTACCCATGCCAGAGCTGCCTTCTGGTCGAGGAGACCAAAGTTTGAAGGAGACTCGGGAGACTCTGCTGTGATCTCGGGATGAGCCATGTATCCAAAAGCTGCAAGCCTGTAAGCAATGCTGACTACGACCACGCCTCTTTTGGCGAGTGCTTCGCCGTTGAACTCCATCTCTGCTGTGTAGCCCCACTGGAAGCCGCCGCCGTAGATCCATACAAGGACCGGAAGGGCTTCGTCAGCTCTTTTTGCAGGAGTCCATATATTAAGGTAGAGGCAGTCTTCGCTGTTAGGGATTTCGGGATCCACATGCCATTCCCTGTCGTAGAGGCCATCGCCGATGCCGGGAGTATCCTGCATGGAGATGGGGCCGAACTCGAAAGCGTCAAGAGTGCCTTCCCAGTCAGCGCAGGGCTGCGGAGCCTTCCATCTGTTCTCGCCGACGGGCGGAGCTGCAAAAGGAATTCCCTTGAATACCGTGATCCTTGGGTCGTTTCCCGGAAGGCCACGGACCATACCATTCTCTGTTTTTGTTGTTCTTAGCATTGTACACACCCCGTATACATATTCTTTTAATAAAATTTAACGCTTTTGGCTCGTCATATCTAATCAAATAATGCCACATGCTTATCAATGATTTGTCAAATATTGCCAATAGCAATTATTGGAAAGAATAAAGCAATTATATGGTGGAGGGCGCGGGAGGCGATTTGGTAGATTTATTACAAATGCATATTTATGAGAATGCCCGATGAGGTGTTTGCGAACTGATGGATTTGCCGAAAGACATGTTTGCGGGAAAACCATTTGGGTATGAACTATATAAAAGTGCGTGTTTGAGGTTATTAGTTTCGATAAATCTGATATGAGAGGGGAATTGAGTATGAGCAAAGAAATAAATATAAGGAAGAGTTACAAACCTTTGGGTGATCACAACCCGGTTATGGTGCAGCGTTTTGGCGCTGATCCGTACGCAATGGAGTATAACGGAAGGATCTATCTCTACATGACACTTGATGATCCTGAGTATGACGATTCAGGAGTTATGCAGGAGAATACTTACAGTAAGATTGATAAGATCAGCGTTGTTTCTTCCGATGACCTTGTAAACTGGACAGACCACGGTACGGTATATGCTGCCGGTAAAAACGGTGAGGCTACATGGGGCAACAACTCCTGGGCACCTGCAGCGGCCTGGAAGAATATAGATGGAAAGGACAAGTTCTTTTTATATTTCGCAAACAGCGGAAATGGAATTGCCGTTCTGAGTGCCGATTCTCCGGTTGGACCATTTACAGATCCTATCGGCGGTCCGCTTATCTCCAGAGATACACCTACATGTGCAGATGTGACATGGCTCTTTGATCCGGCTGTTCTCATGGATGATGACGGATCAGCTTATATATATGTAGGCGGAGGTGTGCCTTCAGAAGACAAAGCAGCAGATCCCGGCACTGCAAGGGTGGCTAAGCTCGGTGCAGATATGATCAGTCTTGATGGCGATCCCCGCCCGATTGAGAATGTGTCTTATCTGTTTGAGGACTCAGGAATTAACAAGATCGGTGGAAGATACTACTATTCTTACTGCTCGAATTTCAGCATGACAAAGGAAGCTGAAAAGGAGAAGGGATTTGAGCAGGGCGAAATCATAACCATGGTATCCGATGATCCTATGGGACCTTTTGAGTTTGCGGCTCCTGTTCTCAAAAACCCCGGACACTTCTTCGGTGTTGGCGGAAATAACCATCACTGCATGTTTGAGTTTAACGGACAGTATTACATCTCTTATCACAGCAGGATTCTTGAGGAGAGCATGGGATTCATCAAGGGCTACAGATGCACGGGAATTGATAAGCTTGAGCTGAGCGATGTTCCGGCACCTGCTAAGAGTGTGATGACAAGAAAAGGTGTGGATCAGGTTAAGGCCTTTGATCCTTATAAAGAGAATAAAGCAGTTACAATGTCAAATGCTGCCGGTGTTGGAACAAGGCAGTTTGGCGAGGTCGCTGAGAAGTGCGGATCAGGCGACATGATACTGACTGATATTACCGAGGGCGGCTGGACCTGTGTTTCAGGCGTGGACTTTGGCGCTGAAGGCGCTGCTGGAGCTAAGGGAATTGAGGTTAAGGTTGGTGCTTCAGTTGCAGGCGCTGGTGCCGTTGGTTCAGGGACTGGTGCTGAGTCTGCCAGTGGCGCTGCGGGTGCTGGTGCTGCTGCGAAGATTCTCGTCTGCCTGGATTCACCTGAGGCCGAGCCTGTTGGTTGCGTCGAGTTTGGGGAGTGCAGTGGGTCTCTGAAGACCGTTTCTTCTGAGTTTGATAAGGCGCTAACCGGAAAACACGATTTGTATTTCGTTTTCGCTGGACAGGGATTCGAATTCTACTCTTGGAAGTGCATTTTTTGACTAAGACCAGCAAAAAACAGTGATTTAGTCAATTTTTCTCCGGTTTTGAAGGCGCTGAATTGACTAAGATGAAAGATAACAAATGATATAGTCAATTTTCTAAGACGATTCCTGCTTAGAATGAAGCAAATTATTGACTAAGGAAGAGAAAAAACGCGGATTTAGTCAAATTTTCGAGAAAATGAAAAAGTTGAGGGTATGGGAACAAGAAAATGAAACGTAATACAAGGGGGTCAAAAGAACTACTCGCGGCGCTGCTTTCTGCTGCAGTGCTGTGCATGACAGCCTGCGGAGGGGCAGCAGGACAAGGAGCAGGAAGTGTCCAAGGAGAGCAGATAGAAGCGGTGAATACTCCTGCAGGAGCGGAGACCGCGGATAGCAACGGAGCTGAGGGCGGCAGCGCATTAGCCGGTGCTGACGGAAATGAAGCAACAGGAAGTGAGACAGGATTAGGGACAGATGCAACAGCCCAGGGGCAGGATGCACAGTCCGGATCACAGCAAGGCGCGAACGACCTGCAAACTACCCGGTCGCAGCAAGGAGCAAACGGACAGGAAGGCGAGCAGACAACTCAGCAAGGACAGGAAGACCAGTCAATCCCGGCCCTGCGTGACTGCGTAGAAGCAAAGATGGGCTGCAGGATAGGCTGCGCGGTAACAGGCAGCGAACCATGGAAGCCCAAGCTTTGGGACATAGTCACAACACACTTCAATGCCATTACAATGGGCAACGAACTTAAGCCGGATTCCATCTTTGGATACAGCAATAAAGTCTGTCCGGGAACAGAGGAAGCTGAGCTTAATGGTGAGACTATAACAGTCCCCGTATTAAACTATAAAAATCCTGAAACGATCCTTAAGAAAGTCCTTGAGTGGAACGAAGAGAACCCTGACAGGATCATAAAAGTAAGAGGCCACGTTCTTGTGTGGCACTCCCAGACTCCGGAGTGGTTCTTCCACGAGGATTACGACAAGACAAAGCCTTATGTCACCGCCGAAGAAATGGACAGGCGTCAGGAGTGGTACATAAGAGAAGTGCTGACTCACTTTACCGGTGAGGACAGCCCATACAAGGACCTGTTCTACGGATGGGATGTCGTAAACGAGGCAATCTCAGACGGAACAGGCACCTACAGAACCGACACCGACAGGCCGACAGAGGATCTCAATGAGGACACCCATGGTGGAAACTCCAGCTGGTGGCACGTATACCAGAGTGAAGAATTCATAATAAACGCGTTTAAGTATGCCAATAAATATGCTCCGGCAGACCTCGAGCTCTACTACAACGACTACAACGAGTGCGACGCAAAAAAGAGAGCGGGCATCATCAAACTTCTCGAAGCTGTAAAGGCAGAGGAAGGCGAGCCCGGCGTGGGAACCAGAATTGACGCCATGGGAATGCAGGGCCACTACAGCGCAGACGGACCTTCTGGAAAAGACATCAAGGAATCAGCCATAGCTTACGGCAAAGTAGTGGGAAGCGTTCAGATAACCGAGTGGGACCTCTCAGTAAGTAAGAGCTATGACGGATCAGCCGAGTCAAGAGAAAAAGAATACGAAAAGCAGACACAGACCTACAGAGACATGTACGAAGGACTGCAGGCAGCGCAGAAAGAGGGCGTGAACATAACCGGAATGACTTTCTGGGGAACAATCGATTCCCTCTCCTGGCTGAACTTCAGATCCAACGTGGGCGGAGGCAGCAGCGCAAGCCGCAAGCAGTGCCCACTTTTGTTCGACGACAGATTCGCCCCGAAGCCCTGCTTCTGGGTGTTCGCTGAGACTGAATAAAAAGAGCAGTGAAAACCAATTCAGATGCTCGGACATGCATAGAATCGAATGTCAATCCTGATGCATCGCACAATCACAACCTGCAGCCGGATGAGTAAGGCTCTATCCGGTAACGACGACCAATATTATTGGAGGTAGATTCACATGACCATGGAAAACAGAGGGCCTGCAGCCCCCAAGGATCCCACCAGAAAGAGACCTTACTTTTACATAATGCAGAACAAAGACATCTTCGGCGCACCGCAGCCGGATGGTGCTTTCGTTCACTTCCTGTACATGGACTTTGGCCGTCTTATCGACGCTGCCAGGCTCACGGGAAATGTGACCGACGAAGAAATGCTAAGTGAGCTCACCACCGCTGTCGGACTCAAGAAGGTGGTCGGTGGTTTCGGCGTCAGTGTCTCCTCGGCAGCCTCCGATCAAAAGGTGAAATTCATCGCAGAGATGTACCCCAACAATCCCGGGGAACCCAGCACAACAATAGAAAAGGAAATCCCGATGGACGGCATGGAAGTGGTGATCGAGCTCTCCGATATCGATCTCCTTGAAACTGACAGGGAGCTGGGCCAGATCCGATTCGTCTTTGACAAAGAGGGCATCCAGGCATCCGCAGACGTGCGCTTCTACCTAAACGACGGCTATGAAGCACCGGAGCAGGCTGAAGACAGCGCTGTGGATACAGACTCTGCGCCATACAAGGCAATGATTGAAAAGAGCCTTATGCAGACCGGCAATAACTTCAGATTAAAGAAACTTCTGGAAAAAGCAGAGAATGGCGAGAACGTTACCCTTGGCTTTATCGGCGGATCCATAACTCAGGGAGCAGGCGCGGTTCCCATCAATGAGAAATGCTACGCAAGACTTTTCTACGAGGACTTTGTGAAAAGATATATGAAGGGTGGAGAGTGTACCTTCGTGAAGGCAGGCGTCGGCGGAACACCCTCTGAGCTTGGAATGATAAGGTTTGAGCGCGACGTCCTGAGAGACGGCACACAGAAGCCCGACCTCATAGTCATCGAATTCGCAGTAAACGACGAGGGCGATGAAACCCAGGGCGTCTGCTATGAGAGCCTTGTAAGGAAGGCTTTGGATCTGCCATGGAATCCGGCAGTACTGCTTCTGTTCTCGGTTTTCTCCAACGACTGGAACCTTCAGGACAGGCTCTCACCCGTAGGCAAGAGATACGACCTTCCCATGGTCAGCGTCCTCGATGCAGTAAGCCCGCAGTTCCCGCTGCTTCCTTCTGAGGGAAGAGTGATATCGAAGAACCAGTTCTTTTACGACGTCTATCATCCCAGCAACCTGGGCCACCGCGTCATGAGCGATTGTCTCATGAACTGCGTGGATAAGATAAAGGCAGAAACGGCAGCAGCTTCAGACATAAAGAGTGTAAGCGGGACCGAGCCGATCATCGGAGCTGACTTCGAGAAGGTGGAGCTTCTTGATGCAAAAGAGCTTTCGACCCTCTCAGCTAAGTACAGCATTGAAATTGTTTCCGAAGGTTCTTTTACCGGCAAAGACACAGAGCTTCAGTGCGTCGAGTTTGATAAGAGCATCAACATGACGCCCGAGTTCCCGAACCACTGGCACTTCAATGGAACAGGCAGCGCAGAGCCGTTCAAAATGACTCTGACCTGCAGCAAGCTTCTTCTTGTCTTTAAGGACTCAGATAAAGGCGACTTCGGAACCGGCGAAGTACTGATAGACGGTAAGGTTGTGAGAGATGCGGATCCTCACATCAACAACTGGATCCACTGCAATCCTGTGATTGTCCTGAATGAAAAAGAGAGCGACCGCCACGAGGTGCAGGTGAGGATGAAGCAGGGCATGGAAGGCAAGAAGTTTACAATTCTTGGTTTCGGAATCGTAAAATAGCGTAAAATGCGAAGTTTTATGCAAGAAAATGTTGAGTGCTTTAAAAATCAGGTAAGTATAATCAAAAATAGGAAGGGTTAACAGATGCGGATTCTGTCGGTAACATAACGGCGGATCCGCATGTTTATAAGGAGCCGGTTACAGTTATCGCACGTGTTTCGGGGCATTGCCTGAATCCGCATGCGACCGGAGATACAAAGACATAAACCGGTGTCTATAGAGGAGAAGGTATGGGAACAGGACTGGTATTGCCGAAGATAATATCCGATGGAATGGTACTTCAGCGCAGAAAAAGAATCCATATATGGGGCTGGGACGAAGCCGGCGCGCAGGTAGAGGTAAAGCTTGCAGGACTGGTTTCTTCCGGCGTTACAGATGAAAAGGGAAGATTCGATGTCTTTTTACCGGCAAAGGAGAGCGGCGGACCTTACGAGCTGATCGTCTCCGACAGCCTGGGAAACAGCATAACGGTCAGTGACGTGATGATCGGTCTGGTGTGGTTCTGCACCGGTCAGTCCAACATGGAGCTCCCTATCGCGAGGGTAAAAGACAGATATCCCACCCTTGCAAATATCGAGGAAAACCCCGGCATCAGAACCTTCAAGATCGTGGAGGACACAGATTTCCACGGACCTCTTGAGGAGCTCAGAACCGGCAGCTGGAGCCATGTGAGCAGGGATACCATCATGGATTTTTCTGCGACAGGATATTTCTTCGCCGCATATCTTCAGAAGATAACAGACCAGACTGTAGGATTCATCAATGCATCCCTTGGCGGCTCGCGGATCTCGTCCTGGATGAGCGAAGACATGCTCGAGGGCTACGACGAGCTTCTTGCCGAGGCAAAAAAGTATGCAGACGACGACTTCAGAGAGTCTCAGGCTGCAAAGAATCTGATAAACATGACGCTCTGGAGAGAACGCCTTGATAAGCTTGACAGGGGAATTTCGGAGAACTGGAAGGATCCTGAACTCAAGGATGACAAGTGGAAGACCATGGACATCCCGGTTCTCTTCAAAGATACTGAGCTTGCCGGAATGTGCGGCTCCGTGTGGTTCAGAAGAAAATTTGATCTTCCAGAGAAACTTGCGGGAAAGAGCGCAAGGCTGTTCCTCGGAACCCTGGTGGACAGGGACGAAGTCTTTGTCAACGGCGTAAAAGTAGGCGGTATCGAGTACCAGTATCCGCCCAGAAAGTACTACATCCCTGAAGGTCTTACCAGGGAAAAAGACAATTCCATCGTGATCAGACTCTGCGTGGAATACGGCCTTGGAAGAATCACTCCCGACAAGGACTACAAGATATTCAACGATGATTGTGAGGTGCGCCTCGACGGCACCTGGAAATACAAAGTGGCAGCAACCTGCGAGGAGAATCCGCCGACAGATTTCATCAACTGGCATCCCACAGGTCTCTACAATGCAATGACCGCACCCTGCCACAACTACCCGATAGACGGAATCCTCTGGTACCAGGGCGAGTCCAACACCCATGAACCATGGGACTATGAGGATCTTTCAAGACGCATGATAAAGGGTTATCGCGACAAGTGGGGCGAAGAAAACCTCCCCTACATCCTTGTCCAGCTGCCCAACTTTGTAATAGATGTAGCAGGCGTAAATGACCCCTGGCCAACCTTCAGGCTGAGCCAGTCCAAACTCCTGGATGACCCGTCAGTTGGCATGACCGTCAACATGGACCTCGGCGAGGACAACGACCTCCACCCGACAGGCAAAAGACGTATCGGCAAGCGCCTGGCACTCTGGGCCGCCCATATGCGCTACGGATATCCTTCAGAGTACAGCAGTCCTATGGCTGCTTCTGCCCGCATCACTGACAGCGGCGCCGAAGGAACATCAATCGAAATCTCCTTCACCCACGCCGCCGGCCTCGTTGCAAGAGACATCGGCAAAGGCCTGGATCTTCGTGACTTTATGGTGGTTGATGCTGATGGAAAAGAACTTGAGGCAAAAGCCGGGATTATCGAGCCTGTCGCTGATGACGGTGAAGTAGCCGCAAAGAATGCGGACAGTAAGATTTTACTTAAGTCAGATTTATCCGCAGATAAGATAAAGAAGGTTAGATATCTTGTTTCATACACATACAGTGGCGCTATGATTTATAACAAAGCCAACTTACCTATGGGACCGTTTGAGTTGGATGTAGAAGTCTGATTCGCAGATAATATCTGAAGAACATATTTTGATATATGTGGAAATGTGTCACGTATAATTAATGGATTATTCCCTATATCCCCTCCCGGCCACATCTGCACCCTGCAGGTACAGCTTGCGGAACTCCGTCGGCGAGCAGCCGTTCATATCCTTGAAGACCCGGTTGAAGGTCGACAGGCTAAAGAACCCCGACTGCAGCGCAATATCCATCACCGACAGATCGGTGTCGCCCAGAAGTTCCTGGGCCAGCATAACTCTGCGCTTGGTGATGTACTGATAGCAGGATATTCCCATGCATGACTTGAAGAGCCTCTCGAAGTGATACTTTGAGAACCCGGCCAGCTCGGCCAGCTGCTCCACGGAGAGGTCCTCGCTGCGGTGGGAATCTATGTAGTTGGTAACGGTTACCAGCTTTTCGATGTTTTTGGACTGGGGATCCGACTTGTCGGTGGGAACGATCGCATCTACAAGATGCATACTTCCGATCTGGGCAAGTATCAGGGTCACCAGAGAATATACAGATATCTGAAGGAACTCGTCGCTCTCGCCGTAGAGCCGCTCGATCTCCCAGAAGTAATTCTGGAGGCGTGCAGTCTCCACCGGGAACTCGCTCTGCTTCAGATGAACATATGGCGGCAGAGTCTTCAGAAGAGGCACCATCAGCGAAACCTGTGAGTACCTCGCGAAATCAAACAGCAGTATCATCTTCTCCCCGCCCGGCGCTACAGCCAGGTACTCGTGGAGAGTCCCCGGTGCGATCAGCATGATGTCGCCGGGAGCACAGTTCACAACTGCCGATGAGTCGTTGTGGAATTTGACCTGAAAAGATCCGGACAGAGGCAGTATGAGTTCAACTTCATTGTGCCAATGGAGCGGATATTCATTGAGCGTATTGTGATAGAGAAGCACTCCCTTCAGGGTGTCGTAATAGATGTCTTCTCTTGACTGTGCGTTGATGTCTGAGATCATGTAACTTTTTACTCCTTTTAGAACAGATATATCCTTTGCTATTCTAGCATTTTATGGCGGAACCATGCAAATAAACACTACAACAAAAGAGGTGGCAATCAATGGAAGAAAAGAAATGGACACAGCTCTGGCTTGGTTATCACAAGATCTATGACGGTGACAGCGCCTGGCAGATCGCTCTCGACGGCTTCTCCAAGGAGCAGAGAGTAATAGCTAATGCCCTTGAAGAATTCAAAAAAGCGATCAATGCGCTCACGGGAGAAAGCGTTCCCGGAGGATCCGAAACCGCATCAGGCAGCAAGACCCTGACTCTCAGCAAAAAGGATAACATCCCCGCAGAGGACTACAAAGTTACCGGAACTT
>JAEEGF011163721.1_pt1 | contig 21821 bp, 18 predicted proteins | sample 9134171 | NCBI WGS metagenome assembly JAEEGF01 (sample SAMN16246542, study PRJNA631951) | gut metagenome | biome: gut microbiome; feature: rumen; material: AP-attached | host: Bos | place: Iran: Karaj | collected 2018-10 | reverse complement strand
AGTTCTTTGGTTGCTTGCGGAGTGTCGGCGTAGATGGAGTCGAGCAGTATCTTCGCGTCTATTTCCTGGTCGTAGTCTATCATTCTGAGCGTAGCTTCGGCGAATCTCAGCCCGTACAGCTCCTCGTGCCTTCTCACTCTGATTACCTCGGCCATGTCGCCGTTGGCAAGGAATTCCAGGTTTTTGTACTCCTTGCCCCAGAAGTAGTTGTTCTTGATTATCATGACGATGTCTCCACCGCCTATCTCGTCGTCGCGTTGCAGCACTTGCCTTCTTATGCCTTGGTTGTAGATGAGCGCTTGCTTGTTGCTTCTGGTTATGACGATAGTCTCCTCGCTGCCGTATTTCGCATACTCGTCCTCGAGCGCTTCGGTGAACGCCGCTCCGTTTATGCTCTTCACATCGTCGAAACCTTCTATTTGCAGTTCGGGGAGTGATATGCGTGAGCCGTTCTCGATTTTTTTGCGGATTAATGTGGCGTTGTGGAGTATTCCGCTGTCTCCGTCCTGTCTTGCCACTGTGCTCAGGTACGATTCTTTCACTTCGAGTCCATAGCCTTCCAGCCAGTCTTTTGACATGGCGGGGCTTTTCTCCTCTCCGACGGGCGGCAGCTGTGCGTCGTCGCCTATCACGATGAGGCGGCATCCGGCGCCGTTATATACGAATGTTATGAGGTCGTCAAGCAGATTTCCGCTGCCGAATATGCTTTCGCCCTTGTTCGTTATCATCGACGACTCGTCCACAATGAACAGTGTGTCAGTCGCTTTGTTGTCGCTCAGCGAGAATTTTTCGTTGCCGAACGCGTTCTGCCGGTATATCTTCTTGTGTATGGTGTAGGCGTTCTCGCCCGAGTACGACGCCATGACTTTGGCGGCTCTTCCTGTCGGCGCTATCAGCACGGTCTTCATCTGCGCCTTCTTCAGCACTCTGATTAGCGCGCCCACAAGCGATGTCTTTCCTGTGCCGGCATGTCCGCGGAGGAGGAATAGAACGTTCTGCTCTCTGCAGCACAGAAACTCCGCGAGGTTCGTTATCGCGTCTTTCTGCTCGTTGTTAGGAGTGTATGGGAGTTCTTCTATTATTGCATTTTCCAACAATACAGTATCTGCCATCTTGTTATCTTCTTGTGTTAGGTTGTTTTTTTCTCAAAATACACACATTGTAAAGTTTGCAGATTGAATTTCTTTTATAAATTTGCAGTGACTTTGCTTTGTAATTGAGCAATTTCGTATCTTTGAGATTCGAGTAATGCAAATTTATTACTAAGTGAGCATAGAAACAAAAAACAACAATAAATTAGAAATATGAAACCATCAATCAAGATTTTCTTTGTTTTAACCATACTTTTGGTTATATCAGCAGTAGCGCTTGTCGTGTTTAACGTACAGAGTGTGACAACTCCAATCCACTTTACCGACGAAAAGGATGCCCGTGAGCAGAAGGTGATCGAGGCTCTCGTGAATATACGTAAGGCAGAGCTGGAGTACAAGAACCAGAAAGGTCAGTACACAGAAAGTTTTGATACCCTTGTCGCTTTCATTAAGAACGGCAAGATGAAGCAGGTGAAGAAAGAGGGAACTTTGACAGACGAACAGCTCGAGAAGGGCTTGACAGAGGCTAAGGCGCTCGCTATCGTTAAGAAGGGCAACGCTAAGGAAATCGCAGAGTGGGGACTCCAGGGATTCAGCCGTGACACAGCTTACGTTGACGTTCTTCCTGCATTGTTCGAAGGCATCTATGACGCTAACACAATAAACAACATCCGTTACATTCCTTTCTCTGACAAGGTGGACGGCAAGAAGAAAGAGTTCGAGTTGAGAACTGGCGTTCAGGAGAAGAACGGCATCAAGCTCCCTCTCTTCGAGGCTAAGGCTCCATACGAGTCATACCTTGGCGACCTTGACCACCAGGAGCTTGTGAACCTCAAGGAGATTCAGGAGGAGCTCGGCAGATATGCAGGTCTGATGGTTGGTAATGCCGATGAACCAAACAACAACGCAGGTAACTGGGAGATTTAATAAAACACAACTGGTAAAACAGTTTTTCATATTCGGAAATCCAGTCGGAGTCTTTTCTCCGGATGGATTTCTTTTTATTTAGGAAAAGACTAATGAGAATAATAAGCGGAAGCCATAAGGGAAGGAGAATAGAGCCTCCGAAAAACATGACGGCAAGACCGACAACCGACTTTGCCAAGGAGAGCCTTTTCAACGTGCTTAACAACATAATGGATTTTGAGGACGCTATGGTGCTTGACCTGTTTTCTGGCACAGGCAGCATATCTTACGAGTTCGCTTCGCGTGGAGCGGCTTCGGTGGTCTCTGTTGAGCAGAGCAAGCTGCATGCGAATTTCATAAGGAAAATGAAGACCGACCTCAAGTTCGACTCAATGAACATAGTGCAAGGCGATGTGTTCAAATACATAAACACTTGCTCGTCGAAATTCGACTTGATATTCGCCGACCCGCCTTACGCGCTTCCGACTCTGCCTACGCTCCCTGACCTTGTGATGGGTCGTGGAATGCTGCGCGAGGGTGGACTGTTTGTGCTGGAGCACTCGTCGGCATACGATTTTTCGGACTCGCCATTCTTCAAAGACCATAGGCGATACGGAAGTGTGAACTTTACTTTCTTTGGCGTGTAAATGGCGAAATTCATATTCAATACGACATTCTGCATGGAAGACAGCGACACGCAGGTCTTCTTGTCTTGGCTTAAGGCGGAGTTTCTGCCAGCGCTGACGAGCAACGGCATGGCTTCGGACCCAGTGCTGTCAAAAGTGCTTGCGGCGACAGAACTCGGCGAGGGACAGTCGTTGTCGCTTCAGTTGAGGATTGCCGACGACGCCAGCCTTGAAAAGTGGCAGAGCGCCGAATGGCCTCGGCTGGAGGCGTCGGTCGTGTCGAAATTCGGTAGAAGAGTGCTGTTTTTCTCGACGGTAATGGAAATCTTATGAGCGGCGAAGCGAGCAGAATCATAGACGACAGGATAATCCTCGGCATAGACCCAGGCTCCAACATAATGGGCTATGCTGTGCTGAGGTGGTGCAAGGGCAGAAAACCAGAACTTGTGACCATGGGAGTCTTTGACCTCAGGAAGTACAAGGACCATTACTTGACGCTTAAGAAGGTTTTTGAAAAGGTGGTCGGCGTAATAGACGAGTACCACCCGGACGAGATGTGCCTCGAGGCGCCATTCTTCGGCAAGAACGTTCAGTCCATGCTTAAGCTCGGCAGGGCTCAGGGAGTCGCCATGGCGGCAGGGCTGCACCGCGATTTGCCTATAACCGAATACGCCCCGCTGAAGATTAAGATGGCTATAACCGGCAACGGACAAGCCTCGAAGGAACAGGTCGCGGATATGCTTAGGAGGATGCTGTCCATACCTCAGGAAAGCATGCCTAAGTTCCTTGATGCGACTGATGCTCTGGGTGTGGCGATGTGTCATTATTTCCAGATTTCGAAGCCCGTCAGCACACAGAAGGCGTATTCGAGCTGGGAGGATTTCGCAAGGAAGAATGCGTCGCGAGTGCGTGGAATAGTCAAAGAAAAGAACAAGATAAATAAAAAGGAAGATGATACAGATAGATGACAAGATTGTGAGTTTCGATGTTTTCGAGAAAATGTTTCTTTGCGACCTGACCCAGTGCAAAGGCATCTGCTGTGTGGAAGGCGATGCCGGAGCTCCGTTGGAGAAGGGTGAGAAGGAAGAGTTGGAGAAGGCTTACGATGTGATAAAGGACACTTTGCCTGAGGTTTCGAGAAAACTGATAGAGGAGAAAGGCGTCAGCTATGTTGATATCGAAGGCGACGAAGTCACGCAGATTGTAAACGGCAAGGAATGTGTGTTCTCGTTTGTGGATGAGGACGGAGTGGTGAAGTGCGCTGTGGAAAAGGCGTATCGCGAAGGCAAGATAAAGTTCAGAAAGCCTATTTCGTGTTATCTGTATCCGGTGAGAGTGGATGTGTACAAGGACTTCGAGGCGGTGAATGTGCACAAGTGGAGAATATGCAAGTGCGCGTTTGAGTGCGGCGAGAAGGCTAATCTTCCGGTTTACAGATTTCTGAAAGAACCTTTAATCGCGAAGTACGGGCGGGAATGGTACGATAAGCTGTGTGTTGCGGCAGTGGAGTTTGAAAAGGCGAAGAAGGAGTGGAAGCGTGATATAAAGTAAAAAGACAAAGGAATATATGTGCAAAAAAAAATGTCAGCCGTTGGGCTGACATTTTTTTATTTCCATTTGTATATGCGTTTTTTGTGGAATTTGTTTGACAACAGTCCTTTGAGATATATCAAAGGCAGCAGAATGTCGAAGAAAATAATCGAAAGGTAGAAGTGACGTTCTGCAAGCACAGTTGCCGTGCGGTTCATGATTATCATCTGCGTGATGAGTCTTACGAGCCATACGCCGCCGGCGATTATCTTAAGCATGGCAGGCGCCAGGATGATAGTCAGCACAATTGCGAGGTAGAACAGTCCGCGGCTTGCGACTTCGGTGCCGATGAGAGCCTGCGTCTTGCTCTTGTAGAATGGCGATGTAGAGAGGTGTCTTTCCTTCTGGTAATACCATTCTGAGAACGTTTCCTTAGGTTCCGACACGGTTTTGCTGTCGCAGTCGGTCTCTACTCTCGTGTTAATGCCGTTGGTGTTGCTGTTGACGAACAAGTCGTCGTCGCCGCTCTGCAAATGCAGAATAGAGGCGAATCCGCGGTTGTCGAAGAATACTTTGTTCCTGTACGCCATGTTTCTTCCTACGCCCATGTACGGCACTCCGCGTATGGCGAATCCCATATATTGCAGAGCGATGAAGAAAGTGTCGTAAGATATAAGGTGTCCGAGAATACCTTTTTTCTTTTCGTATGCGCCGTATCCAAGTACGAAATCCTTCTTGTCGGTGAAGTTGCGCACCATAAGGCTTATCCAGTTCTCGCTCACAGGCTTGCAGTCTGCGTCGGTCAGCAGGATTATCTCGTTGTGAGCGGCTTTTATGCCTATGGTTAATGCCAGTTTCTTGGAACTCATGACTTTGACGTCTTCTGGCACATAGGTGCTGTAGAGGTTGCTGTATTGTCTTTTCAGATCAACAAGCAGCTGCTCAGTCTCGTCAGTACTGCCGTCGTTGACTACAATCACCTCGAAGTCATGATACTTCTGGTTGAGCACTGCTGGCAGGAATTCACGCAGATTCTCGCTTTCGTTCTTGGCGCAAATTATGACAGAGACGCCAGGCGCTGATTGCAGAAAAGGTAGTTCGGCTCTTCTTTTCTTTTTTTCCTGCGACAATATTCCTGTGTAGAAATATATGTAATAGAACATCTGAATGATGAACGCGATGCCGATGACACCGACTATCGCCCAGATGTATCCATCGAGTGCTGCAGGATCAAAATATAAATCTATATTAGGCATGTCTTTTATTATCTCATTTATATTTTATCAGATAGGTATCCGACAGGCAGGTCGCGGAGATTGTATCTTGATGCCATGATCTCGCCGTATGCTCCTGCGCTGCGTAATGCCAGCAGGTCGCCGCGCTTAGTCTCGTTGAGGCTCACCTCCTTTTGGAACACGTCACTCGATTCGCAGATAGGGCCAACTACATCGTAAGTCTCCTCCTGCTCGTCGCTTGTGATGTTCTCTATGCGGTGGTATGCGTCGTAGAGAGCGGGGCGGATGAGGTCTGTCATGCCGGCGTCGACAATCACGAACTTCTTGTTGGTGCCTTGCTTGACGTATGTCACTTTGGTGATGAGGCTGCCGCACTGTGCGACAACGCTTCTTCCTGGCTCGCAGTGCAGTGTCTGCCCTTCGCGCAGCTTGAGGTTTTTGCTGAACAGGCGGAAGTATCCTTCGAAGTCAGCCATAGGGAAGTGGTTCGGATGCTCGTAGTTGATGCCGAGTCCGCCGCCTATGTTTATGTTCTTGAGGTTTATGCCCTGGCTCTCGAACTCGTCTTGCAACTCGTTGATTCTCACGCATAAATCCTCGTATGCGCTGAAGTCGGTTATTTGGCTGCCAATGTGGAAGTGCACTCCGATGAGTTCAAGGTTCGAAGCCTTGGCTATGAAGTCAGCAGCGAACTTAATGTCGTTCATGCTGAATCCGAACTTGTTCTCATTCAGTCCGGTAGTGATTTTCTGGTGTGTGTGAGCATCGACGTTAGGGTTGATTCTCAACGCCACCTTGGCAGTCTTGCCCTTTATTGTGGCAAGGTCGTTAATCACCTCAAGCTCAGGGACCGATTCTACGTTGAAGCAGAAAATGTCGTTGTCGAGAGCGAAGTTTATCTCCTTGTCTGTCTTTCCGACTCCGGCGAAGACTATGTCGTTTGGCTTGAATCCAGCCTCGATGGCAGCCTTCACCTCGTTGCCGCTGACACAATCGGCGCCTAAGCCATAGCTTGAAATGAGAGCCAGCACATCGTGGTTTGCGTTAGCCTTGATGGCGTAATGCACCTTGTATCCGTATTTGCCGCTTTCCTCTTTTATTGTAGTCAGAGTGTTGCGCAGAAGGTCTGCGTCGTAGTAATAGAAGGGGGTCTCTATGTTTTTAAACTTGTTTACAGGAAATTGTCCTTTTATAGTGTTGCCCATTGTGTCTTTTTTTGTGTGTTAGAAAAGGTCTTTGCTTAATGCCTTCAGCGCGTTGATCTTGTCCTCGGCTTTCACGAGGAGGGAAACGTTGTAGTTGCTTCCTCCGTAGGAAATCATTCTTACAGGAATGTCCTTCAGCGCGTTCACAACCTTAGCCTGGAATCCAACGTTCTCCTGGCGCATATCGCCCACAACGCAGATTATAACCATGTCTTTCTCTACCGACACAGTTCCCAGCTTGCGCAACTCATCGACGATTTCGTCAAGCTTCTTCGTATTGTCAACTGTAACGGAAACGCCGACCTCTGAAGTCGTGATCATGTCTATCGGAGTCTTGTAGTGCTCGAATATTTCGAAAATCTTGCGCAGGAATCCGAATGCGAGGAGCATGTGTCCGCTCTTTATCTTTATGGCAGTGATGCCGTCCTTTGCTGCAACAGCCTTAATCTGGTGCTCGATGAAGTCAGTTGAGATGGTTGTTCCCTTGGCCTTAGGCTCCATTGTGTTGAGCAGCTTCACAGGCACGTTAGCCTGCTTGGCAGGAAGCACGCAGGTTGGGTGCAGAATCTTGGCTCCGAAGTATGCGAGCTCGGCAGCCTCCTCGAAGTGGAGCGAAGCCACTGGCTTTGTGTTCTCCACGAAGCGTGGGTCGTTGTTGTGCATGCCGTCGATGTCGGTCCAGATCTGTATCTCGTCGGCTTTCAGCACAGCTCCTATGATAGACGCAGTGTAGTCACTGCCGCCTCTCTGCAGGTTGTCAATCTCGTTGTATGAGTTCTTGCAGATGAATCCTTGTGTGATGTATATCTGCTTGCCCTTGTTGGCGTCGAGAGTCTTCTGGATGTTCTCCTTGATATAAGCCATGTCTGGCTCGGCGTTCTTGTCGGTTCTCATGAAGTCGAGAGCTGCGAGAAGCACAGAGTTCACGCCTTGCTCGAGCAGGTAGTTGTTCACAAGCGCGGTGCTGATGAGTTCGCCTTGTGCCACAACGATTCTTTCCTCTATTGATGAGAATATTCTTGTGGAACTTGCAATCTCGCGCAAAGTGTTGAATCTTTCTGCGATTATGGCCATTCCCTTAGCCTTGAACTCGTCTTTTGTGTAAAGCTCGTTTACTGTAGCTTCGTATTTTTTTTCAAGTGCGGCAATCTTGTCTATGGCGCCAGCAGGGTTGCGTTTATACAGATAGTCAGAAATCTCGAGGAGGGAGTTTGTCGTGCCGCTCATGGCGCTCAAAACTACAATCTTGGTTTCATTGTCTTCTGTGATAAGTCTGCTGACTTCTTTCATTCTCTGCGCAGAACCAACGGATGTTCCGCCGAATTTTAGTACTTTCATCGTATTATCTTGTTTTTTTTAGTTTATGCTTGTCTTTAAATAACAATCTGCAAAGATAATTATATTAATGTTTCTATGGGGGTGTGATTTTCCTATTTTTTAGAATAAAAGCGACAAAATATGCATGGCGAGTTTTTTCTATGTCAGATTGACGGCGTTAAGAATGTAATGCGAACGATTTGTGAGAATTGGCTTGTTGGTTTTTGCCCTCTTTTTTATATATTTGCCAATTCTAAAACAGATAAAGCCGCGAAGGCATAAAAACTAATAATCAATAAACAAAAACAATAAGCAATGGGAAGAGCGTTCGAATATCGCAAAGCAAGAAAAATGAAGCGTTGGGGTAATATGGCCCGTACATTTACAAAACTTGGTAAGGAAATCACAATCGCTGTGAAGAACGGCGGTCCTGACCCTGACGGAAACCCAAGACTTCGTGCTTTGATGCAGAATGCTAAGGCGGCAGCCATGCCAAAGGAGAACGTGGAGCGCGCAATCAAGAAGGCCACAGATAAGGACACTTCTGATTACAAGGAGATGGTGTATGAAGGATACGCTCCTCACGGAATAGCAATCGTAGTGGAGACTGCCACCGACAACACAACAAGAACAGTGGCAAATGTCCGCTCATACTTCAACAAGTGCGGCGGCAACCTTGGAACAACAGGTTCGCTGTCTTTCCTCTTCGACCACAAGTCAGTGTTCAAAATCAAGGCTAAGGACGGTGCCGACATGGAGTCATTGGAGCTGGAGCTTATGGACTTCGACGCAGAGATAGACGCCGACGAGGAGTCTATCGTAATCTACGGTCCGTTCGAGGCATTCAACAACATCCAGAAGTATCTGGAAGACAACGGATATGAAATTGAGTCATCTGAGTTTGAGCGCATACCTAATGACACAAAGGAGCTCACAGCTGAGGAGCGCGCAGACGTCGAGAAGCTTATCGACAAGCTTGAGGAGGACGAGGATGTGCAGAACGTTTTCCACAACATGAAGGAAGACGACGAGGCTGAGGCATAAAATTGTATTAACCTTAAATTTAAAACATAAACTTTGATGAAGAAACTTGTAGTATTATTGCTTGCATTCGTGTCGGTAGTGGCATATGCAAAGAAGAAGGATGCAAACGAAGGTTTGCCAGAGTCTCTTCCAATGAAGCCAATTTCGGACTCGGCTAAATACGAGCCAGTGAACCCAACTTTGCTGAAACAGACATTGGCAGTGCCATCGACAGCTGAGAGACCTAAAATCTCTACAGCGTCGGCACAGGATATAAATGACAAGCTGGCTTCTGCTATAACAGATTCCATCCTGAGAGCCAAGAAGATAAAGGTTAGTCCAGACTTGGTTAAGGCAGAGAAGGAGATTAAGGGCATGTTTGACAGACTGCTGACCAACGACACTCATTCGCAGGAGAGAGTTGAAATGAACGATTCTATCCTCAACAAGATGAGAGACGCTCTGAGACTGCAAGGCTCGTTCTTCTATCCTTTCGAGTCGCTGAAGAACATCGGACGTATCTACTCTGACGATTATAACATCAGAGTGTACACATGGGCGATTGAACTTGAGGACTATAACTACAAGTTCTACGGACTGGTGCAGAACTTGGAGAATGACCGTGTCTATGTGCTTGAGCAGAACAGCCCGGTTTACATCCCAAGAGAGAACCAGCAGATATTGCCTCGCAGGTGGTACGGCGCTCTTTATTACAAGATTATAAACATAGTGAAGGGCGATGAGCCACAGTACGTTGTGCTTGGATGGAGCCAGCCTAATCCTAATATGAAGATGAAGGTCATCGATGTGCTGAACTTCTCGAACGACAGACTGATGCTCGGCGGCGACGATACATTCAAGAGCTACAGAGGAAAGGTGGCGAGAGTCGTGTTCACATATTGCGCCGACCTCGGCATGACACTCAACTACGACGAGAAGAAGAAGAGATTCATCTTCGACCACGTCACTCCGCTTGTTGACTCAAATAACAACCCAACAGGATGCAACGGACCAGACATGTCATACGACCAGTTGAAGAAGAAGGGCAAGAAGTTCGTTCTGAAGAAAGATGTTGAGATGAACAACGCAGAATAGTAGCATTAGAATAATGTAATATGGTTTTTTTGAGAAAGTTGATGCTTCTGTGGCGTCAACTTTCTTTATTTAAAGGATTGATACTATGATGTTTCCGATTGCAAAATCAGGTGTGATTAAATATTTGCCTATGGCTCTGTTGGCAGCGGCGACGGCAATGCCGATGAATATAAACGCAAAACATAATAAGACAATAAAAATGAAGACAGACGTAAAATTCAATTACTTGGTAGATAGATTCGCTGATATTCAGGTGTTGAGATACCAGGTTCCAGGGTTTGAGGATTTGACACTCTCTCAGAAACTTTTGATATACAATCTGACAAAGGCTGCGGAGGAGGGCCGAGACATACTCTTCGACCAGAACTGCCGATACAATCTGCTGGTGAGAGGCGCTTTGGAGCGCATGTACATGATGGAAGGCATGGACAAGTCGTCGGACGATTATAATGCATTCCTCACTTACATGAAGCAAGTGCTATTCGCCAATGGCATACATCACCATTACGGCTGCGAGAAGTTTACTCCGGCTTTTTCTAAGGAATGGTTCAAGCAGCAGTACAGCAAACTGGATGCGGAGAGCAAAAACGTGCTGGAGAACTTGAACAGCAATATAGGCGAGGCTAAGACTGCTGAGGAGACTTTGCTGAAAGTTATATTCGACCCGACTGTGGCGCCCAAGAGAGTGAATCAGGCTGACGGCGAGGATTTGGTGAAGACTTCCGCTTGCAACTATTACTTGAATGTGTCGCAGCAGGAGGCGGAGGCATTCTACAACGCAATGAAGGACGAGAACGACACCACGCCGCCATCGTATGGCATGAACTCGAGATTGGTGAAGAAAGACGGGAGGGTTTATGAGGAAGTGTGGAAGGTCGGTGGCAAGTACTCCGACAAGATAGAGAAAATCGTCTATTGGCTGGAGCAGGCGAAACCGTATGCCGAGAACGACAAGCAGAAGGATGTGATAGAGACGCTTGTTGAGTTCTACAAGACCGGCGATTTGAAGACGTTTGACGAATATTCGATAAAATGGGTGGGCGACACGGACTCGAGAGTGGACTTCGTGAACGGCTTTATTGAAACCTATGGCGACCCGCTCGACATGAAGGCTTCGTGGGAGTCAATCGTTAACTTCAAGAACATCGAGGCGACACGCAGAACGCAGATTCTGTCAGAGAACGCGCAGTGGTTCGAGGACCATTCGCCTGTGAGCAGCGAGTTCAAGAAAAAGGAAGTCAAGGGCGTGTCTGCCAAGGTTATAACGATGGCATTCTTAGGCGGCGACTGCTATCCAGCCACTCCGATAGGAATAAACCTGCCTAACGCCAACTGGATAAGGCAGATACACGGCTCGAAGTCGGTGACCATAGAGAATATAACCAACGCCTATGACAAAGCCGCTCAGGGAAATGGATTCGCGGAGGAGTTCATGCTCTCCGACGAGGAAATCGAGCGCTCCAAGAAATACGCCTACATAGCCGACAACCTGCACACCGATCTGCACGAATGTCTCGGACATGGCTCCGGACAGTTGCTGCCAGGCGTTTCGCGCGAGGCGCTCAAGGCTTACGGCTCGACAATAGAGGAGGCGCGAGCCGACCTCTTCGGACTCTATTACACAGCTGACGCCAAAATACTCGAGCTCGGGCTGCTGCCTGCAAAGGACGCCTACAAGGCTGAGTATTACTCATATATAATGAACGGACTGCTGACACAGCTCATCAGGATAAAGCCGGGCGACGTGATAGAGGAGGCGCACATGAGAAACCGAGCGCTGATAGCGAGGTGGGCATATGAAAAAGGCAAGAAGGATAACGTGATAGAGCTGGTGAAGAAAGACGGCAAGACATATGTCAAGATAAACAGCTACAAGGAACTCAGAAAACTCTTCGGAGTGCTGCTCGCCGAGGTGCAGAGGATACGCTCAGTGGGCGACTACGAGGCGGCGAAACGCCTTGTCGAGGACTATGGCGTGCAGATAGACCCGGACTTGCACAACGAGATACTCGAAAGATACAGAAGACTGAATCTCTCGCCATACAAGGGCTTTGTAAACCCTGTGTATGAGCTTGTTAAAGATGAGAATGGCAACATAGCGGATGTGAAGGTGACATACGGCGAGGACTTTCTGCATCAGCAGTTGAGGTATGACGGATTTGTGAAATAGGCGGTCTGTTTTTAGGAAATGTAAACTTAAAAAATTGCCGTTTCGAACAAATTCTGCCCATATTTGTGATATTGATTGGTCGGGAAGTAATTAACAATCTAATATAATTGCCTATGAAAAAAATGTTTGCGATTGCGGTTTTCGCAATGTTCACAGCTGCTGTCAATGCGGCGGCTCCGGTAATTTCATTGTCAACTACGCAACCAACGATACCAGGCACGTCTGTGGCATCATTGGCGATAGGAAAATCAAGTCCTTACGCAGTGTCCACAGTCATTTCAGACCCGACAGACCCACTGCAGACAAACGGTGTGTATGTCAATATCACAAACAGTCCGACTTCGTTCTCGTTCACATCGGACAACTCAAGTGTCGTAGCTGTGGCTAACTGCAAGTGCGAACTTGTTTCCGGCACGACTTATAAGGTTACGATCGTTCCAAGCGGAGTGGGGTACGCAACAGTCGGACTGACGGCAAGCAACGGAAGCAATTCGTCGGAATTCAAATTCAAAGTTGCGGCATCTGCAGCTTCTGCGCACCCAGCAAATACCGTGTTCCCGACGACTATAGCCGATGCTTCGGCTGCGGCTCCTGTCGGCACCGACTATATGCTCATAGCCGATGATGAGGCAAACCTGCTGAGGCTTTTCCACAGAAATTATTCAGGACAAGCCATCAAGACTTTTGATGTTACAAGCGGTGCTGGCGGAGCAGATGGCGAGGAATTCGATATAGAGGGTGCTTCTGCGAGTGTGAAGTATAACGCAGGAAACAGACTTTACTGGATAACATCTCTTGGAAACAACAAGAGCGGCAAACTGAAGCCATATAGAAACAGATTGTTTGCAACTGATGTGACAGGCACAGGCGCAGACCTTACCGTTACGGTGAAGAGCTATTCCACAAAGATGCGTGACGCGCTGATAGCTTGGGGCGACGGATGCGGATGGGATTTTACAGCGTCGGCAAAGAAAGATGTTGCGCCAAAGAATATCAATGGCTTTAATGTCGAGGGACTTGCCGTGGCTTATGGCGGCGAGGTGGCGTACGTGGGATTCCGTGCTCCGTATGTGCCGCTGAAGAACGTGGCGCCAACGAGTTCAAACAGAAAATACGCTGTGGCAGCACCAGTCACTAACTTGGAGACCATGCTGAATGTCGACGGCGAGTCGTCGATAGCGCCAACGATTGGCGAGCCAGTGCTTTTTGATTTCGGCGAACTGGGCATCAGGTCGATGGAGAGAATCGGCACTGCCGGTTTCGTGATAGTCGCCGGCTCGTATGCAAGCGGCGGAACTCCGGGTTTGTATCTGTGGAACGGTAATGTGCCAGCGAATAGCGGAAGCAATCCGTTGACAACAGCGAGCGAGGATCTCGTGAAGATGGATGCCGATCTTACGGGCTTGGTTGGCGGTACGGAGGGACACCCAGAGGCATTGCTTGCCGAGCAGGACGGCAAGACCTTGTACGTTCACCTGATTTGCGACAACGGCTCGGTTGATTATTATGGTGACGGAAACGAGGCGAAGGCTTTGGATGCGCCGTTCATGAAATTCAGAATGGACACTTATGTTTACAACATTCCAGATGAATATGTTTTCCCTACGGCTACACTCGAGGCTGTCGAGAAAATCTCTATAGCTGTGGCAGGCAGAGAGATTTCTGTAGGCACAGGCAACAATGTTGATGTCTATGACGTGAGCGGCAAGCTGGTCGTGAAGGGACTTGAGAAAGTCACCGTGCCAGGAGCTGGTGTTTATGCCGTCAGCGTCAACAAATCAAAGGCGCAGAAAATCGTGGTTAAATAAACGAAGGTATTATATATTTACAAAAGCAGGGTGTCATGTCAGCATGGCACCCTATTTTTTTGACTTTAAATGATATAACGGTTGTCGTGCTTGAAAAAAATAACAAGAAACTATATCATTATAAAAATGAAAATTTATATATTTGGCTTGTATATGTGTTGTAAAACATATATGCAGAAACCTTAAATCTAATATTATGAAAACACGAATATTGGGCATGGCCATGGCGGCAATGCTCTCTTTTGGCGCGAGTGCGTCTATAATCTACGTCTCTCCAACCGGTGGCGGCGACGGTTCCTCTTATTCTTCACCAGCGGCATTCGAGACAGGACGGCAGGCTTTGTCAAGCATAGACACGCTCTGCATGCTAGGCGGACAGTACGATTTCAGTGCTAAACAGACAGTCTCCAAGTCTGGAACTCCGTCGCAGTACAAGGTCATCATGTCGTATCCTGGCGAAAGGGCGATTCTTGACTTCAGGAACGAGCCATACGGCGAGAGAGGAATCTCTATAAGCGAGAATGTGCAGTATGTTCATCTTCTGAATTTCACAGTCAGATATACCGGCAAGAACGCTATTATCAATTACGGAAATTACTGCATAATAGAAGGTATTGACACTTACGGCAATGGCGACACAGGAATACAGCACAAAACTGGCGGTGGCAATCTCATCTTGAACTGCGACTCGCACGACAACTTCGATTATAAGAGCGGAACTACATCTGGGGTTTACACATCCCATGACTTTGGCGGCAATGCCGATGGTTTCGCTGATAAGCAATATACTAATAACGTTGGTCCAAACATCTACAAGGGTTGCCGTGCGTGGAACAACTCTGACGACGGCTGGGATTTCTATCAAAGAGCTGGCGCAGAGACGATTCTCGATAGCTGCATTTGCTACAATAATGGAAAGGCGACTTTCGACCTTACTTCAAATCCAAGAGCCACTGGCGTGGACAATGCGTTCTTCAACGAATGGGTAGGGCAGACCGTTACTACCGACAGGGACAAGGTCACAGGCACTTATGTCGTTTCGATTGACGCATTCCCTAACGATGGCAACGGCAATGGATTCAAGATAGGCGGCGACCGTACGGTGAACAACGTGACATTGCAGCACTGCCTTTCTGTAGGCAACTTCGCTCGCGGCTTCGACCAAAATAACAATGCCGGTTCGATGACACTCTACAACTGCTCGGCTTACGACAACGGAGTGAACTATGGATTCTCAAATATCTCAGGCTCATCAGTCAAGGTAAGAAACTGTCTTTCATTGAAGTATGAGAGGGGTAGCGACTATTTCCAATGCCCCACAACCGACGTGGCTAACTGCTCATGGAACACGGCTGGCGTGAGCTGCACTGCCGACGACTTCCTGTCGCTCGACTTGGCGCAGCTGACAGCGGCGAGAGGCGACAACAACAAACTCAACGTGAACTTCATGTATCCGGTGGAGACTTCGGACATGATAGACGCAGGCGTGGAGGTCGGCTTGGCTTATGGCGGCTCGGCTCCGGATTTCGGCTGGGTGGAGACTGGCGATGTTACAAACTATCCTCCGGGAATGTCCGTTCCGTCAAACATTAATCAGAGTGTGACTGCAGGCACGGCAATCAGTCCGATAACATTCACATGGAGCGGCGGCGCTACAGGCTTGTCGCTTTCTGAACTTCCTGCTGGTCTGGCTTCTGTGGTGGATGCGGAGAACCGCACAGTGACAATAAGCGGCACAATAACCGAGACCGGGAATTACACAATAACCGTCACTACACAAGGCGGTTCCGGAGATGCGATTTCCGCAAATGTGGCAATCGTGGTTAAATCGGCTAACGCAAAGAAAGTGGCGTATTGCACAACGACTGGACTTGATGCCGCCGACTCGAAGATACTTGCGACACTGAATGCCAACAACGACTTGAATGTGCAGATCGTGAACGTGGCAGAGGCTTCGTCATCGTCTGTGAACTATTCGTCATACGACATTATCGTGATTTCTCCAGTGCCGGGTTCGTCGGCTACGGGCATGGCGAACTTGGAGCAGTATGCTGGTCAGAAGCCTATGCTTTTGCTCAAGCCTTGGAACTTGAAGGTGAGCGCATCGACATGGAGCTGGGGAACGGCAATAAACACCACAGACAAGAACGTGGTACTAACAAGCGAAGCTGCCGGACATCCGCTGTTCGCAGGTCTTTCGAACGACATAACCCTGTTCTCGGCGATAGGCAGGAACGCCGTGACAGCCATCACACATTCGACATGGGACGCATCTGTAGTGCCTGATTTCACTGTGCTGGCAACACCTGGCACTAACAGCGCGGCCGACGCCATAGTCGAAGTGCCTGTCGGAGCGAGCATAAACGGAACGACAACAACAGCCAGGTTCCTGATGATAGGCGTGAGCGAGGCTTCTACAGCAAACCTTACAGACGATGCGCTTAAGCTCATAAGCAACGCTTGCGATTATCTGCTTGGCAATGTCTCTGCGGTGAGCGAATCGGATGCCGACGCGGCAAGCATAGAACTGGCAGGCGGAGTGATAAGAGTTAACGGCGCTGAGCCAAAGTGCATTGAGTTGTACTCTTCTTCATCGGCGCGAGTAGCCAGAACGTATGGTTCTGAACTCTCCACTTCGGTGATTCCGACTGGCGTTTATGTTGTGAGTGCGCAAATGAAAGACGGCTCCAGATTGTCCCAGAAAGTAGTGTTGAAATAAATAAATAGAAAGAGAGATTGATACCATTCAATCTCTTTTTTTTATGTTTCTTTAAAATAATAAAATTCAGTCTTTTACGTTTGAATTATATATGCTAAACTAAACACAATACACAAACAATTAAACCTTAAATCTTAAACACAAAATGAAAATCAAAAGTTTAATCACAGCCTTAGGCTTGGCGTTGTCCATGTTGGCGACAGCGCAACAATACTGCCTGAGCGGTCCTGTTGGTTATGGAGCAGCCACTACGGGTGGCAAAGGAAAATCTGTGAAAACAGTCAAGAACCAGTCGGAATTAGCGACGGCAGTCAAAAATGGAAATGCTATCATCGTCATCACACAGAGTATCAATCTGACTGGCGTGGTGGAGGCAAAAGGAAGCAACTATACGTTGATGGCCATGCCGGGGGTGACCTTGACAAACTCTAATAATACGAAAGACGGCTCAGGAATTCTCTACATGAAAGGCGCAAGCAATGTCATCTTGCGTAACCTTACGCTGAAAGGACCTGGTTCGCATGATGTAAATGGACGAGATAATCTCACAGTGGAGAATTGCACAAAAGTTTGGGTTGACCACTGTGACATCATGGATGGTTGCGACGGAAATTTTGACATAACGAAAACTTCTGACAACATCTCTGTTACATGGTGCCGTTTCCGTTATACAAAATCAGGAGATCATAATTTCTCTAACCTTGTGGGAAGCACGTCGCTCAAGAAAGGAGCTGCTAAAGGTGAAGACTATCCTAATGACGGATACTTCAATGTCACGTATGCTGGATGTTGGTGGGACGAGGGTTGTGTGGAACGTATGACTCGCGCTCGTTTCGCGCAGATTCAATTCGTGAATTGCTATTGGAAATCGTCAACTGCAAAACTTTATTTCGGAGCAGGTTGCAATGCTTATGGCTACTTTGACGGATGCTATATGAATAAACTCAGCAATTATTGCAAGTCCTACACGTCGGATGACGGTGGCGGTTCTTGCGCATGGAAGTTCGTGAATAGCATGATGTCAAGCGGCACATTGAAAGACAGCGGAACTATGAATTTCACACCGACATCATTGTCAGGCACAGAATGGGGTACTATTGAGGCATCCGACGTGCCGTCAATAGTGTCAAACTCGACTTGCGGTGCTGGTGCAACACTTGATGTGACCGAGGATGGCGTAGTTTCATCATCATGCTCATCTACCATCCCGACTGTCAAACTGTCGTCGGCGTCAGGAACTAATGCTCAGACCATAACAATAGGCAATAGCATAACAACTATAACATACACACTTGGCGGAACTGCTACAGGCGCGACAGTGACTGGACTGCCTGCTGGCGTGACATATTCCGTAAACGGAACGACTGTTACTATTTCAGGAACTCCTACAGCAGAAGGTACATCGGCATACACTGTTACAACCACGCAGTCTAGCGGTTCGGCAGCCACTGCGACAGGCACTATAAAGGTGAACGCACAAGGCGCGTCGGGCGGAAGCGGAACATCGACATTCTGGAACTTCTCGGATACTGAATTTGCAACACTTGGCACATTGAAAGAAACTAAAACAGTAAATGGACTTAAAATTTATGCAACAGCCAACAATTCTTTGCTTTTTGAGGAAAACGCTAAGTCTATTGACGGAATCAAATTCACTACCAGAGCGAAAACGCAGGGAAATAGTACTTACGCGCAAGCAAGATCGTTTGAGTTTGCAGTTACAGGTCCGTGCTCAATAGATGTTTATGTGATGTCTGCATCTTCAACTGCTACAGACAGAACATTCTCTATAGCATCATCTGCGTCTAATGTGCTTCTTACACAAACAGTTGGTACTGCTATAAATAAGTACACTTATTCATATACTGGTGGTGCGGCTACATTGAATATATATAGTTCAAATGGCGCAATTAATTTCTATGGCATCAGAGTGACATACGCGACATCTTCGCAGCCGGAAGCCGCTCCAACCCTGTCAGCACCAAACAATGCTTCTCAGACCGTGACAGCAGGCACAGCGATACAGAGTATCGTTTACACAGCCAGTGGCACAGCGAATAATATAAGCGTAGCCAACTTGCCAGCCGGTCTGACTTCAAGCAAAAACGGCTTGACTTTGACTATCAGCGGTACGCCTACGGCTACCGGCACATACACAGTTACAGTAACCAATGCTTCAGGCGCAACTAAGACAGCGACTGGAACAATTACTGTGAATGCAGCACCAACAACAGGCGTTGCTGACGCAGAAAAGGCGGAGTGGACTGTCACTAACGATGAAGTCTTGTATTCTGCCGATGTTCAGAAGATTTCGATTTACGACTTCGCAGGACACAACCTCCTGAGCGGTTCATTAGTGTCGTACCTGAACATCTCTGGACTCGCAGCCGGCAATTACATAGCAGTGGCTATCCTGCCAAACGGTAAGCTGGCGTCTCTCAAGTTCAATAAGAAGTGATTTTCGAGACATAAGAAAGGCAAGCCGTGTCGTTTGTGACACGGCTTTTTTTGTTTGCGGATTTCGTTTTTAACACATAAGACAATGCGTGTTTGTGAAATAACTTGTATATTCAACGAGTGATTAATTTTTAACAGCAAATCAAAAATTTATAAACATGAGCATTGTAAAAGAGTTTAAAGAATTTGCCGTGAAGGGCAACGTAATGGACATGGCTGTCGGTGTTATCATCGGTGGTGCGTTCGGCAAGATTGTTACATCACTCGTTGGCGATGTGCTGATGCCAGTTATCAGCCTTGTGACTGGCGGTATAGACTTTACAAACCTGTTCGTGAATTTGTCCGATGACAAGACTTACAAGACATTGACTGAGGCTCAGGAGGCTGGTGCATCCGTCTTCGCCTATGGTCAGTTCATTCAGAACATCATCGACTTCGTGATTATCGCGTTCTGTGTGTTCTTGATGATTAAGGGCATCAACAGATTCAAAAAGAAAGAGGAGGAAGCTCCTGCTCCTGCGCCTGCAGAGCCATCTAAGGAAGAGCAGTTGCTCACAGAGATTCGCGACTTACTCAAGAACAAGTAAATCGTTACGGCAGAAAAAGAAAAATCCGCAGTCCTTTATGGGATTGCGGATTTTTTTCATGTGTTTGTTTCTTTACTTTCTCTGCTTCAGAAGATTGTCAAGAGCAGCCTTAGATGCTTTGTTTGTCTCTATTTGTGCAGCTTTTTTGTCTTCTGTCTCTTTGATGTCCTTCTTCAGGTTCTCGATTTTCTTTTCAAGGTTCTTCAGTGCGTTTTCTCCGTCTTTAACGACCTTTTCCTGAGCCTTGATTGAAGTCTCAAGCGAGTTTCTTGCAACGTCCTGCTCAAGGAAGCTCTTCAGATTGTTAACGGCATCTGCGTCAGAAGACGAAGATACGAATGTGCTTGCGTCAGTGCCGCGTGCCATGAAGACTGTCAGTGTTGTTGTGTTGTCCTTGTGCTCCTCGGCTGTAGCGTAGAGGTTCATCATGCTTGGAGAAACTCTCTTGAAGTTTATTGCTTCTGCAGAGAGTTCTTTGCTTGATGCTTTCACTTTTATGTCCTCGTCCTTCAGCTCGTCCTTCAGAATCTTGATGGCTGTCTTGGCATCGCCTTGCACTGTTATTGCAACGCCAGGAACTGACATTTTTTTCCACTTGCTGTGAGTCTCTTGTGCTGACTGTGCGAAAACTCCTATTGCAGCTATTGCTAATGCTGCGGTGATGATAGTCTTTTTCATTTTTTGTGTTGTTTTTAATGTGTTACAGACAAATTTCGTGTTTACAAATTAGAAAAGCAAGAGTTATTTCAAATGAATAGAAAAAACAGAAAAAGATATATCTTTGCCACATAAGAATTTTAAAAGTATTAAAAATATGATTTCAGAAGAAAATGCCCAGGTGCAGCAGGGCGGTGCGGCTGCAGAACCAAAGAAGAAAAGTCATACGCTAAGAAAAATCGGCTGCTCTATAGCCGCTGTCATTCTTGTGGGATTGGCTGTGTTTGTTTACGTTAAGTTCTATTTCGTGTTCGGAGAAGGCGTTAAGGCTGGAGAACTGAATTATTTCGTAAACAAGGGTTATGTGTTCAAAACCAATGAGGGAAAACTGATTCAGGCAGGATTTAAGGGACAGGCTGGTGCTACGGTAGTGTCTAATGAGTTCCTTTTCTCGGTTGAGGATCAGGCTGTGGCTGATTCCCTGATGAAGTGCAGCAGCAAGACCGTCGAGCTCCACTACAAGGAATACCTCGGCACATTGCCTTGGAGAGGTGTCAGCAAGTATGTTGTCGATGGCATCGTAAGCGTGCATTGATCCGCTTTCATATCATAAAAAAGGATGGCTCCGGAGAGTCATCCTTTTTTGTGTTGAACTGGTCGATTATTCCTTAGTGAACAAGTTCTTAAGGTCTGCGATACCTATTTTCTTGTAGCGATAAACGATACCAACATTTGTGTTGACTGTTTCGCTTCTTCCCGCGATAGCCAAGATAGAGTTGATAACGCCAGTTACGTTTGCTGCAGCTTCATTGCCGCCTGTTACGTCAACTCCCTTAGCTGTAAGAGTTAAATATCCGTCAGCAACAGAATACTGGAACTCCTCAACTTCGCCATTGTCTGATGAAGTGAATGTTAATATGCCGTTAGCGGCGGTGTAAGTTCCCTTGCTAAGGAATTTTTTCCATGTTGCCTTGTCGTCTGAAGTGTTTGATGCTGAACCAATCAAATCAGATGCTACATTTCCGAATTGTTCAGCATCGCCCACTCTATAGTAGTATCCAGTTGTTGTACCAACCATGTAAATACTGAACAGTTTGGTGTATTGTCCATAATTAGTGTTGCTTGTAGATAATACGCTTGAAAGGTCGAAACCTCCAGCGCTTCCGGAGATTTCCTCACACTGCCATGCTCCTGTGAGTTCAAATGCAGCTGCAGCTTCTTCTTCTGAGCAAGAAGTGAAAGTGAATGTAGCGCAAAGTAATGTCGCTAATGCTAAAGTTAATTTCTTCATACTGTAAAAAAGTTTAGGTTTATAATTATGATTATTTCTCGTCAGAGTTTCCGTTTTTCATTGCTTCGAAAACCTTCTCTTTCAGTTCTTCCTTGAGCTCCTCG
>JAEEGF012521265.1_pt1 | contig 21823 bp, 24 predicted proteins | sample 9134171 | NCBI WGS metagenome assembly JAEEGF01 (sample SAMN16246542, study PRJNA631951) | gut metagenome | biome: gut microbiome; feature: rumen; material: AP-attached | host: Bos | place: Iran: Karaj | collected 2018-10 | reverse complement strand
AATAAAGCATCGGCCAAAATATAGTATTCATGACTTTCTTTATCATAAACCATACTGTAATGAATTTCTGGTCATACTGCCAAGAAACTATTTGACGGCAAAGTCCAAGGCGTAGTAGTCCAAGCTAACGCATAAACTGGTGCATCTGCCTGAATCTTTGACCAAATTTCATTGTGAGCGATATATAAATCGTAGAACTGGCTGATTATTTCTTGTGAATCATCCATCACAGTTCAATCAATAACCACTTCCATTCAGATTTCGTTTTCACTTTCTCTTATTTCAGCCCATTGAAGTTGTGTAATCTTATCTGGTTCCATAATTTTTGGCTCACCTTCTATTTCAGCCTCAACATAAATCAAATTCCAGATATTTCAATTGAGTAATTCTTTGAATTCTCACAAAACTTTACAGCTCTTAGTCTCTACATCCAATTCTTCTTTAATTTCTTTCGCTACTGTTTTTTCTATACTATCTCATTTTTCTACCTTTCCTCCAGGAAAAACATATTTCTGAGCTTTCACTCAGTATTCTAGTAAATATTTTCCATCTCTTTTAATTACGCAGCAAACCACATTTACTGCTTCATCACTTGATGTAATTTCGTAGTTGAATCTATTTGAATATGCTTTGTTTGTAAGTTTAAATCTAACCGTAATCGCTGTATCTGTTTTGTCTTCATATCCATCCGTAACTTCATTATTTGCCAATGGAGTAGCACAACTTGGACAATACCACTGAACTTTGAATCACTTATAAACTAAATTTTGTCTGTAAATGTTTGAAAAACAGTACATTACACTTTCCATAAAATCTAGGTCCATTGTACGATATGGATGTTCAATATCTGCTCGGCGTCCAGAATGATCTACAAACCATTTCCAAACTTCATTAGTATTATCTACATATTTTCTACATTCTTCAGTGAATGCTTTAATTCAGATTTTATTTTCTATATCTCTTTTACCATCAATTCAAAGTTTCTTTTCTACTGCTTTCTCTACTGGCAACCCATGGCAATCCCATCACCATTTTCTCTCTACACGAAAACCTCTCATGGTCATATAACGAGGAAAAACATCTTTGATTGCTCATGCTAATAAATGCCCATAATGAGGATCTCATGAAGCAAATGGAGGTCAATCAAAGAAACGGAATTGCATCTGCTCTGATCTTTCATCTATTGATCTCTGAAATGCATTATTATCTTTCCAATATTGAAGTATTGAATCCATCATCTCTAATGTAGTCATAACAAATTTTCAATGTTAACAAAAATAAAAAATCTGAATATATTACCAGAAATTTATTGTAAAAACTTTAATACAAAATGCAAGTAAAAAGGTATAAAATCGTATATTTTATGTATCAAAATTTGTGTTGAAAGTTGTGATATTATTGCTATTAAGAATGTAGATAGCTTTTTATTTGTTAAACTAAAAACTATGGAGAGAATTAAATCTTGGTTAAAAAATTGGGTGTTTTGGCTAATCGTAAGTATTATTTTACTTGTAGTACTTATTGTTTTATCCGATGGATGGAAGGTTGGCGATGACTGGCTATTTGTAATAATGCTCTTGGTGGAAGCAGCTATTGTAATGCTATTATTAAATATATCTAGAAAAAACTGAATGAAGGTTTTATTAACAGTACTAATTTCTAGTGTCTCAGCCTTATTACTTTTTTCAATCTCAAGCATGCTAGGTATTTATCCAGAGTTTTTTGAAGGAATTCTAATTCCTTTATTACTTGCGTTAATCATTCCTTCAGGAACGATGACTCTATTGAAATTAGTTTGGAGAAAATAATTCGTAAAATAAATAATTGGTGGTCTTTTTGACCACATTTTTATTATCATTGATTTTTTATGAGAAATTGTTATATAATTTTTTACTTTATATTTTAAAGTAACTTAAAATAATGAAGAAATGATGGCCACTTTGGGTAATGCTTTGATTAGCAGTATTGTTAATTTTATGTGGTATCCTTACAATTCTAAATCCTTCATGATTCTGGAAATGGATGAATATTTTACTATGAATATCCTTAGTTTTCTCAGGATTGTCAGCCATAATTAATGCTATAAGCAATCAGAAAGCTCAGTATATATCTTTCTTATTTGTAATATGAATACTTATTTTAATGCTCTGAATTATGTTAGTGTGTGCTAGAGATGTAAACCTTGTCGGAAAACTTATGGTCTGGATGTTTGCTTTATGGGCACTTATGAGATGAGGTATGCTAATATTCTTCTGAATGCAAAATAGAGAAAATATGCCTCTATGGTGGGGAATATGTGTTATAGGAATCATTTTGATAGTATTATCTATCATAACATTCGTATCTTCAGCGTGAATGGCTAACTTAGTATGAATCTGTATCGGAATATCTATTATATTTGACTGACTTTCACTATTATTCTTCTCCCTTAAATGAGGGAATACACAAGTAATTCAAACTCAAATCATATCTGAAGCTGATGGAAATGAAATTGCACAATGAGATGTAGTTATAACAGAAACAGTAATTACTAATAATCCTGATTCTCAAAATGAATAATTCAAAATAATATCTTTATGATATACTTTATTTATCACATTTTGTCAACTATTTTTTGCAAAATATAATGATTTGATTATAATAATATCTGAAAAATCTTTTATTTTGTATATAAATCTATGATGAACGAATCTTGAGAAGGAAAAGAAAATCAAGTACATTCTCATGAACCCATGAACGAATTTGATGAAAAAAAGAAAAAAATTTGATTAGCTGCATGAGCACTGGCGTTACTGTTACTAATATGACCGTGACACAAAAAGCATTTTCCAAATGATAGATTTCTCATGGGTGTAGAAAATAGGTCAGGAGCTGTTAACCTTTCATATGATCATATTTGAGCTGATCGTGCATTAAATATTGATATTATTGTTAAGGAAAATGCTGATAGTTGATATATTGCATACATAACCAAACATCCACCATTTGGTAAGCAACAGTCTTATACTATTGAAGCAAAAGATATAAATGAATTGAAATCAAAATTAGAATATGATTTAGTAACTTCTCGTAGTGACGATATTTCCTCCGACACAGAAGACTTAACAAAAAATAAGATAATATCTTTTGCGGAAGCATATGACTCATTTCTGAAAAATTCTGATGGTACTTTCGCGAAAATTAAGAAAATAGAATCAAGATTAGATGAGATAGATTCACAAATCCAGGAATTGAAAAAAAATAAAAGCGAAAAAAATAAGCAGATGATAATAGGTTTGCGTCAAGAAAGAAGATGATTAGAAAAGCAATTGGAAACTATGAGAATAGTTGAAATACCGTACAATAGTAAATAAGTTTTCTAAGTAAGATCCTTCAGCTTGAAATTAATAAAAAAAATATTATAAAAGTAGCATCCAGTGATTTTAGGTGCTACTTTTTTATTGAATGGAAGGAAACGAGAATAAAGAACAACCAATAATTAAGCGAGACTATCTACCTGATGGAATAGTTGCATTAGAAAATGCTCAGCGAATCGCTATCGCACAGAATAAAGATGCGATCAGTTTTGATCATATTTTTTGGTGAAGTTATGGAGTAATTAGAGAGGATAAAAACTTCCCAACTTTTGCGTCAATTGTGTGATTTAATAATGCTAAAAAATTAGATGAATATTATATGCAATGGATTCAGAATATAGTGAAAAACAGGAAAGATATTCCAGATGAGCATCGTATGAGAATTCAAAAAGTAGTTTTGGATGAAATAGTAAAGAATATAAAACAGCGACATTATACTCGTCCAGATTTCTGCTTTCTATTTTGTACATCTTTTCTAAATTTGTCCAATGAAAATCAAGCAATTTGACTGCTGATTGACGATAGTGTGAACGTGAAAGCATGTATGGAGAACTGCGAAAAACTCGTAAATAATCCTATTGCTCGTCGCAGTGGCGTATTTGCTTTTTTACAGATTTTGAGTAAAATTTTTAAAGATATATCTTTAGATCCTAGTAAAGTACAAACTATGATAAACATTAATGACAACTTGAATGAATTAGAAGCTTTCTTAAAAGAGAACGATATAACGAATCCTGAAAATAGTGTAGAAAGCGAGATTTGACAGGATTACGATCAAAATATTGATGCAAATGGAACTACAACTAAAAAGAAAGAAGAGAAAAAGCTGAATATTGAATACTTTGGTACAGATCTAACCAGAGAATGTAAAAACGGATTTATCGATCCAATTATTTGACGTGAACAGGAAATCAACCAAGTGATTTACACACTTTTACGTAAAACTAAAAACAATCCTCTACTTATCTGAGAACCATGAGTAGGTAAAACTGCAATTGTAGAAGGATTAGCTCAAAGAATCAATGAATGAAAAGTGCCTGATAAACTTAAAGGAAAACGTCTTTTCCTTTTGGATATGGGAACTTTGGTAGCAGGAACTAAATATCGTGGAGAATTTGAAGCAAGGATGAAGTCTATTCTAGATGAGGCAATCGATCCTGCAAATAACATTATTATGTTTATTGATGAAGTTCACACAATTATTGGAGCAGGTGGACAAGATCATAACGATGCTGCTCAGATGCTCAAACCTATGCTATCTAGAGGAAAATTAAAGCTAATTGGAGCTACAACTTTTGATGAATATCAGAAAGTAATCGAAAAAGATGCAGCTTTAAAAAGAAGATTCCAAGAAGTAGTAGTAAATGAACCAGATAATGAAAGTACCCAACTTATCATTGAATGACTCAAAAAAACTTATGAAGACTTCCATGGAGTTCAGATTTCTCCTGATGCTATTTCTGCTGCTATCAATTTGAGTAAAAGATATATTTTGAATAAGCATTTACCTGATAAAGCATTGGATATTCTGGATGAAGCATGCGCTAGAAAATCTACTATGCAAGAAAAATTAGAGGTAAATGATGATTATCAAAAAGCTGAAAAAGAAATTGAATCAATTCAGAAAAAAATCACGAAAGCGATTGAAAATCAGGATTATTTTACTGCTGCTGATTTGAAAGAAAAGGAAGAAAATTTGAAGCAAAAACTTCAATCAATCAGGAATAAAAGCACAATTCCTACCCATTTAAGAAGTATGATTGATGCAAAAGATATCGGAAATGTATTGGCAGAAAAGACTTGAATTCCTGTAAATATCGTAAACGAAGATGAAATCAGCAAATTAAAGAGATTAAAGTGAACTTTGAAAGAAAGTATCATTGGACAGGATGAAGCAGTTGATGCTGTAGTTAAAACTCTAACTAGATCCAGACTTTCTATGATAAATAAAAAGAAGCCTATCGGAAGTTTCCTATTCCTTGGACCTTCTGGAGTAGGTAAAACATACCTAGCAAAACTTATCGCCAGAGATTACTTTGGAGATGAAAGTGCTATGATTAGATTTGATATGTCTGAATTTATGGAAAAATATTCAGTAAGTAAATTAATTTGATCTCCTGCTGGATATGTAGGATTTGAAGAATGAGGAGGTTTGACTGAGGCTGTTAGAAGAAAGCCTTATTCAGTAATTCTATTCGATGAAATTGAAAAGGCTTCACCGGATGTATTGAATATCTTATTACAGATATTGGATGAATGACAACTAAAAGATAGCAAATGAAGATTAATTGACTTCAAATCTACTATCATAATCATGACTTCAAATATCGGTAGCGAAGAATTTAGTAAAAAACAAGTAAGTATCGGATTCGCTACTGGAACTGAGAAAGAAATGAGTGCAAAAGACTTTGATTTGATTAAAGAAAGAGTTGTCGATCAGCTTAAAAATTCTATGTCTCCTGAACTATTGAATAGAATTGACCACAAAGTTGTATTTAAACCACTCAGCAAAGACGATTTGAAATCAATATTCAATATGCAATTAGCTACATTCTTGGATGCATGGAAATGAAAAGAATGAATCAAATTGCCTAAATTCACAGCTAAACAAGTGAAAGATATCATTGAAAAGATTTACGATCCACAATATGGAGCAAGACCTGTGGAAAGATATATTCAGAATGATATTGAATGAGAATTGATAAATTCAGTATTAGAAGCTAATTAAATTATAAAAAGAAGCTCTCCGAAATGGAGAGTCTCTTTTTTATATTGACGTTTTATGTAAAATGTTTATAATGCTAGAAACAAAATAAACACCATGCAAAACAAATTACAAAAAATCAAAGAACAACAGAAGGCTCTCATTGAGAGCCTCTGTACACCTGAACCTTGGGTGAAGCAGGAGATCATCACAATCGTGGATGAACAAATATCTGCAATGCCAGAGCTGGATCGCGATCGCTTCATTTATTCTATCCGTTCAATGGAACATCCTGAAGGATTTGTTCTCAAAATGGATGTACACCCCTGTCTAAGAATCCGTGAAGGCGTAATTGTTCGCGACTCTGGAGCAAACCCTGAAGGTTTCTTTTGGCCTGATTCCACCTATCAGAAAATGAAGAAAAAGGCTAAGAAGAACTATTTCGTAGGGGGAGAGACTGGCGAATATTTGGAAAACTTCGTCAACCTTCGTAACAAAATTACGAACCCCGAAGATGGTAAACAACTCTCTTTCAAGGTTGCTAGAGGTCGCGCTCCTCTTGAGGTCTTCGAACTTCCTGCTGAACAGCGTACTGCCGTCCTTGTTACTAAGGAACTGGCTAAGGCCCTTGGTGGCAAACTCTTGGCATCCTACAACATGGTTGATCCCAAAAACTTTGACCCTGTCGAACCTGGTGACCTCCTGGTCCAGGATATCGCTGAAGAGACTGCCGGCCTCTATTACCGTGTTGACATGAAACAGGTTTCTGAGACCTATCGACGTGGTACTCTCATCTGACTGTAAGAAGAAATCAAAATTCAAGGAGCGACTTTTTTAAGCCGCTCCTTCGCGTTAAATAAAAACATTTATTTAATGCAAATCTTTATTCTGCTCCAAAACTTCTTTCCATGATAACTCCCCTTTCAGCTTTGTACTCAAACTTCATAAAACGATTCCATATATTGTAAAGAATAAATAATTTACCATACTGTCCTCAAATACATGCAAGAATAATCACATTATGAATAGAGCGAAAAATCAGATTTGTAATTTATACAATACTTGAAGCTGATATTCCTCCTCGTTAGTCAGCTTTCATTTACTTAATCATATCACTTTATACTGAACCAAAAGCAAACACATTAGCATAAATGTTCGAACTAAGAATCAAACTGTTCCGATATCGAGCATTATTTGTAAGAAATAATTTTCTGGTAGATATTTTCATTCATAATGAATTGCTGGTCCTGAACTTCCAAGTCCATGTCCTAATGGCTCAGAAATCACTTCTGGGATTGTGGATAATTTGCTAGTGATATGTCAGACTGTGGATTCCCATTTGAGAACTGACAATACAGCCAAAGCAATCAAAAGTCAGATTCCTCATCGAAGCAGCCATCTCTTTTTTGATTTCAATTTACTTCGGTATAGAGCTACGAAAACTACGACCATTCAAACCAAAACTGCACGAGAAAGTGTAGCTACCATTCATGCCATTCGTACTACCAAAGCAAAAATTGATAGAATTGTATTTTCTTTTTTCTTGATTTTATTCGTAAAGAACCGCCAAACAAAAGGAAGGAAAGCCACCAAAAAATATCAATAATTATTTGGTCATGAAAAAAATCATTGTCGACGTAAAGTTCATTCATATCATGTAAGATAGTATATTGGTGGATTTTCTCCGTATGAATAATCATATAATCATCCATATCCCAAAAAATAGAAAAAGTCTGGTCGTAATAATTTAGCTCATTGCCACAAGAATCCCACTCAAACTATTCAAACTAAAACTCGTGGAAGGATTTGTATCAGTTTAGATTTTTGCCATTTCTCTGAAATCACATATCCGAAAAAGCTCGCAGAAATTAGTATAAATGTCCATCGAAATCAGTATTTGATTCAGATAAACATATTACTCCATGACACATCTTTCAAAAGTGAAAACAAAACTGAAACTATAATCAGGATTATAAATGCTATCCAAGTTTTTTTCCAGTGTTTCCAGTATGGTTTGAATTTTTTATATCATAAAACCAAAACTATGAGTAAGAATAATAACCATATTCATTCACGAATTAATGCTGGGTATGACGATTCACATAAATGAATTCAATATACCAAAAATGTGGCTATGACTTGATAAAACACGTTTAGTATCCAGAATATCGAGAATGTAGTCAGCATTATATTTTTGTGAAATATTAAATTATTTTATTTTAGACCAAGTTTCACTGAGATATAAATTCCATGCTTTTGTAGGTTCCATCATCTTTCTCTGTTCTTCTTCCGTTGGACGATATGGAATATGAGTCAAATCAGCATTGAATCATGATTCCACTACATCTTCAGAAGATTTGAAAAGTATTATCTCCTCTCCATCAAATATCATCGAATTATCATGAGCTAGGAATAAATATCCATAGTCTGAAGCTAAATATTTTTTCTGAAAATTCTGAGCATAATCCATTTCACTCTGAACTGACGCAGTTCTTGAATTTACAGTTTCTATAGAATCCATCACAGTCAAATAGTTTACATACGTCCTAATTGCAAAAATCATCGCAATAAAAAGAGCTACTCATAATGCGTACTTTATTTTGGTTCAATATGTATCTAATATCGCTTTGAGTTGAAACATATGCAGTTAATCTGATTTCTAAAGTTGTGAAATAATTCGTTTGATAATCTCTGGCATCTTTTCTTTTGTAATTGGCTCTTTGTATGTAAGCAAAACTTTCTTCACACTCTCCGCTTCATATCCTAGTCAACGCATAGATTTTACAATATCTTTGAATAATTTTTGATCTACATCGAGTGAAGATAATTCGTTTACGTTGAGTGAATCTTTGAGTTCAAGTAAGATTTTCTTTGCTCATTTTGGTCATACTCATGGGATTGATTGAAAGAATTTTACATCCATATTTTTGACCGCATTCGATAGTTCTTCTGATGGAGTTTGAGCAAGTTGGAATGCTGTTTTGCTTCAGATTCAGTTTACTTTCAAAAATTGTTCAAAAATCTGTTTCTGTTCTAATGTATCAAACGCAAAATATTGAACTGTCCTCTTATTTTCATCATAAACTGGGAAAAGATAGAATTCTCATTCAGATTTTCTTCATGCATAAGAAACTTGAATCCCGATAAAGTCATGAATCAATAGTGTAATTCAGCCTTTCTTTTCTACTTTTCACTGAAAATAATGAAACATATTTTATTTCTAAGAATAAACATTATTTTATTGTATCATTCCCTCTTATTTTTTCAAGTGATTGAATCTAATAGAATAGGTTTATCTTTTCTTGATTTTCTACTAAATACTTATAATTATATAATATCTTTAACTGTTTAACAAAATATAATGGCAACAAAAATCACTCCAGAAGATCGTAATTTAATAATCAATATAGCAAAGCTTTTTATAGATAGTCCATACATGTTTTGAGGAAATGGAGATTTGCCATGAGATCCAACAGACTGTAGTAGATTTGTGCAAGTAGTATTAGAAAACGTTTGAATTACTATTGAAAGAAATTCTGCAATGCAATGAGATCAATTTTCTTCTACATGAAATATGCATGCAGATTTATCAAAGGCTGAAATATGAGATTTAATTTTCTTTAAAAATACATACGAATCAAAGAATGAGATAACGCACGTGGCTTTCTATATATGAAACAATGAAATGCTTGGAGCCTCATGAAAAAAAGTTCAAATTAATAAACTTGATAAGTATTGGAAAGAGCATTTTAAATGAGTTGGAAAGTTAAGCTTGTTTACCAAAGAATATAGCAAAGCAAAAGCAAGCAAAAACTATGATAGATTAAGTAATAAAGAAGAAATAGAAAAAATTAGAACTCTGAAAGCGGTTAACGCTGTGATTGCAGTACTCACATCTACTTGGTGAGATTTACCTGAAAAATATCAAAAAATAAGTGCAGACTATGCAAAGAAACTAAGAACTGATTATCCAGATGCAAGGAAATTGGGGCCTGAACAGACTAAAAAGATTTATCAAAGTGTGGTGGATATGATTAGTTATTCATGGAAATTTGCTTGATACGAAGAACAGAAAAAATATGAAGAATTAGCTAGTTATTTGAGGAAGAAATTTAGATTACAATAATTTAGACATACTAATCTAAAATGACTAAGACAAAACGAATTATCTTGATTATCATAATACTAATGCTTGCTTTGTTAATAATTTGAGGACGATTCTATTTGTTTAGCTATGAAGATTGTATGTTTACTGTAGAAGAAATTCCTTGTAGTGGTTCTTGTGATTTTAAGAGCGTAATAACTCGTCATTATTGTAGATAAAAATGAAATACATAACTCTAAATAATTGAATACAAATACCAATGCTCTGATTTTGAGTCTATAAAGTAGCTCAAGATGATGCTAAAGATATAGTTTTGGATGCAATCAAAACTTGATATAGATTAATAGATACGGCTCAATATTATGAGAATGAAAGATGAGTCTGACAAGGAATTAAGGCATCATGAATCGATAGAGAAGAGTTTTTCGTAACCACAAAATTAATAACTAAATGATATGAGAATACCCTAAAATGAATTGATATTTCATTGAAAAAACTCTGATATGATTACTTCGATTTGATTTTAATTCACTGGCCGAAATGAGATAATCTCAGTATCTATAAAGCGCTTGAAACAGCCTACAAACAGTGAAAATGCAGAGCTATTTGATTATCAAATTTTAACGAGGAACAATTCTTAGATATTTATGAAAATTGTGAAATTAAACCAGTAATAAATCAGATTGAAACACACGTTATGTGGCAACAATGGAAAATGCATGAATTTTTGAAAGGTTATAATTGTGTACATGAATCTTGGAGTCCTTTATGAGCCTGAAGATTTGGGCTATTTGAAAATGAAGTTTTGCTAAAAATTGCAAAAAAACACAATAAAACCGTTGCTCAAGTCATGCTCAGATTTTTTATTCAGAATAATGTAATAGTTATTCCAAAAACTTCTCATATAGAAAGGATGAAAGAAAATTTTGATGTTTTTGATTTTACTTTAGATGATGCAGATATCGTGAAAATTAGGAATTTAGATCAAAAGATATCGTATACAAATCGACCTGAAGCTATGTTGAAAGAACAAAATTACTAATTCAATTTATTCTCGTATTTTTGTGCTTTTTTTGTTACATATATTGTAAGTGGTAATACTATTACCTCGTAAGACACTTTTAAAATTACCTGTGTTGCAATCATTATCAACAAAGTATTTGTTGGCATAGTTCATATAAATGCCAATGGAATAAATATCCCACTATCTACTGTTTCTCAGGCTAAAGAAGATAATATTGCTCTCCAACCAAATCATTTATTATCATGAACGTGTTTAGATTTCATCTTTTGAAATACTCTATCATTTACAAAATCTCAAATCACATATGCTAACAAACTAGCCCATAACACTCTCCAAGTATTTCATAAAACTGTAGAATAAGCTTCAGCATTTGTAAAATATTCTGGAGCTTTCATATTTATTACTGCCATAAAAGTCAAAGACATTACCAAGTTACAGGCAAATCATAAGTAACATGTAATTCTACTCCACCTGTATCCATATACTTCACTAAAGACATCAGATAAAATATAAGTAATTGGGAAGATGATTATAGCCCCTGTCATAGTAATTCACAGTGGCAATGCTATTTGCCTTCATGTAATAACATTACTTACCAATAGTGCTGCAATAAATATTACTGTTAATATAAGTTTTAATGAGCTGTGTTTCTTGTTTAATTCCTCTTTAAACATGTTTATAAAAAAATTAAAATCAGATTTCTTATAACAAAGTATATGATTTTAGTTCTATTTTATCCAATCTTCAATTTGTTTTAACAGATCTTCGTCACTTATTCTATTTACAAATTGAAATTCTTTTCACTCTCAAATTTCTGCATCTTTTAATAAATCTTCCATAACTCTGAAATAACTTCAACAATTTCAGCCGTCCGTACAAAATGGGACCACTTTCTTTCACTTAAAATCCTTATCTTTTATAAAACTTCTAATAGCTGGAGTCGTTGTATAAAACCAAATCGGAGTTCAAATATAAATAGTATCATATTTTGAAATATCTATATCTTCCTTTAGCTTAGGGGGATTTTTTGAATTTCTAAGAAAGAATCATTTTGCATAAGCCTCTAAAGTTGATATAGGTTTTTCTAGTTGAATTTCTTTTAAATCGAAATTTTTAGCTTTTGCTATAGCTTCTGCTATCCTCTTAGTCATTCAAGAGAGTGAATAATAAACCACAAGTGTTTTAGACATTATTTATAATTATAAATAAAACTATTCATCAATATTTATTAACTCATAATCTGTACTTCCAAGTCCAAGACTTTCTGCATATTCAGTGATATGTCTTCATTTTCTAGTATCTATCCTCTCTTGAATATCTTTTGTTCACTCTTCATGAGTTGCCCAAATAGCATCAATAAATGCTTGATCATTTGCAACAGGATCCAAGCTTCCAAAAATTCAAATATCTGCAATAACTGGATCTCATTGATGAGCATCGCAGTCACAATCCAAACTTATTGCATTTGCCACAGTAATATAAAGAATTGGTTTGTTGTTTTCTTTCAAATAATCTGCAACAGCAGTTGCAGCTTCAGCCATCGATTCAATAAATTCTATTTGTTCAAAATGACATGACCAACATTTAACTGGATTTGTAGTTTGACCGCAACTATGAATATAAGCTTTTCCATTACGAGAAGCTATACCAATAGCTTGATTTTTTAGACTAGCTCAAAAACCGCCAGCAATATGACCTTTTCCGTGTGATAAATTGAGAATAGAATCATATTTTTTTATCCCTTCTCCAATTAAATCAAATTTTAAATGTTTAGAGTTAGCTGGAACTGGTATTTCAAATTCTCCTTCAGCATCCATTATTTCTATACCATTTCCCATATCCGTAAATCCATGTTCTTTAGCAACTTTTAAGTGTTCTTCTGTGGTATCTCTTGCTGTCGCAGGATATGCAGTATTACACTCAATAATAGTTCCATTTAATTCATCTACCAAAGGTTTGATTAAATCAGCCTTCAAATAACCTTTAGCTCCCCTTTCACCAGTTGATACTTTAACACCAACTTTACCAGGCAACTTAACACCAATTGCATTATATATTTTCTTTAAACCATTAGGGGTAATATCTCTGGTAAAATAAACTTTTGACGACATAAAATAATATATTTAATCTAAAAAACATAGTATATTGTAGGATTTAGTAAAATAAATTCAAATAAAAAATGTGATAAAAATCAGATTATTCCCTTGAAAAACGATACCATTTACTTATATCAAAATTGTTATTTTTTTATTTTATAAAATATTTTTTATTATGAAAAGGACACTTGGACTTGTTGCTTTGCTAGCAATGGGAGCTTTAACTTTAGCTGGATGTAACAAAAATGCTCCTGTAGAAAATCCAGATGAAAATGCAGAAATACCAAATCCTGCAGCTGTTTACTGTGAAGAAAACGGTGGAACTTTAAATCTTGAAGAATGACTTTGTATGTTCGAAGATGGAAGTTATTGTGAAGAATGGTCTTTCAAAAATTGAGAATGCCAACCAGGAGAAATCATGTATAATACAGTAGAAGATTTTGTAGGAATGCCTAATCCTGCAGCTGTTTACTGTGTAGAACAAGGAGGAGAATTAGTTCCTATGGAAGATGAAGAATGAAATCAATATTCTATGTGTAGATTAGCTGATGGAACAGAAGTGGAAGAATGGGAATATTATAGAGCAAATCATCCTGTAACTGAACTTTCTGCAGAAGATTTAGCTGCTGCTGAAGCTGTAATTAGAAATACAGTTGATAATGAATGGGATGTTAAAGTTGAATCACTTGAAGTTGCTTATGCTGGAGATGAAATTTCTAGTGCAAATCTTGAATATTGCCAAAGCTTCAATGCTGAAGCTACAGAATGTGCTGTATTCACTTCAAGTTTCCACATTCCAGAACAAGATACTGTAATGGCTGGAGCTTTCGAACCTAACACTGATATCACTGGATGGAGTTGGTATTTAGGTAAAAATGCTGCTGGTGAATGGGAAATCTTAAGTAATGGATTTGGTTAATATTTGATATAGGAAAAAAGGCCTTCTTTATGAAGGTCTTTTTTGTTTGCTTTAATTTTATTATTATACTTGCTTGAATCAGATTAACTCTTGAAATTATACATAGATTCAATATATCAGATTTAGCTTTTTATTATTATAAATTTCGCATTATGAAGAGAACTCTTGGACTCATTGCTATATTAGCAGTAGCATGTTTAACTTTGGCTGGATGTAATTCAAATAAAAATCCAGAATGAGATTTGCCATCTAACGATCTTGGAATAACAAACACTCCAAATGGAGAAAATGTTGATGTTATTTTACCTGAATGAGTAAAGACATCTTTAACTAACGAGGAATTAGACCAAGTTATTGATGAAAATTTCCCTATATCCTATAGTTATACTGTATACAATATGGAAACTGATGAGTTTGATTCATGAGAGTATATTTATCCAGAAGATTTATCTCACACATTGTTGATACCAGAACATGCAACTATGGCTTCGAGAAATATTGTAAGTTCTGCAATTGAAGATGGAATGATTTACACTGATACTGAAGTTAAACTTCAAGATGATACAGAAATTAAAGTATTGTATATTGTAAAACCTGAAACTTTGAAAGTAGTAGCAGCTTCTGTACAAAATGGTAATGTAACTAGAAATTATCAATTTGATTATTAGAAATAAAATAAAAATATAAGACCTTCTTTATGGAGGTCTTTTTTATTTGCTTTAATTTTAAAAATAATTATCAAAAATCTGATTTATATAAACTTTATTAATGACTAATTGCTGGATATTTGATGATATTTATGGAGAGAGCATTTATCGTGAACTAAAGGAAATCTTGCCACAACTCTCCTACCCCATAACGACAAATATTGATAATCCGATTCCTTATTTATCTCAAATTAAAAATTGAGATTTTATAATATTGGATAATTTTTTCTTTTGGAATGGAAGAGAACAACCATTATGAGATGATTTCTTATGGCAATACTTAAAATTAAACTATAATTGTAAGATTATCTGTATCTCAAATTACTGAGAAAAAAATATTCAAAGATTCCCCCAATGGTATAAAGTGTACTGTAAATGAGATATTATATGATTTGTACCAACGAAGAACTGAAAAGAGATTGCTGATTTAATTATATCTACTGAGTAGAAATCTGATTTTATTTATTTTCTTTAAACTTTTTTTTTAATCGTACTAGGAACTTTTTTGAAAATAATCTTACTACATAGAAAAGAATAATTCATAAGATCAAAAATAGTATAAAATTACACCATCCATCTTGAATTAGCTCAAGCTTCTCCAAACTTATTCCTCATAGATACCCAAGTCATATGTACACAGCTTTTACTATACAGGAGATAATAGTACAATAAAAGAAGAACTTCCAAAAATTATATTTTTTGATTCACGCTATTGTGAGTCAGGTTCATGATACATATGGTGTAATTTTCACCACAAATAAATATAAAAATGCGTATTTAGACAAAAGCTTCTCAAGAAATTTTTGCTCAACAATATACTCTTTAGTTTTTTTTAAGAGATTATATTTATTTAATAGTTTAGATTTATGAAGATATCTTCATAAAAAATAAAGGGCCAAGTCTCCAACAACATCTCAAGCAAGAGCTACGATACAAAATAATACGAGATTTAATTCTCATTGAGCTGCATAATCTCAACCTACAAAAGCAGTAACTGGTCACTCAAAAATTAATATCACGAACAAAAAGTAATAAATATTTTGTTTAATAAAATTCATATTCTCGCTGTATTCTAAAATTAACGTTTACTTATAAAAATCTATAATAATATTTCAAAACAAAATATTAGTACTTGTAAAATTAGAATAATTAATTATTCCTATTTGTAGAATTTTATTTGTTAATATAATTTAATAATGAAAAAATTATTTTTAATCTGATTTTTATCTGCCTTTTCTCTTAGTTTAATGGGTTGTGGATCTAAAAATAACGAAATAGAAACACAAAATGATACAGATACTGTTGTAGATGAAGAGACCAATAAAACTGAAGAATTTATTTCATATTATGACAATTGAGCAGTCAGAGAAGTCTGAACTTACGTCAAGTGAATGAAAGAATGAACTTGGATTACTTATGATGAAGGATGAAATGTAATTGAGATGAATGAATATCATAATTGAGAACTTGTACAAACTGAAGAAGGATCAAATGTCCTATCAGTAAATGAAGAGGATATTCTCAGCACAGATGATCTCAAAAAACTTTGTGAAGAACAACTAAAAGAAATTGAACCAAATAATCCAAGAACTACTTGGACGGAAGAAAAATTATTTATAAATACTTATGGATTTAGATGATATACAGCAAGTGATTGAATGCATAATGGCTCTCACACTTATTGTAATATAACACTTGATTGACTTATCCTCACTGATTGATTTACCAGAGAGGCTACTATGGATGAACTCCATTTATCAGATTTTGGTAATGCTTGATGACTTGGAAATGATTATCCTAATATAAAAGAATATTACTGATTTGTGGGAAATATAATTTTGTGAAATATATATCAAACAACTTATATTACATGAAAGAATACAATGTACTTCGATAATTCTCGCTGAATTGCTTTGAAATTATGAGAAGAATTTGATTGAGGTTTAATTCGTGAAATCGATACTGATGAAGGATGACTTCCACATTCAGAAATAATATTTTTGGTAAAATGAGATGAAAATGAAGAAAACAGAACTGGAATAAATTGATATAAAGAAATATTTAGCATAACTGCAATTAGCAAAGAGAATTTAAAGAATTTTTGAACTAGTTTAGATGATTTACCTGGTAGTGCATTTATTTGAGAAAATAATCAATATTATTTCATCGACATCAAATCTGATTTATTCAATAACAGTTATTCAGATTTAATTATTTTTGATGTAAAAGAATATTAAAATATGCAAAATTCAGATTTTCAAGATAGGATTAAACAATTTCAAGATTTGATAGATCAATCTAATCATATTGTATTTTTCTGATGAGCAGGGGTTTCTACTGAAAGTTGAGTACCAGATTTTAGGAGCAAAGACTGACTTTACAATCAGCATGATGTTCAATTTGAAAAATATCAACCTGAATATTTATTAAGTCACTCATGTCTATACAATGAACCAAAAGTATTTTTTGAATATTACAGACAAAAAATGGACTGTAGATGAGTAAAACCAAATATCACTCACAAAAAATTAGCAGAATTAGAAAAAGTCTGAAAACTTTCTGCAGTAATTACTCAAAATATCGATTGATTACATCAAAAAGCATGAAGTAAAAATGTTTTGGAAGTTCATGGAACTACTCAAAGAGTTTACTGTGACACATGTGGAAAACAGTTTAACCCTGATATATTATTCACATTCAAATGAGATATTCCATACTGTGACTGTGGATGAATGCTTAGACCGGATGTAACTTTATATGAGGAGCAACTACCTCAAAATGCTTGGATGCAGTCTGTAATAGCTTTGAGAGATGCTGACCTTTTTATCATATGATGAACTTCTTTAACCGTCTATCCCGCAAATAGTTTGATACAATATTACGGGTGAAATAAGGTAGTTATCATAAATAGGGATGCTACATCTCAAGATAGATTCGCTAATGTATTATTCCATGAAAATTTAGGGACAGTATTTAAAGAAATTAAAATTTAAAAAACGTGATATGTCTCCATACCACGTCTTTTTTGATTTATAATTATTTAGAAAGCTACTACAGAACCATCTTCAAGTGTACATACTCCGTCTGTTCATTCTCCTCACATATTTTCACAAGCTTCCTGCATTCTTGCCATAGTTTCTTCAGCAGTTTCTCATTCCAATACTCTCATTTTAGCAGCTGGGGCATCTGTAACTGTTCTTTCTTCTTGTAATTCTCCGTTATATATATGATTTGAGAATTCAACAGTAACTACTCTATCTAACATATCTACTACACACTCTACATCATCTTCAGCATTTTCTCACCATTTTAGATATGTAACGTGTCAATTTCTAACAAATGACGCTCATCATTCACTTTCATCATTCCAAACGAATGTTCATTCATTGAAATTTAAATAATAACCAGCTCTTTCTTCACAAGCTGCTAAACGACCTTCTTCTGTTTGCAAATCAAAATTTTCAGAAGAAAGTGGAACGAATTCCATTGTAAAGTCTCATGCATCATCTGAATATGTACATACCAAATGATATTCTTTATCATTTGCCTTTACGTTTCATTCAAGAGTGATTACAAATCCATTACTCACCTCAGGTTTCATTTCTGCTCAATATGAATCAGCTTTTATTTCTTTTTGAAACTGATCTAAACAATGTAGTTGACGACCCATTTCATTAGTCAAGTCGTATTCTACATTTCATGTATTTATATTACATCCTGCTAAAACTGCTGATAATCATAATGCAGCCACTAATCATAAAGTGTTCTTTTTCATTTCTCCACCATAAATTGAAATAAAATCAATATACAAAAAGTATAATTGCATTTTGTATATGAATTATCCTTTACAAAACAAGAGATTTATTAAATAATTAGTTGAAAATCTAAAAATCTTTTTTAAGATTAATATTGATAGACTAATAATTAACTGATAAATCTTTAAATCATAATTCATAAGCGATGGAAAACAATCATATCAAAATCTGAGTTTGAATTATTATCAAAGATTGAAATAAAGTTTTACTCTGACATAGATGTAAAAATAAACAAGATACGTGATGAATTCATGAGCCAGACACACGAAGTTTTCCTTGATGAAAACAAGAATACAACGAAACTGTGGTTCAAGCTGCAATTAGAGAAGTTAAAGAAGAAACGAATCTAGATATTAATAACCCAAAAGTAATTTCTGCGTTAGATGATATTGCCATAGATAGACATTTTGTTACAATATGATTGCTCTGTGAAAAATTTAGCGGAGAACTGAAATGCATGGAACCCACTAAAGAAGATGAATGGAAATGGTTTGATTTGGATGCCTTACCTGAGAATCTCTACTCCCCCACAAAACATTTAGTCGATTATTATCTCAATGATTACACTGCTGAATAATAAATTAATCTTAAACTGACATAGAATTCTGGATATGAATCAACTTTTTGAATTCTTTTCTAAGAAATTTAAATCTGAAGTAAATTCAGAATCTGATATTGAGAATATTTTGAAAGAGCATGAAAACTTAAATATTGCAGTTCGACATGCTGATACCTTTCTAAAAGATGAAACTTCACAAAAACATAATGAAATTATTATGTTGTTAGAACACTTTTGAGTAGTAAAGCAAACGGGGAAAACAAAAAACTGACAGATTTAACGCTATTTTTGATACATACTTGACATTTTTAAAAAAGTATTAAAAAATTTGCTTTTTTTGTAAAAATCTATAATATTATTGGCGTGTGGTAGAACCTTATAAGAAATGGCTATTTGGTAGATAGCCATTTTTTGTTTGGCTTTTGTGCATATTGCATTTTGTGAGAAAATATGTATAATATAAGCATAATAAAATCTTACATCAACATGAAAGAACTGGGAAGAACCTTCGAGCACTCAGACATCAAGGATGCTCTGAATGCTGCCCTTAAGGGGGCAGAAACTCATGAAGAACGCGAAAAAGCCCTCATTTCGCTTATCAAGGATCGTGACATAGACGCGAAAAAGTGTATTGAGGACTTGAACACCTATTTCAAGGCCAGGATTCTGGTCCAGAACAATCTCATCTTCGTAATAACTCTTGCAGCAATTATTGGTTGGGCAATAGTAATATTCTAAGTGAGATGGTTCAACCATGTACATTCGAAAGTAGTCGTGATGGCTACTTTTTTCACAGTGATTATAGATTTTATGTTGATTTTTTATAATGTAATCGTAACTTATATTATTGGTATTTATCCGATAATTTTCGTTAAATGAAAAAGAAAAATGTAATTTTGATTATACTGATTGCTTTGGTAGCTATTATTTGAATCGGATTAGCTATCTTTATTCCAAAAATGCGTGAAAAGAATAATGATAATTCTAATTCAAATCCAAATGCTGCTCAGTTAATATTATTCTATTGAGAGACTTGTCCTCACTGTAAAGCTGAGGAATGATATTTAGATAATCTTAAAGAGATTTATGAATTTGAAGTAGTTGGATATGAAGTATATTACAGCAAAGCGAATAGGGAGAAAATGAAAGAATACTGAGAACACTTCTGAACTGAATTTAATGGAGTGCCTGTAGTAATTATGTGAGAAGATTATTTCCTAGGTGCAAATTATGACAAAACAGTTGAGCTTTTGGAAAAATATGCAACGAAAGTGTGAGATGAAAGCTGTTTACCAGAGGAAGATGAAGTTAATCTAAATGCAAATCCAATTGTCGAGTGTACAGGTGATAATCAAGTTATAGGTGAAGATGGAGAAAATGTATCTAAATTAGAAGATCAGACTACTAAAATATTTTGAAGAGAAATATCATTAGAGAAAGCTTGACCTATACTATTTGGAATCGCTCTTTGATTCGCTGATTGAATTAATCCATGTATGTTTGGAGTTCTGATTTTCTTATTAACTTATTTAGTTTCAGTTGGTTCAAGGAAAAAAGTATTATATTCATGATTGATATTTGCTATAACTACATTTGTATTGTACTCTGCAATAATGTATGGAATGCACAGGTTATTATTTAACACAAATTTCTTCTTAAAATACATATCTACTGTAAAATATATAATCTGAATCTTAGCTATAATACTTTGATTAATCGAAGTAAAAGATTTCTTCCGGTATGGAAAATGAGTTTCCCTAAAAATTCCTAGTTGGGCGAAGCCGACTCTAGAGTATGTAACCAAAAAATGAACATATATGAGTGCTTTTGTACTAGCAGTTCTTTCTACCTTTGTAGAATTGCCTTGTACAATTTGAATTCCTTTAGCTTATGTATGAGCAGTTGGAACTAAAATCAATATTTTCGCAGCGTTATGACTTTATAATTTCTTCTTCATCCTGCCTTTATTAGTCATAATATTTGGAATATATTACTGAATATCTGCATTCAAGACTAAAGATGGAGATTTAGCTATTAATAAAGTTAGTAATAAAAAGATTATGAGATTAGTCGCTGGAATTATATTGATTACTCTATGAGTTCTATTCTTAACTAAAGTTTTATAATAAATTAAACTAATGAGTTTTCTCAAATCATTCTTAGATAAAATATTAGGATCAAATACTTTGTATTATCCTGGATGTTTAACCAAGGCTCTTTTGCCTGAAATTCAAAAGAATTACGAGGATATTTTACACGAGCTTTGAATAGATTTTATCAAATTATCTGACAAAGAATATTGCTGTGGAAGTCCAGTTTTGAGAGCCGGAATGAAAGATGCTTATGAAAAGATTAAAGAAAAAAATATTCAGATTTTTAAAGAACATGCTGTTGGTTTAATAATTACTAACTGCCCTGCTTGTTATAATATGCTTAAATATCAATACAAACTAGAAGAAGAGCATTGAATCAAGGTGGAACATATCACACAGACAATCAAAAGAAATGAGAAAAAGCTGAAAAATAAAGATGTTTTGA